>JGI20214J51650_10002075_pt1 | contig 12681 bp, 9 predicted proteins | sample WetSurMetagenome_FD_51650 | JGI IMG/M metagenome (IMG submission 51650)
TCTATCTCTTTAATCCCTATGTGATCGCCCGGCTAATCACCCGTTTTATTACCATGGTAATCAAGGAATGGTGGCAGGCCTTCCTGCAAAGACGGCGTAAGGATAAATACCAGGCGCCTGCCCGGAATTTTGCCTATGCCTTCATGCGGGGAGGGCTCGGCCCGGTCCTGCATGACCTGATCACCTACACCGTGATCAGCGATGTCCTGCGCGGCCTGCCGTCCGTCTATGCCCTGTACTCGGCGTACGATGATCTCGCCCACTTTGCCGGGATGTATGCGCCGGAAGCTTTCGAAGAGCTGTCCGAAACAGATAACTATTTTGCCCGCATCGAGGCAGCCCTCAAGAGCGCGCCCCGGCCCTANCATGTCGTTGTCCTCTCCGACCACGGCCAGACGATTGGTCCGCAGTTCAAAGCTGCCTATGGNTGCACGCTTGAGGACTTGGTGAAAGATTTGATCAAAGAGGATATCTCCTACTCGGATTCCCATAAGGANAACTGGGATGAGCTNAATGCNCTTGTAAGCGAGTCAGCCGATGACGACACGCGTACGGCTGGCTTGATCCGCAGAATGCTTTCCAGCCGCACAAAAGAAGGCGTTGTCAATATAGAGCCAAAAGATAAGTCTGCTGAAAAAGAAGAGGAAGATGCAAAGAAGGCAAAAGTGGTTGTCATGGGCTCCGGCAGTACCGGTCTGATCTACTTCACCGATTCACCCACCCGCATGACGTTCGAAAAGATCCAGGATCAGTATCCGGAGCTCATCCTTGGACTTAAGGATAATCCAGGGATTGGCTTCATCCTGGTCAGGACAGAAGCCCAGGGCGATATTGTGATCGGTAAAAATGGTGTCCATTACCTGGTCGATGATCGTGTGGAAGGGAAGGTGGATCCACTGGCGATCTTCGGACCCAACGCCGCCGACCATCTCCGCCGCGAAACCAGCTTCTCGAACTGCCCGGACCTGGTGGTGAGCTCCGTTTACGATCCGGCCACCCAGGAGATGCCCGGCTTCGAGAACCAGGTGAGCCATCACGGCGGCATGGGCGGCCCACAGAGCTATCCCTTCCTTCTACGACCGACCGTGTTGCCCTATGATGGCTCACCCATCATCGGTGCGGAAAACGTTCACCACCTGCTGAGACGCTGGCGCGAGCAGGTTCAGAATATGCCTGTTACCATCAACTAGTCTGGATAAGTCATGGGAGAAGTCGTTACCCCTAAAAAACGGGGGCTCCCAGCCATAGTGGATTTCTTAAAAGAAATCTATCAGATCTGGATCTCTGAAAGGCCAATGCAGCTGGCGGCTGCATTGGCCTATTTTGGTCTGTTTTCCTTTGCACCGGTGATTTATATTGCCTTTACGATTGCCAGCCTGGTTTTTCGGAGGGTGGATATTCTGCAATCCTTTGTCACCCGGCTTGGGACTGTTCTTGGTCCGGAGCTCGTCCAGGCGATTCTGACCACGCTGGAAACTTTTGCCTGGAAAACGCCTGAAGGTACGTTCCTGATGTCCCTGCTTAGTATTTTCTTCCTGCTGTATGCGGCTTCTGGCGTGTTCTACCAGTTGCAATATGCCTTGAACTCGGTCTGGAAGGTTTCCAATCCATCACAGGGCGCCTTCATGCTGACAGTCCGNAAGCAAATATTTTCCTTCCTGATGGTGATTACGGTTGGGCTGCTGCTGGTCGTGACAGCCGCATTCAGTTTTTTCGCCAACTGGTTTAGCTCCACATTCCTGGCTGGAAATCTGCTTCCCTCCCTGACGTTCATTGGCTTCTTCGGCCTTGCGATGCTTTCGTTTGCTATTATGTATAAGCTTCTACCGGATGTCAGGATCGTCTGGCGGGACGTGTGGGGTGGGGCGGCTGCGGCCAGTTTGCTAGTGACGCTAGGCGGCTGGCTGATCCTCTTTTTCATTAGGAACTTCAACCTGGGTTCAGCGTTGGAGGCTGCCGGTTCTTTCGTAATTCTGTTATCGGGTTTTTATTATTTTGCCCAGATTTTTTTGTTCGGTGCAATATTTACGAGGGTGTATACCCATCGCTTTGGATCTCTGCACTTGAAAAATGTTACGCCCGGCGTTCCGGCATAGCCTAAATTTTATTGTTGGTGCAAGGTGCAAATGGATGCCATGAATAAATTCCTTAACTTCTTCGAAAAAGCCATTGTTGCCGTTCTAATCGTGATGATGGTGTTGATCATCATACTGGCAACTATCGTGCTAGGAGCTTCACTTATACAGCACATGACCGCCTCTCCAGGCTACCTGCCTGGAGAGGTCGAACTGTTGGATGTCTTCGGCTATGTTCTGCTGATCCTGATCGGCATCGAGCTTCTGGAAACCATCAAGGCCTACCTGTCCGAGCATGTCTTCCACGTGGAGGTCGTGCTTGAAGTGGCAATGATCGCAGTTGCCAGGAAAGTAATTCTTTTAGATTATCAGGAGTACTCCGGTTTGACAATCCTTGCGATCGCAACGCTGATCCTGGCGCTTGCCGTTGGGTATTACCTTGAAAAGCGCGCGCGTCGTTACAATTCTCTGCCGGAGGAACTATAGCCGGACGAGAAATATTCCTGCAGATACCATACAACCACAACTACAGCGTGTCTCACAAATAATTAAACTTTGGAATGCAGTTTACAGTTGAATCTGCAAGGTCAAATTCCGAACTTCAAGTTTAAATACGCCAAAGGCGTGCGGAACTCTGTAAATCGAGACCTTCTCCGGCAAATGAATGCTGGGGAAGGTCTCGATGGTTTCAGTTCGTATTCAAGATCAAGGTGCCGCCAGAGCTTCTTTTGAAGATGATTTTTCCGGGTCCGGGATTTCCCAGACCATCCGGCCGGTTTTCAGGTATGCCCTGGCGACCAGGAACAAAGCGATTTGAGCGAGGATGATCCACAGGAAGAGAAGGGATAGGATGAGTGTAATCCTATCGATCGTTGAAGGAATATTCGCCTGTGCATTGCCTAGAGCCGTCTGAAGGTTGGTTACTACTTTTAGATACCCGGTAATATCTTCGTCAAGGCGATTCAGGAAGCTGGCGGCCCTATCCAATTTATCCAGGAAGGGTGCCAGGCTTTGAACAATGCCTGCCCTGAAATCTGCAACACTTTGCTGGAGCTGCTGGACGGTATCGGCAACCTGTCCCAGCCTGCCCTTGGGGCCTTCCAACTGGAGGTCAAGTGTGGAAAGCTGAATCCCGGGCAGTGCGTTGATCGCTTCTATTGCATTATTGACGGCCTGGACGCGTTCCTCGATTTTTAAAAAGGCATCCTGTATCTTATTGACAGCAGGTCCCAATTCATCCTTTAAGATTTGAGAGATCCGGTCGAGGACGGGAGAATTCTTTTCGATGCGACCCCCAAGCTTTGAGGCCGCCTCCTGAACCGTTGCAACGGCAGAGCTGGCATCCTTTACCTGTGCATCTGCCAGGGTAAGGGTATCCTCGACGCGGGAAAGAGCAGTCTCTGCCCTGGAAAGCAGTCCCAGAACCCCCTGGGTCAGTCTGTCGTTGATCGCCCAGCTGCCTGCAATGCCAAGCGAGCAGACAAGGATCCCGAGAACACTGATAACGATCAGGATCCATGCGAGAATGCGAGTCAATGTACTCATCTGTGTTTCCTCCGTGGTTGCGATTGTTTGGAATGAGGCAGGCGCTAGAAAAGCGCTTCAGGATGGTGCCCATGAAGCGCTGATCAGCCGGGGTCTGCATCAGAAGGATTTACTTCAAGGATCTCTTGATCTCTTCCTCAGCCTCAGAGTCAAAGGACGACTGGAAGATCTGTCCCTTGTATGGTTCCAAAGCTGTAATCAAAAGGCCGACGTTTTCGTGCGTGACGATAAACAGGACGGCCGAATTACCCGGCTTGATCGCATCCTGAACATCGGTGATGAATTTTTTATCCAGGCCGGTGTTGAGGGTTTTTCCCACCAGGGCACCCCCGGCTGCTCCTAGTGCAATTCCGGCCAAAGGGAAGAAGACACTGGCAAGTAACAGGCCGACAAAGCCGCCGATAAGCGCACCTTCCTTAACGCCACTCTCTACCATGTTGTCGACCTTGACCTTGCCTTCCGCATCCTTTACAACAACTGCTGCATCATTGACCTTCAGTTTTCCCTGGTCACGCAGGCTTTTGATTGTTCGCAGGCACGCCGGTCCCTGGGTTTCGTCTTCAAATGTGATTGCCAATACATGTGACATCTTTTCCTCCAAAAGAAAAAAGCCGATTTGATAGGTTTTCTACTGTTCAAGGATAATAAATCCAAACACCTTTGTCGACCGAGGCACGTTGAACTTCATGGAACATATGTTGAAACGGGAACGAGGTGCCAATAAATGTACCGAGGCGATAAACAGAGCCAGGAGCAGAACGATCAAGAGGTTATGACATCCTTTGGGGGAAAGAGGGAGAGAATGGTTTCGGCGATGGGAGTGCTTGGGCTGCCCTTGATCATGAAGTAATCAGCGCCGGCATGGGTTGCNTCTTCCTGGTAGCCAGGATAGACAGAATAGAGGACCACTTTGACATCTGGCCAGGACGATTTGATCTTTTGGGTTGCTTTCAACCCGTCCATGAGCGGCATTTGGATATCCATCAATACCAGATCCGGCTGGTCCCTGTCGACCAATTGGACAGCTTCTGTTCCATCGGCGGCCTCGCCGACGATCAAAATTCTGGGCTCGAATTCCAACAAGGCTTTCAATCCTCGTCGATTGGAAGCCCGGTTATCAACGACTATGATTCGAATTTCATCGTTATTCACAAACCCGTCCCGGTCGTGCAAAAAATCGAAGCAAAGGGTCGTGCACCAGATTGAATTAGATTCTACTTTTCCTGACCTTCCCCTATATCGGTGGTCTCATCCAGGGAGACCAATCCAGAGCGGATGCCGTACAGCGCTGCCTGCACCCGGTTTTTTAGACCCAGCTTGGACAGGATCCTGCTGATGTGGGTCCGGATGGTCACGTCCGTCAGCACAAGTTGCTGGGCGATTTCCTGGTCCGTTTTACCCTTGGTGAGCAGACGCAGGACTTCGATCTCCCTCTCAGATAGTTCCTCGGTAGGACGCCTGGTTGTTTCTGTTCCGGTCATGCCGCGCAGCAATCGCCAGGCGATCGCCGGGTTGAGCGATGGCTCGCCGGAGCAGACATTGCGGATCGATTGGACCAGCTCATCTGGCTGGGCATCCTTGACCAGGTAACCCATGGCGCCAGCGCGGATCGCTTCAAAAAGCTTGTCATCACCGGCGAAGCTGGTCAGGACAATGATCCGCTCGTCAGGATGACTGGCAATGATACGTTTGATGGCCTCAATTCCGTCCATGACCGGCATGGCCAGGTCGATGAGGACTACATCTGGTTTCACCTGGTCCACGAGCTCTATCGCTTTCAATCCATTGGAAGCTTCGCCCACCACCTGGATATCATCGTATTCATCCAGGAGCACTTTCATGCCTCTGCGGACCATTGTATGATCGTCCACAAGACACACTCGGATTGGCTGATTTCCCATTACCACCTCGATGTTGGGGATTATGCAAATGAGGATGGGGGATCTGGATCCTCATTTGGCTGCCGGCGTCTTACGAGCCAGCGAGTCGCTATTCCAGGCCACGCTTATGGGTGATTTCGCAGCCATGCCAGGTTATTCCTTATTGTTTAGGTATTAAGGGTTGCGAGCGGATCGCAACTGGAAATGCCCAAACATCCTTTTCTACAACTCAATCAGTGCAGGAAGGATAAAAAGAATAGTGCTTGGTATTTACCAATTTACTGGAAATTCGGGCGGGTGTCATCCTTGCTTTGTTGATTTCGAGGTCAACAGAAGGAGAGAATGGCGGGGGTAGTTCAACAATTTGCAGAGAGGAGGTCAACAACTGTGGACGAGGTTGCTGGTGCGGTCTACCGGTTTTCCTCGTCCAGCGAGGAAAGGCCTTCCCGCAAAGCATAGAGGGTTGCCTGGACTCTGTTCGCAAGGTGGAGTTTTGCCAGCAGGTGGCTGATATGAGTCCGGACTGTCACCTCTGAGACCACCAAATGGGCTGCAATCTCATCGTTCGAGAGACCTTTTGCCAGCAGTTGGAGCACTTCCACCTCCCGGGCCGTCAGCGGATCGGGGGTCGGCTTGGCTGAGGGGGTGTCGAGGATTTCCTTCATGATCTTCCGCGCAATATTGGACTGCAGGGACGGTTCCCCCCGGTAGACCTTGTAGATGGAGCGGATCAACTCCGATGGCTCGGAGTCTTTGAGCAGATATCCCAATGCGCCGGCTTTAATGGCGGGAAAGATTTTTTCATCCCCTACAAAACTTGTCAGTACCAGGACACGCATGTGAGGCATCTGCGCTGTGACCTGGCGGGTGGCCTCGATCCCATCCATTTTGGGCATCAACAGATCCATTAGAATGACATCCGGCTCGAGCTGCCTGGCAAGACGTACTGCTTCGAGACCGTCATCTGCCTCTCCCATTACTTCGATATCATCCGTTTCCGCCAGAAGGGCCTTGATACCTCTTCGGACTATGGTGTGATCATCCACGATCAAAACCCGGATGACATGGTTTGGACTCGTCATTCATTCACCTCAATCGTTATTTTTGTTCCCTGGCCGGGAACAGACTCCAACGAATAGCGGGCACCGATATTAGCTGCCCGTTCGCGTATGTTTCGAAAACCCTGCCCGCCTCCGTGTTCCACTGTGAGAGGATCAAAGCCTACACCGTTATCTTCGATCGTCATGCGGACACAGCCTGACTCTCCGACCAGACGGATTGTCACCAGGTTTGCCTGGGCATGTTTGATCACATTGTTCAATGCTTCCTGCGCGATGCGATAGAGCTCACTTTCCTGGGCCGGGGAAAGATGGAAGGATCCGCCCGTTTCGAAGCTGGCTTCGAAACCTGCCTTGGCTTCCACCGATTCTAACCTACTTTGCAGGGCGGCGGCCAGACCACTTTTCTCAAGGATGGGCGGCCGCAGCTCAAAGATCAACAGGCGCATATCTGACATGGCTTCCCGTGATAACTGGGTCAGCTCCTCCAGATGGCTTTCGACCACCTTCGCTTTGTTGGTCTTCAGTGCCAGCCGGGTGGCATCGATGAACAGGCTGATGCTGTATAAGGTCTGGGCCACGGAATCGTGAAGCTCACGCGCCAGTCGATTGCGCTCTTCTGCGGCAACCAGCAATTTCGCCTGCTCGAACAGATGGGCATCCTCGATCAATTGAGCGATGTCCGTAGAAAAAATACCCAGCAGACTTGCCTCTTCATTTGTCAGGGTTCTACCCTCTTCCTGCAGCTCCAAACCGAGGTATCCCAACACTTTGTCCCGCACCAGGAGAGGAAAAAAGGCGATACTTTGAACTTTGGTATCCTGAATGTGCATGCCCATCGGCCCCTCCAGAAAGACCAGCTCATCCTTTGACATCATGATCGGCTTTCCCNGTTCCAGCTCGATATGGGCAGGCATCTTCTCTGGGAGGGAGACGGACAGGCCATTTAATTCAGGGTTTGCTGTGCTGCCTGAATGGTTCAGGATATTCATTTGCCTGGNTTCCATATTTAGTTCTGCAATAAAGGANTCCTGGCTGGCAAACAAATGTTTGATGATCTCGACAATCCGTTCCTGGATTTCTGAGAAATCCGCCGAGCGGGCGATCATTTGATTTACNAGATTGGCTGCTGCCAGCCATTCCAGACGCAGGCGCAGCTCCTTGTTGGCAGCATTGACTTCCGCTGTCCTTTGNTCCACCAGCGACTCGAGCAACTGGCGGTAATGGGCGAGCTCAGCCTCAATCTGTCTGCGCTCGGTAATATCCTGGAACACCACAACAGCTGATTCAACATTTCCTGCTTCATTCGTGATCGGACTGGCCCACATCTCCAGGGGTACAAGTCTGTCCTGCTTGTGTATCTCAATATCGTCGGCAAATGCAGGGTTGCCTTTTAAGGCATGGTAGACCGGCATATTTTCAAGCGGGTAGGGAGCATGACTACCCGTCATCTCAAGCGAGAAATACTCCAGTGCTTGTGACAGGGTCCGACCTGCAGATAAGTCCGGCTGGATGCCCCTGGCGGCATCGCTGAGTATCTCGTACGTACGCCGGTTTGCATATCGAGGCATATGATCCTTCGAGTACAGCACTACAGCCAGAGGCATGCTCTCCAGGATTTGAGAGAGAATCTTTTCATTCTTATGCAGCTCTTGATTGGCACTTTCTGTTTCAGCTTTCAATATATTGACGCGGTCTGCCAGGGAAACCGACCAAAAGATTGCGACCAGCAGGATGCCCAAACGATATGTATTCTCAGTGAAGAAGGTGCTGGGTAGGATTCCCAGCCGTACGAGCAAAACACCCACGACAAGTACAACCAGCCCAAACCAGGCGTACATAAATATCCGGGCAGGAGGGAATTTGCCTCCCACGTAGTTATATATTCCCGAGATCCATAACACTACAAATGACAGGATCGTCCAGAACAACAGCAAAGTGGCGATTTGACGATAGCTGGTAAATGGGATCAAAAGCATTCCTATCCCAAAACCACTTACACTTACCAGCGTGATCCAGTGCAATTTGGGAGTTCGCTTCTTCAATTCCAGGAACGAGTCGGCAAACAGGATCATGGAAGACATCATGATGGAATAAAGTAACGGATGATAATAAGGTTTTAAAGAGTACAGACCAGGTATGACGTAGGTTTCCAGAAATCCATTATAGGATGCCTCATAAAGGAGCATGGCAAAAAGCAGCAATACAATGTAGAAGTAACTCATCTCCTTCAATGATAAGAGTATGAAAAGGTTATAAAAGAGTAGACCGATCAGGATGCCAAAAAAAATGCCGAATGAGATTTGCTCCAGGAGGGCATGGTTAAGGAACATTATCTGTTGCCACAGCGCCAGATGGATGGTCATTGAAGTCCCGGTTTGGAAGCGCATGTAGACGGTGTTTTGCTCCTGGGGAGGCAGTGTATATGGGAAGATCGTCCGCGGATAACGTAGATCCCGCGTTACCGGTGGTCTTAATGCCCCGCCCTGTTTGACTGCAAACCCTTCGCCGTTCGGCAGGGGGGTATAAAGATCTACATATTGCATATTCGGAAATGCAACATCGATCAGCCAGTCATCGGCATTAAGAGTTTCGTTCCTTACCTGGAATCGCACCCAGTAGGCGCTGTCCGTAAATCCAAAGATCGGCACTTCCGATGGGCTGGCGAAAAATTTATCGAAAAAGGCAGGGGAAGATACATCCTTGATGGTCAATTCCCGGGTTGGGTCCTCAAAGATCTCCATATGCAGGCCCAGCGGATATTGCCCCTGTTCGTCTGTCAAAACGACAGGTTCAGGCAAAACTGTAAGCACGCTTTTCGCTTCAGCGAACCGTGAAACAAAAACTGCAAGGGTTATAATGATTAGGGCGGATGCTGTCATTGCCGGGGTTTTGATTTTCATGATCGTAACATTATCTCAACTGTAACCTTCGTCCCCTGGCCTGGAATTGATTCGAACGAACAACTGGCGCCAATTTTGGCTGCCCGCTCGCGCATGTTCCGGAAGCCCTGTCCACCCCCGTGTTCGGCAATCTCACGGTCAAAACCCACCCCATTGTCCTCGATCGTGATCCGGATGCAATCTGCTTCCGCGATGACCTGGACCTTCACCTGGCTGGCCTGGGCATGCTTGATCACGTTATTCAAGGCTTCCTGGACGATACGATACAGCTCGCCCTCCTGGTTCGCCGAAAGATGGATTTTACCTTCTGCGTTGGAAGCTGGCCTGAAAGCCTGCCCGGGTTTCGACGGCATCCAGCCGGCTCTGCAGGGCGGCCACCAGGCCAACTTTCTCCAGGATGGGAGGCCGCAGTTCAAAGATCATAAGGCGCATGTCAGACATGGCTTCCCGCGATAGCAGGGACAGCTCCTCCAGGTGATTTTCAACCACCTCGGGCTTGTTCATTTTCAATGCCATGCGGGTCGCATCAATAAACAGGCTGATGCTATAAAGTGCCTGGGCCACAGAATCGTGTAGATCGCGCGCCAGGCGGTTGCGTTCCTCGAGGGCGGCATTGTCCCCGGCCTGTTTGTAGAGCTGGGCATTGTGGATGGCAATGGCCACCTGATTGGCATAGGCCTGTGAAATTACACGGGAGGGAGGAGCATAGTAATCTGGTTGTGAATGGGTGAAAACCAGACAGCCGATCAAATCTCCCTTTGCGATCAGAGGCTGGATCAGCCAGGATCTCAAATACGCAAAGGAAGAAGCAGGTAGGTTTAAATTCCTTTGAATTTGATCGATCAACNCGGCATTGCCTTGCAGATCAGAGAGATAAATTGTTTCACTTCTATTAAACAGCGCCTCTATTATTCNTAAATCGCTGCTGGGAATTTGATTATTCAGTAAACTGTGNAAAACGGCTGGACCTCGGATCGTCCGGAACATGAGCTTATCCTGCTCCAGGATCAGGATTGCAGCGGCCTCATACGGCATCACTTTCCCGAGCTGCTCGAGGATCATGTTGAGCAGGCGGTCCAGGTCCAGGGTGGAGACGATGGATTGGGAAATATCCAGCAGGGTGGACAACTGGTCATGCGCTACTTGAAGCTCCTCTTCGTTAAGCTTGCGCTGGGTAATATCCTGGTTGACAGCGATTGCACCAATTAGTCCTTCCTGTTCGGTCACAAGCGGAATGGCGGAGTTTAGAATGACCTTGTGAGTGCCATCAAATGCTTCAATTTCCAACTCTTCATTTAGTATGGTTTCGCTGCTGGCAATTGCGTGGCTTGCGGCCCAGTCNCCGGCACGTACCCGCTCCCCGGTGGACACNCGCCAGGCTTTATACTGATCGAACTCTGTCCACTCCAGGTTTTTTGCCCCCGCCCAGATGCGATAGGCCTCAGGGTTTCCCCTGACAACTTTGGTGTCCTGATCCAAAATCCATACCCCTACTGGAAGAATATCCAACACCCTTCGCAGCAAAGCCTCATTGTAGTGCAGGGCTTCCTCGGCAGACTTACGCTCAGAGATGTCGATCACAGAAGCAATAATGGATTGGGAGTCGGGAAGATGGGTGGATGTGGCAATAACCGACTTTATCGCACCTGACTTTTGGATCAGCTTAAACTCATAGCTGGAAGGAAGTTTGAGAGGATCCTCCATCACCGCTTTACGCAATGCCTGAATCCTGGCTTGGTCTTCAGGAGCAATGATTGTAAAAGTGTCGAAATGGTTCTCCAGTTCCTCCCGCGAATATCCGGTCAACTCGACATACTTATCATTCACGAGCGATAAGAATCCATGATCTATCACAGCCATTGCCGTACCGGTATTTTCAAAAACAATGCGGTAACGGGCCTCGGAGAGGCGCAGAGCCTGCTCAATCCGAATACGCTGGTTGATCTCCTCTTTGAGTCTCCTGTTCGCATCCGAGAGCTTGCGAGTCCGCTCCTGCACCTGTACTTCCATGGTCTCGTATAGCCTGGCTTTCTCAATGGAGACCGCGGCCTGGCCGGAGAGCAGGCGTACGATCTCGAGCCGGTCGGAAGTGAACGCGCCCGAGATCAGATTATTCTCAAGATAGATCACGCCCGTCAACTCTCCCTGGTTCATCAGAGGGGCGCAAAGAATCGACTTTGGCCGCCGACTCTGGATGTAGGCATCGCGATAGAACTGGCGGGATGCGGTGGCATCCTCCAATACCAGGTCTGTTTTTAAGTTGATGACATAGTGGATGATGGAAATGGGCAGATAGAATTTACCGACCTGGGGNGACAGGTATTCCAATGGNGTGGAGAGCATGCCGAACCCATTTTCCTGGTGGGTTGAGCCATGGACTTTCAGGANCCAGCGATCGTTCTGCANNAGGAGCAGAGAGCCATTCTGCGCGCCAGCATTCTCGATCAGGATCGACATCATCTTGCGCAGGAGTTCCTCCAGGTTCGTTTCCTGGGCCAGTTCCAGGGATGCTTTCAGAATGGTGCTCAGATCGATGGAAGATGTAATTTGCTCTGCCGGGCCATCTTCGTCGGCAGAAGCCATGGCTTGCGTTTCATTATCCTTCCCCGGCGGAAGCCAGTCGGGATAGCGGTGGATCAGATCTGCTATCTTTGTCGCCGCACCCCAAGCCAGGTAGGCATAATAGGCAGTGCAGAGATATTCGATGGCCACTGGAACCTGATTGCGGGCCAGGAAAAACTCGGCTGCCAGTTCGGCGGCCAGGGCACTCTCATGAATATAACCATAACGCCTGGCGTTCTGGATGGCCTGCTCGTAACTTTTGGCAGCCTGCTCATCCCACCCCAGGCAGCCTGCCTTTTCAGCTTCCACCAAATCGAGCTGGTGGCTGAAACATTGCGGGGCAAGGCCGGCCCACACCCTCATAACGTGCAGATGCTCCTCCACCTTTGCGAGGCGCTCCGCCAGGCTGCCATCGTCGAGGCTCCGGGACAGGAGCGCCAAAGAATAGATAAAGACATGCTCGGCGAGGATCAGATGCGTGTTGGCTCCCACTCTATTCGCCTCTGCAGCCATAGATGTTTCCAGCGTCCGCTGCCCGTCGCGCATGAACAGGGAGAAAAAAGACTCTGCAGTATACAGATTAAACTTGTTGACCTGGTTTTGGCCGGCCTGGATCAGCATTTTTTGTTCATCGAAAAGTATGCTTTCACTCTTTTGT
>JGI20214J51650_10002076_pt1 | contig 12679 bp, 8 predicted proteins | sample WetSurMetagenome_FD_51650 | JGI IMG/M metagenome (IMG submission 51650)
CAGTAGTTCTCGTCTATGGCCTAGGCGGAGGAACAGGCAGCGGCATCTTCTTCGATTTTGCAAGACACCTTCGAAAAGTCTTAGGTTCAGGAGTACCCATAATCGCTTTCGTCATCACTCCATGCGGCGGAGACGACCCACCAGCAAAAGGATGCTCATCATTCACCGCAATAAACGAGCTTTCACTACTTCTCAATAAAGATTATAATGAATATATAACCAAAGAATATGGTGACTTATACAGAAATCCACTCAACGCTCTGATCTATCTACCATTGCTTCCAGCATTTTCCAAAGTTGGTAACATTGTTACTGCCCGCAAAGAAATGGATGACATGGTTGTAGACATGCTTTATGTGCTTATGGATTTCGACTTGGCAGACTTAATGGGTGGCATAGGCACAGAAGTAGGCCTAACCACCAATTCAGCCCATACAATTGGTATGATGAAAGTAATCTATCCAGTTGACGATTACATCACAGCATATAAAGTTCATTTCGAAAGCCTCCAGCTACTACAAGAACACCGCAAAGAAAAACTCTCGTTGCTTGATGCAATGTACTGCCTCGTTAAGAACAATTATGACGTTGCAAAAGAATACTACAAGAACTACCTCATAAAAACAGGCACATACAACGACGAGCAATTCGAAGAAAAAGTCAAAGCATTAATCACAAGCAACCCACGCATGGAAGACGATTTAGCCCTACATATCAAAGGCATAGAAATACAAGTTAGAAACTGGATGGCAGAACTAACACGGTTCCTATCAACCATCAAATTCATGGGAAAACCAGGTCCAATAGAAGAAGCCATTATCGACCTTACGCTTAAAAAGCCAGGCTCAAGAAAAATCGATAGTCTCGAAGCATTACTACTGAACCTCACGAAAACACACCTTGAATTCGCAGAAAGAAAAGCGGCAATTAACGAACGACTAAAACAATTGATTCCAAGCTCACAAGTTTTCACAGTAAGACAGAAGCGACTTCTTGACGATTTCGTTAACATTGGCGAAGTTGCAGAAAAATCCCTAAACACACTCAAATTCTATGATGAAGCCCGATACCTAACTGACGCTTTAGTTAGATACTATGATGTTATGCCAGAATGCACCTGCGAACAAAATGACCTCAAAGATATTCAATCAGAATTGGCAACCATTTACCTTTTAGTTCAATTAATGCTAAGAGCCCCNTCTGACGAAGTAAAAATGATTGAGGAACACCTTGCATATGTTAATGGTATCATTCTAAAACGCCAAGACAAACGTGGAACAGTTGATAACGAAGTAGTTAGAATACAAGAATCCAAGAAACGTAAAGAATTCGACAAATCCAAAATGGAAGCGCAACTACGAAAAACATTTAGTTCAAAACGTTATGCGCGCGAACAATTGCTTCAATTAGATAGAGACCTCAAACGCATCGAAACTGAAGAAGCACTTGCATTAGAAAACCTGACTAAAGCAGACAACTCAATCCAGCTATACGAAAACTTGGCGAAGAAAATAGAGCTAATTTCCGATTACCGCAAACGCCTCAGCAAAATCGTTGAAATGGACAGGGAATACACAGAAAGACTCGCAAAAATCACAGAACCTAAGAAGTACTTCGAGAAAAACGCTGAACTTACACAACTTGAACAAAGAAAAATCCTGTTCAAAATATTAACTGAACAAGAGGAAATGCTGACAAAAGATGTTATATACAAAGATATCATGGATATGGATCACTTTAAAGACTACATGAAGAGCGTCATCCGTGCATTCAAGACACCTAGCGTAATGGGATTCAAACCTATCTACAAAACCGATTACATCTGGGTAACAGTACAATGCCCACCAAACATGTGGACCGAAGACATGTCTCAAGAAGTCTACACTGCATTAGCCGGATACGTCACCAGCGAAGTATCAAGAACCATTACAGTCAGAGTAACCGAATCACGCGACCCATGGACAACACGAGTACTCGTAGTAGGCGGCAGAGCCAAACCCTCGGATATGGAAGCATTCGACGAAATGCAACTACTATTCAAAAAATCAAGCGACTTCGAAAGACACCTATCAAGATCATATCTGTTGGAACACGGAGTAGCAGCAACGAGTATCGTTAAAGAATTAAGCGGAAACGGCGAAGAAATCGCAAACAACGGCAAAAACAACAAGAAATAGCTAAGGAGTTTTTAACTCCTTCTAATTTATTTTTACTCAACCAAGTTTTTACTAATTAGCTGCCAATCTTCTTCTGTAATTGAGCCTTTTTTGACTGCTTTATTCTTCATCTTTTCAACTCTAGCGTGTACAGCTTTGAAGCGAGTTGCTATGTCGAAGCCGCCTATGAGCAACGCTATGTCGATGCGGTCGCTACTGTCTTCAACGTAGACTGGATCAGCTATATAGATTGATTCAAGGTCTGCTTTGTCTTTGAACCAGTTGTCTATAGCTAGCTCGATTTTTCCTCTTGGCAGCTTATCTTTTAATTGAAATGGCATGCGTATAAGCACATAGAGCAAAGAAGCCGTTGACAAATCAAAATTTAATAACGGTCTCGTTAACGTAGTGTTTAGCATGTTTTCCAGTGAACCATAAATTTTCAAGCTCACTCCAGGCGCCAACATCGCTGTAAAGATTTTTGAACCAAAAGCCTTCGATATCTCGCATAGCTCAGGCACAAAGGTTTCTTTTGAAAGCATCAAATCTAAAACATAATTAATTATCTCATTGCCGTTTATAGCAAAGCCGTTTCTATCGATGCCAGTATAGTCTTCAAGGTTATCCCTGTCTAAAAGTACGGCGATTGTTGTGTCTTTTGAGGTTAACATACCCAATGAAGCAAAACTGTTGAATTGTGCATCTAACGGTTGAGCCTTTGAAGGTAATAGTGCTAAAGCCACCGAATTTATGTTCCAATCGGTGAACTGTGCGTATAAACTGGGCAGTAGGGCGCTGCCGACTCCGTTCCACGTGGATGAAATCAATATTGCGCCTTTAAGTTTCTCAAGAGGCTTGTTTCTTATTTTTGCAAAGAAGCCTTGGCTATTAGCGATAAAAGGTCTGATATCATACCAAAAATGTGTATCCAAATCCTCATCTAAACAAATGATGCTGCCACTCTCAAGTTTTCCCTGTCCCCATTTAATCACATCTGTGCTTGATTTCTCAACAAAAATTGGCAGAACTCCCTGGTTTTTTTTGCTTGTAAAGTCAGCTTTCAAAATAATATTTATGGGGTACTCACCAATACAAACAACGGCTCTGGTCGGAAGCAGATACTTTAAACTTTGAGTGTATTTTTCAATGCTTTCCACGCTGGCCGTTAAAGGAATCGTTATTTCTGAAGGTACTTCCTCGGCTTCTTCTTTTACAGGCCCAATAATGGGAAATTCGGCTTCAGTTGGAGTTGGAATGCTCTCTGGCTGAGTAGGTGACGGAGCTTCAACTGAAGTGACAACTGGAACTTCAGTTTGTACTTCTTGGCTTTCCACTTCAGCCGGGGTTTGCTGCTCCACTGTAGTCGGTAAGCTTTGTGCTTCGCTTTCGGTTGATGCAGGTTTAATTTCGCTCTCTGCTGAAACTTGGGTTTCGTCTTTTAGAGGTTCCGGTTGCCCAGTTTCAACTGGGGGGGTTACAGATTCCTTAACAGTAACCTGTTCAGGTGGTGCATTTTGTGCTTGTTCTTGCAAAGTTTCCGAATCGGTAAAGACCGTTTTTTCCGATTGCTGGTTGCCTTCTGCAATTGCTGGTATTTGTGCTTCCCCGTCAGTCCTTGCCTGGGGCTCACCTTCGACATGCGCCACTTGATCGCTTTCAACGGGATGTCCCTGGCTTTCAATCGCCGTAGGCTGTGTTGCTGAAACATCAACCGTTGGCTGCGTCTTTAACTCTTCGTTTTGAGTTTCTTGCGTTTTTTTGGCGAGTTCTTCCTCGCGTTCTCTTTTATAATCTTCTTTGCTGTACCATAATCGCAGTTTTCTTTTAGGCAATTTTATCCCTTTCAAGCGGTTTTTTTAGATAAGCTTAAGAGGGGTTTAGGTAAAATAAGGTTTTAGGTATTTACCCTTGAAAGCGGGAGAGAGAACAAAGACATCACGTTTCAAATCTTTATTTAGCAGACGCAATAAAGCGCCTAAACAGAAAGAAGAGAATAACAAAGCCGACGGACAGCCAACTCAACCGCTGAAATCAAAGAAGCCATCGCGGTTTGACAAATACAGTATCAGCGCTATCAGGAAGAGGCTGAAAGAAACCGAGAAAAGAGAGAAGGCGCTTGAAACAACCAGAATTAAGCTTATAACGTTTATTTTTACGTTTGTAGCAATGGGGTTAGCTTTCTCATTGATACCACTGCTTTCTCAGCCTTTGCCGATTCTTCTGGCTTTGCTTGTTGCTTTTGTTACCTGGCAAAAACCAAGAATTGGAATGCCTGTTGGAAGTGTTATAATTGGTATAGGTATGCTCTATCATCTATCTTTACCGTCAGTCAATTTTATTGCTTTGATAGGCGATTTGCAGTACAGAGTTGCCTTTGTAGCAATTTTCATAGGTTTGTTTGTTTCGTTGCCACTAATCTTCTATCGTTACAGGCATGCCATAGCTATCGACTTCGGAATATTGGCGGCAGTATCACTCTCAAGTAACTCAACATATTTTTTGGCTATTCCATTAATCTTAACTCCAATTGTTTTTTATAAAAAAGACGCAATAATCGCCGCAGTGTACTATGTTCTTATCAGTTTACCTTTAATGATTATGGAATACTTCAACTATTTTATTGCAAAAACAACAGCTACGGAATGGTGGATTCTGAAAGGATCAAGCCCACCGCTCTTTGAACCCCTCACAAACACATTTAACGCTCTTAGAACAGCGGATATGGGGTCCTTTAGGCTATTTAACGCCAATGAGCTCACAAACACAATAATCAATCAATTCACTACTTATCCAGATGTTTTAGGCAAAACAATGCGGTCAGCAATTTTCCAATATCGTGACTCTTTCCCCGGTATACTATTGTTTGTTGTTATCATTGTAGGCGTGGTTTTGGCTCTTACGCTTTTGGCGAACTCGTTTGTGAAGAGAGCGAACTTTGGCGATCGTGTAATGCCCTCTCTTATTGCCACATTAGCAACAGCGTTATTCTTCATCTTACTTGGCGCTTTGCAAGGCTCTTTAGCGTTTACTGCGAAAGTTGATGGAGGAACCATAGCTTACGCGACATTGGCAACTCTATTATTTACCCTGCCCATATCATTGATTAGTTTTCAACCTAAGAAAAATGCAACCTCAGACATGATTACAGAGAAAGCAAACGAACTCATGAATAAACTCCAAACATTCGAAACCCAACTAAACATAGTCAAAACAAGCATTCCATTGAACGTCAGTGGCACAGACGTAAAAATGCTCCTATTGAAAGACAAAATCAATGATATCCTAAGCAAAGCGCAAAAGAACTTCTATGAGGCTAATGAAATTGATAAAGTCTACTTGGAACTCGATAAAACTATAGATCCAGAAATAGATGCCTTAATACTAGAGTTAACGTCTATCCTAAATGAATACCAGATCCGAGTTAACACAGAGTATGCTCAATGGCTTGGTCGTCTAAAAGACGATATTGGTTTAGACTTTAAAGCCACCATTAAATCCCATTACGAGCCAGAACTACCGCTGGAGCAACGCATAATTTGCATACAAGAGGTTTTGGAAGCGGGCAGAATCTTGGCTGTTAGCATTATCGAAGCAGTTGACCCAATATACGTTATCATCCGCGCCCTCTACGACCATAAACTTCCCCAAGACAGCGAAGCAGTAGCTTTCGCCAAAAAGAAACTCGATGAAAAAGCACCATGGCAATCCATCCAAGAATTGTATGTAGCTCTCAATAACTGGCGCAAACAATACAGTGCTGAAATTGCAAAATCAACCGAGTACCTAAAACGTTCTCTTATACCTATTATCGCATTGCCAAAGCAAAGCGGCAGTTTAGCCCCAGTTATGGGTAACAAGATGCCAATCATACTTGCGCACGCAAAAAAGGCCCAGTCTCTTAAAGAGACAAGTGACAAAAAACTCAACGTACTAAACTTAATTACAATACGCGATCTGCTTGACGCAACACTTGACATTTCCAAAGACATCTTCATTGTCCTTAACGATTCATTGCAGTATCAGGAGAAATCAATCGAAGATATGCTTCCAACAAGCAACTATCTTTGGGAGAAAAATGCCACTTTAGATGAACGTATGACTGAAGCATTAACTGTCTTGTCTAGCCCAAGAAGTAAAGTAAATGAAATCATGGAAAACCTGCCCAAATTTGAGGGTTACATCGACGAATGTATACAAACCTTAACAATCTACAATGAACGAAGAGAATTCCTACTCAACTATCCAATGGCCAAAATTGCAATAGAAGACCAACTGAAAACAAAAATGAAACTAACAACAGTCGACCTACCATTCGAAACCAAATATGCTGCTCAATATCTACAAGTATACTATCTGCAAAATTTCAATGAATACGACTTTGATAAACAAAATATGTGGCTTATTAAGAAATCATAAAAAATATTTTCAATTTTTTTAATTCCGATTTGTGTACCAAGCTAAAAGAAAATTATTATTGATGCTGAGGTATTTCTGATTATTTTGACTTATCTATCATTGTTTCTGCAGGCNCTTCAAATGTGTTTTGTATTTTATTGGTNAAGTGCCAAAATATTTGTTGACAAACGAAAAGACATCCAATTTAATGAGCCTTAATTTTGGTCATAAAATATTTGTGAGTGTACTATGTTGTCAAACCACTTTTTATATTGGAATCTGCCTTAGTTTAAATGAGGTTTTGAGGATTAAGAATGGCTTATTTTAATGACCGAGTTGAAGCAGGTAAACTATTAACCAAAGCACTCGCAGCTTTTAAAGAAAAGAAAGCAATCGTCTTAGCTATTCCAAGAGGCGGAGTCGTTGTAGGCTTTGAGATAGCGTCTGAACTTGGATTATTGCTTGATGTAATCATTCCTCGCAAAATCGGTGCGCCAGAAAATCCTGAACTTGCAATTGGCGCAGTCGCAGAAGACGGAACAATAATTTTGGACAAGAGCCTCGTTGCCTATTTGGGTGTACCTGAATCGTTTATTCGGGAAGAGAGTGAACGGCAAAGAGAGGAAATCAAGCGAAGACTCAAAGTTTACCGGCCATGCGAGTCATCCCCAAATGTCAAAGGTCTCGACGTTATACTCGTAGATGATGGCATCGCAACAGGTTCAACCATGAAAGCTGCTTTAGCCTCTGTTAAAAATCAAGGTGCCAAAACGGTTACTGTAGCAGTTCCAGTTGCTCCACCTTCAACCATAGAGGAACTAAAAAAACTATCAGACAAAGTAATATGCCTAAAGACCCCTGAATATTTCCAAGCCATAGGACAGTTCTACTTGGATTTTAGCCAAACAAGCGACGAAGAAGTCATAGAACTGCTCAGATTAAGCAGGCAGAAAACCCAAGAGAAATCTGCAGGTGTGATGACTTTATGATTGAAAAGGAAATCTCTGTAACGATTGGACAGACAACAGTCGAAGGCAACTTGACTGTGCCTCATAATGCCAGAGGAATTGTACTGTTTGCCCATGGAAGTGGAAGCGGCAGATTCAGCCCACGAAACCAATACGTAGCAAAAGGATTAAACAAATCTCAAATCGGAACTCTGCTCTTTGACCTGTTAACAAGCGCTGAGGAGGAAGAAGACCTCATGACAGCCGAGTACCGTTTCAACATTCACCTGTTAGCTGAACGCCTTGTAGGTGCGACAGAGTGGCTGAAAAAAAGTTCAATAACTCACGCTCTTAAATTAGCATATTTTGGAGCAAGCACAGGAGCGGCTGCCGCATTGATTGCAGCGGCTAAACTCCCAAACGATATCACGACGATTGTTTCAAGGGGAGGGCGTCCTGACCTCGCAGAGGAATATTTGCCCAAGGTTAAAGCGCCAACCCTCCTGCTAGTAGGTGGCTATGACACAGAAGTTATCGAGCTTAACAAGCAGGCAATGGCGAAGATGACTGCTGAAAAAAAACTTGTAATCATCCCCAGCGCAACTCACCTTTTTGAGGAACCAGGGAAGCTCGAAGAAGTCGCCAAAATAGCAACAGAATGGTTTTTACAATATCTAGAATAGACAAGTGTCATTAAGTTACTTCTTTCCATGCCAATTTAGAGTTGATTTTTTTGATTAGGCTTTTTCTATTTGGCGATGTTATGACTGGCAAGGGGCATTGATCAAATTCTGCCTACCCAAACAAACCCATAATCTATGAATTACATGTTGAAGATGCAAGAGAATACACAGAAATAGCCGGGAAAAAACGGCAAGATACCAAAGCTTGTAAGCTTTGACTATATTTGGGGAGATGCACTTAGCCACTTAGAACATTTCTCGCCTGATTTTAGGATAATCAATTTAGAAACAAGCATTACTTCAAGCGAAGACTNTTGGCGTGGAAAAGGCATCAATTATCGGATGAACCCTAAAAACACACNTTGTCTCACAGTGGCCAGATAAGTTGTTGTGCATTGGCAAACAATCATGTTTTAGATTGGGGGATATTCTGGTATAGAAGAAACTCAAAACGCTGAAGAAACCAGGCATTAAAAACTCAGGGGCAGGTAAAAACGTCTGAGGCGCTGAGTCTCCTGCAATTTTGGAAGCTGAGGGCAAAGGCAGAGTTCTCTTTTTCCCTTTTGCATCTGAAACAGTGGTTTACCTCTAGACTGGTCTGCTTCTTCAAATCATCCTGGAGTAAAACATTCTAGAAGAACATTCAAGCTGAGACTTAAACCCGCATGAAACCCAAATAAGAAATTTAAAGCAACCCAACGATGTTGTAGTTCTTTCAATTCATTGGGGTGCAAACTGGGGGTATGAGGTGCCCTTTGAAATGTAATCGTTTGCGCATTCTCTCATAGACAAGGCAGGTGAGGATTTGATTCATGGGCACTCATCCCGTTATCCTTAGGTAATTGAAGTTTACAAAAACAAGCTAATCCTATATGGCTGTGGAGATTTCTTGAATGATTATGAGGGTATCAGGGGCTTTGAGGATTTTAGAGGTGACTTAGGCTTAATGTATTTTCCAACTATCCAAGCGGAAACAGGTGCTTTGGCAATCTTAGAGCTGGTTCCAACTCAGATTAGAAACTTGAAAGTAAATGACTCTATTCGTACCGATGTGTTATGGCTTAAACAAACCTTAAATCGTGAATGAGAAAAATTCGGCTGCCAAATAGAATTAACCAAAGGTCTAAATAAGTTAAAATGGGATTAGCCGATTTTTTCGGCTTTCTTTGAGCATTTTTCTAGCAATTCAAGACTTATTCTGCTTTAGGCTGCTCGTACATCTTAAACAACGCATAGTTTGCAGCCACGTCTGCCGTATATAAGAAGGTAAAAGCTAAGATTTCCTCCAACGGCACATTCACAATCACTTTGTCTCTGGTAAAACTTACAGCTTTAGCCTTAGATGTCAAAATTACCGTTAAGGTATCGCCTATTGCCAGTTCATCGCCGATTTTATGTCCATCCTCAGATTTTTCATCAAGCGCTATTGCGGTTTTCCATGCTCCGCCGCCTCCAAAATCAATAATAACATATGGGTGTCCCAATTGAACTATAGATGAAATAGAAATTGAAGGCATACATTTAGCGCATTGCCCAGAAATTTCATTCATCTCTGTTTCGTTTAAAGGAATTACAAGAACTTTATGTTTATTCTCAGAAGCATCCATAACAGTAAAAAATTGCATAAAACTACCTGAATTAGATAACTCGCCTAAAGCTATAACTTTTTCTGTTGCTAAAAAAACCGGGAAAAAAAATTAGTGAAGAAGATTAGTTTTGTGCTGGTGGCGGATTAGGCGGGTTATTGACTGTTACATTGACGTTGACATTTTTCTTGTCTTTCTTATTGGCCATGTTGACTAAGGTAAATATTAGCCAAGCGATGAACCCAAAAATGACACCGTTAAACACTGCGACTATGAGCGCGAAGGCATTTGTTCCAGCTATAGCGTAGGTTGATGTGTATTGCTCTGTGTTGGGCAAGACTGTTTGGTAAATAATGTTTCCTGGCGGTATAGACGTGTAAGCTAATGTTGCAAAAAGCACAATTGCAAACACAACTAAAAATACTATTGCTCCCTTCAATCAAATCTCCAAGCGATAACTTGAATTCAGCTCAAATATAAGCTTTTATAGAATTAGGTCTCAGCAAGGCACATATCGTTGTAGCTAGAACAAAAATAGATATAAGAAAAGATGTCCACTCAACAATTATCTATGGTTTAAACTAAAAATTAGCACTTTACAAAGAATTATTATTCTTTGAGAATAAATTAATTAAATGTGGTTCATAAATTCATATTGATCATCAGAGTTAATTACGAGTGATCCTCTAACTTTGCCACCGCCGACTCTATCTATTCTTTTTGTGGCAACTGTAATTTGCATTAAGACATTCACCTCAGATTTAGATTGTTTGCAGAGTTTTCCATTCAAAAAGATGATTATTTATTTAGCGCTAAAGCTGTCTTTAAATCGTTTTTTAATAATCCAACTAATCCAAGCTCAAAATGCGATTTTGCACTTTTTCCTAATGTTTTAATTCTGCATATGTCCGCAATTTTTTTCTCTTCACATTCAGNGATTGTTTCTTGAATTTTACCACATTTTTTGTTGCATTGATTATTTGCACAATTTACTATTGCAGAATATAGTTCCGTAATTTCAAATGGTGGCATGTAGTCGTCGGAAACCCGCTGAATATTTTGTTTTCCCATTTCTTGAATTGCGTTATCAGTGAATCTGTTACTAACTAAGATTACTTGGTTATAATCTTCGGTTTTCATGAATTCCGTCATAGTCTTAACTGCATCGCTGCCTATACACTCATTATTTAGTGGCTCTATTATTCGCAATAACACTTTATTATTCAAACTATCTGATACGGTAACATCTGTATAGTTTGCTTTTGCTTCTTTCTTTACGATTTTATAACCTCTTACCGCGATTATAAAATTAGTCTTGTTTTCCATTCCCATTTTATTTTTCTCCTTTCTTTTTAATTATAATTCGCCTAAGTCCTTTTCCTCAAAGACATAATCTTCTAAATACAATTTCCCGGATTTCAGTACTGCTTTGTATTGTGCTTCACAGATCGGGCAGCAAACTATTTCTTCGTTTTTCGTACATTCTTTTGAAAAAGTATTTCCACACTCTGTACACTTGAGAATTATGTAATAGCCCCCCCGTTTACATTGTTAGATAGTTGTGACTTCGCAGCCAATCTGACTGGTTTTTGCGGTATCTCCAGAAAATGTCTCCTCTTGTATCAAACTGGAAATCCCATGGAGAAACCAGAACTATATCGCCTTCGCGAATCCAGACACGTCTTTTAAGTTTGCCTCTAACTCGGCATAACCTTTCTTTTCCATCTTGACATTTTACCGTTATTCTATCGGCACCCAACATTTTTACTGCTACGCCTAATACGTCATTAGGGGAAGGCAGAATCATGTTGTCTAGGCTGCCTTCATTTGTTATTTTTCTTTTACCCATTTCTTAATCCTCAACTATCGCTGTCAGAATAATCTGGAGAAAAAGCAAAGCGATAATCTCGATCAACTCTTCCTCTAAAGAATTCTAATTACGACTAAAAGGAACTCAGAACTATATTAGGATATTCGCCGAAAAGAAGTATTTCTTAGCTTAAAATTTGAAAATAGCAATAAAATGACCTGCTTAGACAGAAAAAACAATTGATTTTAGATCCTGAGAAAAAATAATTGTGATCTAATCCTTATTAACTACGGAGATGCAACTTAGACTGAAGAGTTTCTATTATCCTCTTGGAAATTAACCAATCTAATTGAGTAATTGATTCTTTTCTACAAAATACGAGGTATAAAATATGTGTCAATTAAGAGTAGGTTTAGTAAAAAACTGTCGCAGATGTAAATCATCAGTTCGACCACACTGTGACTATCGAAAGAAAACTACAAAGAAAAGCTTTGCAAACGTAGTCAAAAAGAAAGAAGCATAGTCCAACGCTTCCTTTACTTTTTTTAAGGGCGTTTTTTTGAGTGGAGTTAGACAAAAACGATTTGATAAGTTAGAATGCAAAAGTTACATGCATAAAGAAAATCCTCATTGTCTGGGTCATTGTCCATTTAATATATGGAAAAGTGCAGATGACCGGTAATTTTAGTAACTTTCGCTTTTGCCAAAAACGATCTAAAAAGGTTTAACAAATATCTTATTTGCGCCTTCTTAAAAGATATTAGTTAATCATCTAAACTATGAAAATTAATACAATACCAACTATGATAGCTATAGCGCCTGAAACACTCCATCTGGTGGTTTTTTCTTGAAAGAGTAGGTATCCAGCCAGTGTAGCGAACAATGGTGAAGTCGAAGAAATCGGAATAGCCTGCGCCACAGGCAAGCTCAGAAAACTATAATTCATAAGCAACCAACCTAACGCATTCGCAACAAGACCACCGACACAAAGGAGTGCAATACCATTTCGCCTTATCTTCATAAATCCTCTCGACTTATCAATAAAAGGAGCCGTAACCCCCAAAAAAAGTGCAATAGAGGTAATTCTAATGGTTGTAATTGC
>JGI20214J51650_10002077_pt1 | contig 12677 bp, 10 predicted proteins | sample WetSurMetagenome_FD_51650 | JGI IMG/M metagenome (IMG submission 51650)
GCCCCCTTCTGGGTGACGAGCAGGTGGTTGAGCTCGGCCTCGAAGGTATCCGCCTCTTCGCGATCCGCGAAATAGCCGCCGAGCCGCTCCCCCTCCACGCGAAGGGTGTGGGCGATCCTGCGCACCACCTGACGGATGCTCGTCTCGTGGCCGGTCCCGGGTACGCCCGCCTTCCGGAAGTACTTGCTGATGAGGATGTCCGTCGCGAGCTGGGACCAGTCCTCGGGAACCTCCGCGTTCTCCAGGCCGAAGACCACCGACCCGTCGGTGTTCCTGATGAAGCAGGAGCGGCGCTCGTAGCGGACCTGCTCCATGGGGTCCTGGTCCGGCTGGGTCGCCGCACGGGTCAGCCGGAAGGGCTGGAGAGCCCCCTCGGGGAGGGCCACCTGGTGGGGCGCTTCGGGGGGCGGGGTGGACTGGGTGGCCTTGTTGTTCTCGGCGCCAGGGCCCTTCCGCTTCGTCGAGGGGGCTTCGGGGGCCCCACTCTTGTTGGATTCCATGATTTCGACCTCCTCCCACACGCGGGGAAATGCTTTAACTCGAGGGTCTTATGCCCAGGGGCCGCCAGAGGGCGGACCCCAATATCTGCCAAAGCGGGGATAATGTAGCCCCATATCTTGTGGATGTCAAGGGGGTTGTCGGGCTCAAAATGCGACTGGAAAAGGCTCGCAAAAGGAGGCCTTAAGCGAAACGCTGTTTCCTATTGACCCGCGCCGTCGCGCGTCGCTCTGAACCCCCGTCAATCCTTGGGCGCCGATCCGTAAGGCTGGGGGGACGCCGCCGCGTGGGGTCGGGTCTCGCGCAGGAAGGCCAGGGCCTCGTTCTTCTCCCCGTCCATGATGATCTGAACGTCGCACCCGGGGGCCACGGCCTCCACGTCGGTGACGCGCACGACGCGGTCGTACTGGGCGTAGTCGGGCAGCAATTCGCCGAGGCTGTTCGGCGAGTCCCGTAGGAACCTCTCGTTGAACACCGCGCCCTCCTCGTCCGGATAGAGCGCGAGGTACTTGATGTTGGCCTCCACGAGGTCCTGGAAGAAGTGCGTCCCGAAGGAGAGGTCGGGGACGTAATTGCCCTTCTGACGGGCCACCTCGGCCAGGAGCACGGTGTTGTTGATGTCCGAGTAGGTCACCGGGACGCCCAGCGTGATGTCCCCTCGGCTGCCCCAGCGACCCGGCCCGAGGAGCACGAAGGAGCGGCGCGGCAGGATGGCGTTGAGGCGGCTCACGATGGCGCCGACGGCGTTCATGTCGGCCTTCGAGGGCAGGTTGCCGTACTCCTGCCCGTCCACGTAGATGATGTACCGGATGCCCGTCAGCTGTGCGTTGCTCACGTACCGGCTCGCCGAGAAGAGCTTGCGGTCCGGCGGCACCATGGACGGGATGGCCACGCGGTAGGAGTCCGCCGCCCAGCTCTGGGGGCGGCACTGGAGGAGGAAGAGGTCCTTGCCGTCGGAGGCGAACTCGATGTCCACGGGGTGCCCCATGGCCTCTTGGAGGACCGTCATGATGGTGCGCATCTGCTTGATGAAGGGCGTCCCCTCGATGAGCCCGGCGAAGTTGACCACGAGCTCGTCGGTGGCCGGGTCGATGACCGTGCTGGTGGGCTTCCGGAGCACGCCGTCCCGGTAGATGGAGAAGATCTTGTCGAGCATGGGGAAGTCGTTCCCCACCTCCTTGAGCACGTCGGCGATGGCCGGCGACTCGAAGCGCCCCGTCTCCAGGTTCAGGACGTCGATGTATTTCTGGGCGTACTGGAGGGCCTGCTGGGGCGTGGCGTTCACGCGCAGGCCCGGCTGCCCCGGTGCGATCATGGTCGGGTAGTCCTCGCCCACGCGATCCACGGCGCGGGTGCCCAGCCCCGTGACGATGCGGATGATGCCGTCCTCCCTGCGGATGCGGGGCGACCATCGGAACTCGTTGTTGCTGAAGGCCACGCCCGCGAAGGCCGGGAAGAAGTACTTCCCCACCCGGGTGCCCACGACACGCTGGATGAGGATGCCCATCTCCTCCATGAAGTCCAGCAGCCCGCGCTCCTTGCGGTACTGGATGGGGTCCGGGCCCATGATGGAGGCGTAGACCTCCGAGATGGCGTCGAGGAGCGCGTTGAGCCGCTCCTCCTTGCTCCCCGTGTTCACGAGGAAGAGGCTCCGGTACTTGCCCGAGAAGGCCGAGCCCTCGCTGTCCTCCAGGAGGCTGCTCGACCGGACGATGAGCGGCCCGTCGCCCAGCTCGTCGAGGGCGAACTTCAGGCCGTTGATCATCTCGGGCGAGAAGTGGGAGTGCTTGAAGATCTGCTCCAGGTAGGCGTAGCCCTCCCGGACCTCCTCGAGGCTCGAGTACTTGAAGCTCTGCGTGTCCTCGAGGGAGTTGTATTTGACGAAGTCGAAGAGGCCGTCTGAAGTGATGTACCAGGCGCGGCACATGCGCAGGTGGTCGATGAGCGGGTTCCCTGCGGCGTTGCGCTTCAGGATCTGGTGCGCGAGGTACATGCCCGCGGCCTTGCCGCCGATCTTGCCGTTGCCCTCGGCGGGGCCGAAGATGCGGGTCAGCAGGCGCCCGAAGTCGTGGATGGAGAGGTACTCCTTGGCCACCTGGATGAAACTCAGCCGCTCCGTGAGGAGGCGGCGGATGAGCGCCACGCGGGCGTTGCGGTCGTCCGCGGCGGAGATGGCGACCTCGCCCTCCTGGGTGGAGCGCGTGAACCGCTCCACCAGGTCCCGGATGCGGACGAGACCCAGATCGCGCTCGTCTGTGGCGATGGCCATGAGCCCCAGCTTGTCCTGGCGGATCCACTGCTTGAGCAGGTTGGCGATCTCCCGGTCGGGGAGGGCGATGTCCGCCACCTGGATGATGTCCTCGAAGAGCCTGTTCAGCACGTCCACGTCCCGCTTGGGCAGCGGCTGGTTCGCCCCCCGCAGCTCTTTGTCGCGCTCGGCGTAGTTGGACGGGTCGAACTGCATGATGAGCGTGTGCACGCCCGGGATGCCCTGGTTCGACAGGTGGTTCATGAGCCTGCGCAGGATGCGCTTCCAGAGCATGACGTCGGTCTCGTGGAGCAGGTCCAGGATGGCGCGCCACTCGGGGGGGCGGGAGAGCGCCGCGCTCGACGCGGTCTGCCCAGAGGCGACCTGGGAGAGGTGGGTTCCGAGGCGCCGCGCCAGGAAGTTCACGAGCTTGCGCTCCTCCAGGAGGAAGGGCCCCTCGGCGCACGTGGGGCGCTGCTCGAGGTAGCACACCCGAACCGAACCCCTCGGGCCCTCGGGCCCCGGGATCTCAGCGGTCAGGACCCACGGCGTGTCCTCGTACCCCTTGGCCACGAAGGACTCGTCGCCCAGCGTGATGTTGGCCCGACAGATCTCGGGGTACTGCCAGCCCTTCGGGAGGACGCCCAGGAGCTGCTTGCAGCGCTCCGCGAGGGGCAGGGGGGTCTGCCTGAGGACGGCGGAGAGGGCGTAGAGGCACTCCAGGTCGCGGCCCCGGCCCTGATCGGCGCCCGGGGAGATGTCTTTGCCAGAACTCTGTCGGTGGGGCATGGGGTCCCTCTTCAGGTCGGGTGTCTTCTCGGTCCGAAGCGTGATTCTATCTTCGGCCGCCGGGGAAGGGAAGCGCGGAGAACACGAGGGCCCGCGGTCACCCGCGGGCCCTGCGTCCTTCAGGAATCGGTTTTCGGGTTCCGTTTCCGAACTCCGAACTCCGAATTCCGCTTTCTCTTTACACCCAGCCCCTGAGGTGGCAGGCTTCGGCGACGCGCTGGATGGCGATCATGTAGGCGGCGTCGCGCATGTAGACCTTCTTCTTGCGGGCGAGCTCGGAGACGGCCTTGAAGCCGTTGGTCATCTTCTGGTCGAGCTTCTGCAGGACCTCGTCCTTCTCCCAGTAGTAGTTCATGTTGCACTGGACCTGCTCGAAGTAGGAGCAGGTCACGCCGCCGGCGTTGCACAGGAAGTCGGGGATCGTGAAGATGCCGCGCTCGAAGATGGCCTTGTCGGCCTCGGGGGTCGTGGGGCCGTTGGCGCCCTCGGCGATGATCTTGACGCTGGGCTTGATCTTGCCCACGTTCTCGCCGGTGACCATGCCTTCCTGGGCCGCGGGGATCAGGACCGTCACTTCCTGCTCGATCCAGGCGTCGGCGTCGAGCTGCTCCCAACCGTGCTCCTTGGCCTTCTTGGGGTCGATGGTGCCGAACTTGTCGATGGAGGCCATGAGCTTGGCGAAGGGGATGCCGTCCTTGCAGCGGTAAGTGTAGGCCTTCTTGTCGTTGTTGTCCCAGCAGGAGATGGCGATGGTCTTGCCGCCGTACTGCTCGAAGAGGTCGAGGGCGTACTGGGCCACGTTGCCGGCGCCCTGGATGGAGGCGGTGGCGCCCTTGATGTTGATGCCCATCTCCTTCATGGCTTCGCGGACCGTGTAGATGACGCCGTAGCCGGTGGCCTCGGTGCGGCCGAGGGATCCGCCCATGCCCACGGGCTTGCCGGTGATGAAGCCGGGGAGCTTGGCGCCCATGATCTTCTCGAGCTCGTCCATCATCCACAGCATGTGCTGGCCGTGGGTCATGACGTCGGGGGCGGGCACGTCCTGCAGGGGGCCCACGTTACGGGCGACCTGGCGGACCCAACCGCGGCAGATGCCTTCCTGCTCACGGTCGGAGAGGTTGTGCGGGTCGCAGATGACGCCGCCCTTGCCGCCGCCGAGGGGGATGTCCACCACGGAGCACTTCCAGGTCATCCACGTGGCGAGAGCGCGGACCGTGTCCACCGTCTCCTGGGGATGGAAGCGGATGCCGCCCTTGCAGGGGCCGCGGGCGTCGCTGTGCTGAATGCGGAAGCCCTTGAAGACCTTATAGGAACCGTCGTCCATGCGGACGGGGATGGAGAAGTGGTACTCGCGGAGCGGGTTGCGAAGCAGGTCGCGGGTCGCCTGGTCCAACCCGAGCTTCTCGGCCACGCCGTCAAACTGCTGCTGTGCCATCTCGAAGGCGTTAAAGGGTTTGTTAGACATTTCATCGATCTCCATTATGTGTCAAGGTGAACCCTCTGGATGAAACACACCGATGGACCACTCACTACCGTGTTCGTTCGTATCCCCCCTTTGAATCGATCGATCGGAGCAGAAGAGGTTCCGGTTCGGTCGCCCCTGGGCCGGATGGCCAAAGGCTTCAAACCCAGGCCTAATCTCTGCCCGAGGCCCGAATCTAACAAAGCGGTATACCCCTGTCAAGGAAAATTCTCATCTGTTTTCCGGCTGTTGCGCCATAAAACCCACTCCCGGAATGGACGCCCTTCCGCCTTCCTTTCCGCTCGGCGGGCCGCATGGCGCCAGAACTCCGGGAGAGGGTCGGAATCGCTTGAGTCTTCAAGAGATTTGGGTTATCTTTACTAGTTCGGGAGAAGAGCCTCCATGGCGGAGCAGGGATTCGACGCGGACATCAAGAGGATGCAGGACCTCTTCGGCGTGCTCAAGCACGAGTACGACCTCTACTTCGCCGGGACCCGCAAAGCACCCCCCACGAAGGAGCGCGCCGAGATCGACCGCCTCGTCCGGTACTACAGCTCGGGGACGCTGAACCGCCTCTCCCAGCAGTTCCTCTTCAACTCCTTCACGTCGAAGTACAGCATCCACTGCGAGCAGTGGAACAAGTGGCTGAAGGCCAAAGAGGAGGGGCTCGTCGCGGACCCCCGGTTCACGGCCTCCACCATGAAGGCGAAGAAGGAGCTCTACGAGCTGGAGAAGGCCGCCCCGGGCCAGGTCCCCGCAGCTGCGCGGGCCGAGACGGAGGCGCCAGCGCCCGCGGCGAGGGCCGAGTCTGCAAAGGGCGGCGTCCAGAACCAGCACCTCCGCCGGCTCTACGACGAGCTGATCAACGCGAGGCTCCAGGTCGGCATGGTCCCCGAGTGGGACTTCGCGGCCTTCGAGAGACACGTGAAGCAGCAGAGGGAGGCCATCCTGGCCAAGTACGAGGGAAAGGACGTGATCTTCTCGGTCCAGAGCAAGGACGGGAAGGTCTCCCTGAAAGCCAAGATCGTCAAGTGACGCGGGGGGCCGGTCGCCCCGCCGCTGGAACACGGACAGACCCACCCCCACAGAAGAAGGGACCCCATGGCGAAGAGCTTCCTGTTCACCTCAGAGTCGGTGACCGAGGGCCACCCCGACAAGATCGCGGACCAGGTCAGCGACGGCGTCTTGGACGCCATCATCAAGCACGATCCGACGGGCCGCGTGGCCGTCGAAACCCTGCTCAAGACGGGCTTCTGCGTCGTCGCCGGCGAGGTGACGACGAAATGTTACGTGGACATCCCCAAGATCGTCCGCAAGACCATCACGGACATCGGCTACGTGGACAGCGAGATGGGCTTCGACGGCAACACCTGCGGAGTTCTGGTGGCCATCGAGGGGCAATCCGTGGACATCGATATGGGCGTCAGCAAGGGTAAGAACAAGCAGAAGGAGCAGGGCGCGGGCGACCAGGGCATGATGTTCGGCTACGCGTGCGACGAGACGCCCCAGCTCATGCCCGCCCCCATCACCTACGCCCACGCGCTCACCCGGCGGCTGGCAGAGGTCCGGAAGAAGGGGATCCTGCCCTTTCTCCGCCCCGACGGCAAGAGCCAGGTGACGGTGCGCTACGAGGCGGGAAAGCCCGTGGCCATCGACGCCGTGGTGGTCTCATCGCAGCACTCGGAGGCGGTGGGCAACGGCGAGATCCACGAAGGCATCTACGAGGAGGTCATCCTCAAATCCCTGCCGGCCCGGCTCCTCAACGGGAAGACCAAAATCCACATCAACCCAACGGGCCGCTTCGTCATCGGCGGGCCCATGGGCGACTCGGGCGTCACCGGCCGGAAGATCATCGTAGACACCTACGGCGGCATGGGCAGGCACGGCGGCGGAGCCTTCTCCGGGAAGGACCCCTCCAAGGTGGATCGCTCCGCGGCGTACATGGGCCGCTACATCGCCAAGAACGTGGTGGCCGCCAGGCTCGCCTCGCGCTGCGAGGTCCAGGTGGCCTACGCCATCGGCGTGGCCGAGCCCGTGAGCGTCCTGGTGGAGACCTTCGGCACGGCGGCCGTGTCCGAGGAGCGCATCGAACGCGCCATCCGGGCCACCTTCGGCCTCAAGCCCCAGCAGATCATCGAGGCCCTCGATCTCCTGAGGCCCATCTACCAGAAGACCGCGGCCTACGGCCATTTCGGCCGGAAGGAGAAGGAGTTCACCTGGGAGCGCACGGACCGCGCCGCGGCCCTCGCCGCCCACGCCGGCCTCAAGCAGACCAAGGGGGGTAAGTGATGAACTGCGACGTCCTCGACAAGACCCTGGCGCCCAAGGGCAAGAACCGCATCCTCTGGGCGGACCGCAACATGCCTGTGCTCGCCGACATCCGGGAGCGCTTCGAAAAAGAGAAGCCCCTGACGGGCGTCCGGGTCGGCGCGTGCCTGCACGTGACCACCGAGACGGCCAACCTCATGAGGACCCTCGTGGCCGGGGGCGCCTCGGTGGCGCTCTGCGCGAGCAACCCGCTCTCCACGCAGGACGACGTGGCCGCGAGCCTCGTGGAGGACTTCGGCGTCTCCACCTTCGCGATCAAGGGCGAGGACAACGCCACCTACTACAAGCACCTGAACGCCATCCTCGACACCAAGCCCACCATCACCATGGACGACGGCGCCGACCTGGTCTCTCTCGCGCACAGCGACCGGAAGGACGCCCTCGAGGCGGTGGTGGCGGGCACCGAGGAGACGACGACGGGCGTCATCCGTCTGCGCAGCATGGCAGCGCACGGCGTGCTGGGGTACCCCATCATCGCCGTGAACGACGCCATGACGAAGCACTTCTTCGACAACCGATACGGCACGGGGCAGTCCACCATCGACGGCGTCATCCGCGCCACCAACATGCTCCTGGCGGGCTCCACCGTGGTCATCGCCGGCTACGGCTGGTGCGGCAAGGGAGTGGCCATGCGCGCCCAGGGCCTCGGTGCCCACGTCATCGTCACCGAGATCGACCCGGTGAAGGCCATCGAGGCGGTGATGGACGGCTTCCGCGTCATGCCCATGGCGCAGGCGGCCCCCGTGGGCGACCTCTTCATCACGGTGACGGGGAACAAGCACGTCATCCGCACCGAGCACTTCAGCGCCATGAAGGACGGAGCCATCGTGTGCAACAGCGGCCACTTCAACGTGGAGCTCCAACTCGAGGGCGGCCTCTACGAGATGGCCACCGCGCGCCGCGAGGCGAGGCAGTTCGTGGAGGAGTTCACCCTCCCCAACGGACGGAACGTCTACGTCTTGGCCGACGGGCGCCTCGTGAACCTCTCGGCCGCCGAGGGGCACCCCGCCATGGTCATGGACATGTCCTTCGCCAACCAGGCGCTCTCCGCCGAGTGGATCCTCAAGCACAAGGCGAACCTCTCCAAGGGCGTCCACGTCATCCCCGAGGAGATCGATCGCGAGATCGCGAACATCAAGCTCAAGACCATGGGCTACGCCATGGACACGCTCACGCCGGAGCAGGTGGCCTACCTGGCCTCGTGGCAGGAAGGGACGTAGAAGACTGAGCCGGGGAGCCGGGGAGGCGGAGAGCCGGAGAGGGAGAACAGAGACCGGCAGCCCGCTGGAGGCCCTCCACCCATAGGAGAGTCCATGGGCAAGAACATCGTTCACGTGGTGGGGACGGGGACCATCGGGGAGCCGCTCATCGGGTTCCTCTGCCACAAGCGCGAGGCTCTGGGTATCGACGGCGTGACCTTCCACAAGAAGTCGGCCATCGTGGAGGACCGCTCCAAGATCCGCGCCCTGCTGGACGACGGTGCCCTGCTGGCCTCGGAGCCCGAGTCGCAGGAGGCCTTCGCCGAACTGGGCGTGCCCACGAGCCTCACGGTGGAAGCGGCCCTCGCCCAGGCGAGCGTGGTCATCGACTGCACCGCCGTGGGCAACAGCCATAAAGACACCATCTACTCGAAGCTGACGGGCGGCCAGCGGGGCTTCATCGCCCAGGGGTCGGAGTTCGGCTTCGGGAAGCCCTACGCGCGCGGCATCAACGACCGGACCCTGGTGGCCGGCGAGGACCGCTTCGTCCAGGTGGTCTCCTGCAATACCCACAACATGGCGGCCATCATCAACACCCTGGCCTTGGACAACGGCAACCAGCCCGACAACCTGTTGTCGGGCCGCTTCGTCTGCATGCGCCGCGCCAACGACATCAGCCAGGACGGGTCCTACATCCCGGCGCCCCAGGCCGGGAAGCACGACGACCCGGAGTTCGGGACGCACCACGCCCGGGACGCCTGGCACCTCTTCAAGACCCTCGATCTGGACCTGGACCTCTTCTCCTCGGCCATCAAGCTCAACACCCAGTACATGCACGCCCTGTGGTTCAACCTGAAGGTCAAGCGCCCCACCTCGAAGGAGGCCCTCATGAAGGCCATCGAGGCCAACCGGCGCGTGGCCGTGACGCACAAGAAGTCGGCCAACCAGGTCTTCTCCTTCGGGCGGGATCACGGCTACTACGGGAGAATCCTCTCCCAGACCGTCATTCCCGTACGGGCGCTCACCGTGCACAAGGGCGACGAGATTGCGGGGTTCTGCTACACGCCGCAGGACGGCAACTCGCTGCTCTCCTCGCTGGCCGCCGCGACGTGGTTCCTCCACCCGGGAGAGGTGGACGAGCGCCTCGACTGCCTCCGGCCGTACATGTTCCAGGAAGTGTGAACGGCGCCGTCCGCCCGTTGCACGGGCGGGCCTATATGTGGCATCCTAAAGGGGCAAAGGGAGGTGCACATGGGTGACGAGACCACGGGTGGCGTGAAACCGTTTGCCGACGAGGACAAGATCTTCCTCTTCCTCGCCTACTTCGGAATCCTGTCCCTGATCCCCTTCTTCATGTTCAAGGACAAGCGTTCCGATCCGCAGAAGGAGTTCGTTTACTGGCACGCCCGCCAGGGCCTGGCGCTCGCGATTTGTGTCTTCGTCTGCTGCTTCATCATGGTGATCCCCTTCATCGGGTGGCTCATCGGCTGCGTGGTCTGGATCGGGGCGCTCGTCCTGGCGATCATGGGCTGGGTGAAGGCCTTCGGCGGCGTCAAATGGGAGATGCCCGGGGTCAGCAAGCTGGCAGAGATGTTCAACTGAGGTAGGGAATCTTGGCCGAGAACGAAGCCCCCGCGGTGGAAAAGCCGTACCACCCAGACGATGCGGTCCACCTCTTTCTGGCGTACTTCGGGATCCTCTCGCTGATCCCGTTCTTCATGTTCAGGGAACAGAGGGCCGATCCGAAGAAGGAGTACGTCTACTGGCACGCGCGACAGGGAGTGGCCTTCATGGTCTGCTGGGTCGTCGTCGTGATCATCGGCGTCGTCGGCTCCATCGTCATCGGGTTCGTCCCCGTGCTGGGCAGCGTGGCGCGCCTGTTCTCGTGCTGCGTGTGGCCCGTGCTTTCCCTCGTCCCGATCGTCGTCATGATCGTCTGTTGGTTGAAGGCCTTCGGAGGGGTCAAGTGGGCCATCCCGGGGGTTTCCAAGATCGCGGAAATGTTCAACTAGGATTTGCTGTTCCGATGGTTGGGAAGGGTGGGGCCTGCTTTGCGGGCCCCCCCTTTTGTTTTGAACGGAGCGCATCGTGAACCGAACGGTGGTCCTGGGCATCGACACCTGCACCAAGTGGCTCAACCTGGCCCTCTTAAACGGGACGGGCGCCGTGTTGGGCGAGGTGCACGAGCAGGTACCCACGCACACCACGAGGCTCGTGTCGGGGATCGAGACGCTTCTGCCGGCGGTCGGCCCCGATCGAGCCTCCCTGGCCGCCATCGGTGTCGTTCTGGGTCCGGGCTCCTTCACGGGGCTGCGTGTGGGCCTCGCTGCCGCCGAAGGGCTCTCCGCCGCCCTAGGCCTGCCCGTCTTCGGGATCGACAGCATGACCGCCCTGGCGTCTTGTTCTCGCGCTGGAGGCGAGGGGCTGGCCCTCCTGGACGCGCGGAGGAACCAAGTCTACGCAGCCCGGTTCTCAAGGGAGGGTGGCGCCGTCACCCCCCTCGGCGAACCAGCCGCGGTGGCGCCCGGGGACCTCGGTGACATGGTTTCGCGCTGCGGATGGGCCGTCGGTGACGGAGTCGGACTGGTGACCGGTTGGGTTCCCGGCTGCCTCCTCGAGCCCAGGATCCCGAACCTGGCCGTGCCAGCCGCGAGGGCCGCCCTGGATGCCCTGGGGGCGGGCCGTCAGCCGTGTGTCCTGACGCCGCTCTACGTGCGGGCGCCGGACGTGAGGGAGCCCGAAAGGATCGAGCCAACGAGCCAGCGAACCAACGAGCCAGAGAGGACAGAACAAAAGTGAGATACGTGGAGCCGGTGTTCCGGCCGCCCTCGGAGGCCGAAAGCTTGATCCTGCAGGCCACCGTGGGGTGCTCGCACAACGCTTGCACCTTCTGCGCCATGTACCGGAACAAGCGCTACCACGAGCGCCCCCTCGAAGAGGTCCTGGCCGAGATCCGCGAGACCGCCCGCCTCTTCCCCTGGACCGCGCGGGTGTTCCTGGGTGACGGAGACGCGCTCGCCGCGCCCGAGCCCTTCCTGTCGGCGATCCTCGACGAGCTGGGCCACGCCTTTCGGGGCCTGCGCCGCGTGAGCCTCTACGCCACGCCTATGAACCTTCTCTCGAAGACGCCCGAGGAGCTTGCCCGCCTCGTCTCCAAGGGGCTGGGGCTCTTCTACCTCGGCCTCGAGTCCGGGAGCGACGAGGTGCTCAGGCGGGTAGGGAAAGGCGCCACCTCCGAGGAGGCCGTCGAGGCGGTCGGGAGGGGCCACCACGCTGGCATGAAGTCGTCGGTCATGGTCCTGCTGGGTCTCGGGGGAGTAGAGGGATCCGGGGAGCACGCGATCCAGACGGCCCGCGCCGCCAACCTCATGCAGCCCAGGTACCTCTCGGCGCTCACGTGGTACGCCGTCCCGGAGGCTCCGCTCTACCGCAGACTGCAGGCGGGGAGCTTCGTCCTGCCCGACGACGGCGGGATACTCGAAGAGCTCGAAACGCTCCTGAGGGAGCTCAAGTTGCAAGATACCGTGTTCCATTCGAACCACGCGTCCAACCCACTGCCGCTCAGCGGCAGGCTCTCCCGCGACCGGGAACGCCTGCTCGCCGAGGTCGACGCGGCACGGCGGGGGCTCCTGCCCCTCCGTCCGGCATGCTTCAGGGGGACCTGATGTCCGTTCGCAAGACGCTACTCTCCGCCGTCGCCATGATCGCCACGATCGCCCTCCTCGCCGGGACCACCGCTGGCGAGCGTTACGGCCGCGCCCTCGAGGCCACCTGGTCGGGCCGCTCGGGACCCGAGGGCATCGTGCCCATCTACCGCGCAGAGCTGCTGGCGGACGGTCAGGACGGGACGGCCAAGCTCGAGGAGGCCCTCGCCAGGTTGCTCCAGGCCCCCGACGCCGATCCCGAGGTGAAGGCGCACGCGGCCTACAGGCTTTCGGTCCTCTACAAGGATCACGGACAGCTCGCGCAGGCGGCCAAGCTGGATGCGGGCCTGAGCTTCATCACCGAGTGGCGCGTGGTGGGGCCCTTCGACGACGAGAACAAGCAGGGGTTCGACACGGCCTACGGCCCGGAGACCGACGGCACGTGGACGGGTTCCTACGAGGGCAAGGGCCACTCGGTCTCGTGGCGGGCCCTCCCGTCGGCGGCCGAC
>JGI20214J51650_10002078_pt1 | contig 12676 bp, 13 predicted proteins | sample WetSurMetagenome_FD_51650 | JGI IMG/M metagenome (IMG submission 51650)
GGCTGCGAGTTCCATGATATGGCAGAAAACCTTGCCCGTGACCGTCTGAAAAAACTGTTCGGTGCAGAGCATGCAAACGTCCAGCCTCATTCAGGTACCCAGGCAAATATGGCAGTCTATTTTGCATTCATGAGCCTTGGGGATACNCTGATGAGCATGAAACTCACCCAGGGGGGGCATCTTTCCCATGGGTCACCGGTCAGTTTTACCGGAAAATTTTACAAAGTAGTCCAGTACGGCCTCGACCCGAAAACAGAAACCCTCGACTATGGTGTGGTTGAAGAGATGGCCAGAAAGGAAAAGCCGAAGATGCTTGTCTGCGGGGCATCCGCATACCCGAGAACCATTGATTTTAAAGCGTTCCAGGAAATTGCTGATAGTGTAGGTGCATACTGCATGGCAGATATTGCCCATATCGCGGGACTTTGTGCCACAGGGGTTCATCAGAACTCGGTCAATGTCGTGAATTTCACTACTACCACCACCCATAAAACGCTTCGTGGTCCCCGTGGCGGGGCGATCATGTGCAACCGCGAACATGCCCTGGCCATCGATAAGGCAGTATTCCCGGGTATGCAGGGAGGTCCTCTCATGCACACCATCACTGCCAAGGCTGTCTGCTTTGAAGAGGCCCTCCGCCCTTCATTTAAAGAATACAATAAACAGATCGTAAAGAATGCCCATGTACTTGCCGAGACACTCATAGATCACGGTATCCGGCTCGTCTCCGGGGGTACGGATAACCACCTTATGCTTCTTGACCTCACTGCCCAGGGTATCACCGGTCTCGAGGCTGAGAATGCACTCGGTAAAGCAGGCATTACCGTGAATAAAAATACGATCCCCAATGAGACCAAAAGCCCGTTTGTTACCAGCGGCTTGCGTGTCGGGACACCTGCAGTCACTTCCCGTGGCATGAAAGAGGCAGAGATGCGGCAGATCGGTACCTGGATCGCAACGGTGGTAAAGGACATCAGCAACGAAGCGGTAATCAAAAATGTGCATGCCAGTGTAACCTCAATGGCGAGCAGATATCCGATTTATCCAGAATAACCTGTTAACCGGACAGTTCCATGGCAACGATCCTCGATGGAAAAAAAATTGCAGAAAGGAGACTGGAAATCCTCAAAGATGAGATTGAAGGTTCCGGGCTCCACCCACGGCTGGCAACCGTTATTGTGGGAAGAGACCCGGCATCGCAGATGTATGTCAGAATGAAGCACCGGGCATGCGAGAAGGTTGGAATTGGTTCGGTCGGAAGGGAACTGGCTGGAGATAGTACCACAGAGCAGGTACTACATGCTGTCACTCAGCTCAGTAATGATACTGATATCGATGGTGTCCTCATCCAGCTCCCTCTCCCGAACCAGGTTGAGACCGAGCGGGTAATCGCGGCTGTACATCCAAAAAAAGATGTGGATGGATTCCACCCGTTCAACCTCGGTCTCCTCTTTTCCGGAAGACCGCAGTTTGTTCCCTGCACACCAAAAGGTATCATGGCACTGCTTGCGGAATACCGGGTTGAGATTGCAGGCAAACGGGCGGTCGTGGCAGGGCGCAGCATTGAAGTCGGACGTCCGATGTCTGCACTATTTACGAATGCAGATGCGACAGTCACCCTGTGCCATAGTAAGACAAGGGACCTCGCCAAAGAAATCAGTCAGGCCGACATTCTTGTATCCGCAATCGGCAAAGCCCACTTCATAACCCAAGAAATGGTCAAACCCGGTGCTGTCATAGTAGATGCCGGCATCAACCAGCTGAACGGCAGAATTACCGGGGATGTGGACCTGGAAGCAGTGTCATCCGTTGCTTCAGCCATTACACCGGTGCCAGGGGGGGTGGGTCCTATGACCATTGCATCCCTGATGGAGAACACTCATCATGCAGCGAGTCTGAGGACATGCGACCCTGCGTGGTAAATAAGATTGTTATCGGGGGAGATGCACCCGTCCGCCTTATGGGTGTAATCAACTGCAGCCCGGAGTCTTTTTATGCAGATTCCTATATTCCGACCGATTTGGTTCATAAAACCGCAGTCGGGATGGTAGAACAGGGTGCGGACCTTATCGATATCGGTGCACGAAGCACGGCTCCCAACACCCAGGCTATCAGCGGGAGTACAGAAGCGGAACGGATGGATGCTGCACTCAGGGAACTGGACGGCAGCGGAATCACCGTCTCCGTGGATACGATGAACCCCTGGGTGCTTGATGTCTGCCTGAAGCACGAGATTCATGCGATCAATGATATTTCGGGCCTGATCTCGCCATCCTATGCACAACGGCTTTCCGGGTCAGGACTTCCCGCATTCCTGATGGCTTCCAATAAGCAGCCCGGTGATGCCGCAGGGCTCAGGGCCACACTTGAAGCCCTGACAGGTGTTGTACAACGGTGTAAGAATGCCGGAATCGATGAATACGTCCTTGATCCGGGTATCGGAATATGGACACCCCATCGGTCGGTGGAGGATGACTGGACACTCTGCCGGCATTTTTCTGAATTCGGGGAATTCGGCCGGCCGGTTCTCGCTGCGATTTCAAGAAAGACTTTTATCGGGGACCTTTTAAACCGGTACCCGGAGGATCGTCTTGCCGGNAGCCTTGCCGTAACCCTGATGCTGCTGGAAAAAGGTGCATCGGTGNTCNGGACGCATGACGTGGCTCAGACTCTCGATGTAATCAGGGTTTACGAACAAATGGTAAAACGTCAATGAACAGTGTGTTCGAGGTCTACGGGCTGCAGACAGGTATTATTATCCCGGGAGATTCTCTTGCAGAGCGTGTTATTGCTTCGGCACAGGGAACCTGCAGCGGTTTTTGTGACGGAGATATTCTTGTCCTTGCCGAGACTGCCGTTGCCACAGCAGAAGGAAATGTAATTGAGCTTTCTTCGATCACTCCTTCCCGGAGGGCTCAGGAACTGGCAGTACAGTATCATATGGATGCCCGCACCGTGGAAGTCGTCCTTGGTGAGAGCGATTCCATTGTAGGAGGGATTTCCGGGTTTCTCTTATGCATGAAGAATGGCACCCTGCTCCCGAATGCCGGTGTGGACGCTTCCAATGCCCCGAGGGGGTGTGTAACACCGCTCCCAAAAAATCCGGACCGGAGTGCTCTTGAAATGAAACATTCCATCGAAGATCTTACCGGTGCAAAGATTGGAGTAATTATCGCCGACAGCCGGACCCATGCCATGCGCCGTGGATGCAGCGGGGTGGCGATCGGTTGCGCCGGTCTTACCGCGGTCATCGATGACCGGGGCAGGAGCGATCTCTTCGGGCGCAAACTTGAAGTGACAAGACGTGCCGTGGCAGACAACATATCATCTGCAGCGGAACTGGTTATGGGTGAAGCAGATGAGTGCATCCCTGCGGCTGTTGTCCGTGGACTGGGAATGCTTATCGGAGACCAGATCGGCATCGAAACAATCGACGCTGAAGAGTGCCTGTTCATGGGTATTCTGCAGAAAAATGGCGGATCGCTCTAAAAATCAGCATTCAGATCGAGAGGAAATGAGGTTTTTGTTTCCATCATAGCCGAATATTTTCATTTTTTTTGGAAAAATCAAAACCAGTAAATAAGAAAGAAATTATAGTCATGTTCTTTTTTAATTAAAACCTGGATTTGAACAGAAATAACTGTGTAACAATGTGTGTAACAATGTTTTTCCAGGCGGTTTTTCACACAACGCCAGGTTTCTTCTCTTTTCGCCCGACTCCGACTCTCCCTTTTTCCACAGAGAGTTCAAATCCAAGATCTTCAAGATACGCCCGGCTCTTGCCTGCACCGTGGATCAGCAGTTCGACCAGATCCTCTTTTTCGTCGATGTCCGTGTGGAGCCTGAACGAATCGATCACTTCGCAGGACAGCCCTGCATCCTCTGCAATTTTTTTGTGCTTGAGATAACTCGTGCCATAATAATCGACATGGAACCGTTGCGGTTCTTTGATGAAAATAACATTCGTTCCGCCGCCCCTGCCTGGGACGATAGCCACATCGCTGGTGGTGGTAATTACCCGCTTTATTGCCTGGGCATTGGCAAGAGGGAGATCTGCCATGATAATCAGTATCGCACCCACGGATTGTGGCAGAAGTGAATTGAGAGTCTGGTTGAGGTCTGCATCGGTGACCGTGATCTGGATATCCTCGCTGTCAAATAATTCGGTGCCCACGACAACCGGACTGCAGTTTGCATCCTTTGCTGCAAAGATCACGTCTTCGAGCATAGCCCGGGCAAATGCTTCCCGCTCTTCCTGGCTGAGCACGCAGGAGAGGCGGGTCTTGGGGTTGACAATCTTGTACGGGATCAGGGCATGGGGGCACATTTCATACCTGATATGCGGTGAGATGAAAAAAAGATGCTGATATAATACCAGTTCCTGCCATGGAAAAATGTGTCACGAATTCCTGAAAAGAGATAGTTAAGGAACAATACCTTCCCTGTCTCATATGATTAAGTTTCAATAGATAGGACGAATATCTCTTCTCATGCATCGCCGCATCATCACCTTCTCGAGGAATGTGTTTCTCCCGCTCACTACGGTCTGCCGGAACCGCTGCGGATACTGCTCATTTCGTACCCCGGTGCAGGAGGGATGCCTTATGGATCCTGCAGATACCGGGGAATTGCTCAGGAGGGGTGCGGAGCTCGGATGTACTGAGGCACTTTTTACCTTTGGGGAACACCCGGAGGAAGAACCGGGATTTTCACCGTATCTCAGGCGGATCGGCTATGCCACGGTTCTTGACTACTGCGAGGCAATGTGCAGGATAAGTATCCACTGTGGTATCCTTCCACACACAAACGCAGGAATCCTGACCTGCGAGGAGATGGAACGGCTGCATGCGGTAAATGCAAGTATGGGGCTGATGCTGGAAACAACCGCAAAAATTCCGGCGCATGCGGCTTCAAAAGGCAAAGAGCCGGAAGTAAGGCTTGGCATGATTGAGGATGCCGGAAGACTCAGGATACCCTTCACCACCGGTCTGCTTCTGGGAATTGGTGAAACAATGGCTGACCGGGAAGAATCCCTCCTGGCAATACGGGACCTTCACAAACGGTACGGGCATATCCAGGAGATCATTATTCAGAATTTCTGTGCCAAACCGGGAACCGCCATGACACACCACCAGGAGCCGACCACTGATGAGATCTGCACCACCATTAGGATGGCACGCACCATTCTCCCGAGAGATATCGCCATACAGATCCCGCCCAATCTCGCCGATGCATCCGTCCTTATACCCTGTGGGGTAGATGATTTGGGGGGTCTCTCGCCCCTGACCATCGATTATGTCAACCCTGAACATCCCTGGCCGGCTATTGAAGATCTTAAAAAGATCGCTGGTGACACACAACTCTGTGAGAGGCTGTGCATCTACCCGCAGTATATTAAAAAGAAGTGGTACCATCCCGATTTGGAATCTCTAATAAACCGGCTCACACAAACAGTTAACGCAAGGAGCAGTGGACAGTGAAACAAAAAAGCCTCCTCTATACCGGGAAAGCGAAATCGGTGTATCATACCGATTCAAAAGACAAACTCGTTGTTGAGTTCCGCGACGATATCACCGCATTCGATGGCGGGAAAAAAGATGTACTGAAAAACAAGGGGAGCTACAATGCCAATGTTTCGGCATTCTTCTTTGCATTTCTCGAAGAGAACGGGGTCAAAACCCATTTTTTTTCCATGCTTGATCCTCACCGCATGGTTGTCAGAAAACTCGAGATGATCCCGCTTGAAGTAATTGTGCGGAACATTGCTGCCGGCTCTATTGTCAGAAATTTTCCGTTTACCGAAGGAGCAAAGCTCGACCCTCCCCTGATCGTGATCGATTTTAAGGACGACGCACGGCACGATCCGATGCTTAACGATGATATTATCATTGCATTAAACCTCGTTACACCCGCTGAACTGAAAAAGATCAAAAAAATTGCACTCGAAGTGAACCGACTCCTTTCTTCACTACTCTCCAGCCAGGGAATAACACTGGTGGATTTCAAGATTGAATTCGGGAGACAGGGTAAGTCGATCTATCTTGGTGATGAGATCAGTATGGACTCCATGCGTCTCTGGGACAAAAAAACCGGTGCATCACTCGATAAGGATGTGTACCGTTTTGAAAAAGGCGATGTCATGGCAATTTATAATGAAGTGGCACAGCGAATCACTGGGCAAAAAAACAGTGAAAAAAAGGCAAAAGATTTGTTTAAGGTTCTGTGAAAGAGCAGATACGAACCCGGTACCGGGATCATGAGTATAAGTAAACGGAACCTGTATCAGGGCTCTTTGAGGCACGAAAGGGCACATATTTTTTATGTTATGATTGCCTGGGTGACCTCGCCCGGGGCAACAACATTCCACTTTCCTTGAGCGTGTGGTAAAAAACCTGAATTCCAGCCCTGATCACACGGTATTTCATCAGCGCCCGTCCAGACCGCCTTAATGTGAAGCATAGCCAAAAAACATACTGTCACTTAATGGTATGAACTACCAGGCGAGAGGTCCGGTCCTAAATCGGTGAGTCTTTTTTATTTCATACACCATAAAAAATTTCCAGAGCCTTATTCTAATATGGATACTGTATGTATCCCGCGAGCTTTTTGTCCAGAGCACAAAGACTAACGTCTTAAAATTATGAAACATATTGGTAAGAATATTCATGCGGACGCGATCTGGTACCATGACAGACGAGACAGAAGATGAAAAAGAGATGCTCAAATGGGCACAGGGATACGCAAAAAAACAGGGATGGGATCTGAGCACCGATGAAAAACAACTCTCAACCGTTATTAGGGGGCTTGTGCGGAATAAGAAAAAATTCGGGAGACCGTACTGTCCCTGCCGCATCCGGAGCGGGGATGAGGAGAAAGATATGGCAATTGAATGTCCCTGTGTGTACCATAAAGATGAGATAGCCCAGAAGGGTCATTGCCATTGCAACCTCTATTTTAAAAAGAAGTAAATTTTTGTGCAATTCCCGAATTACGCTCCCTATGGATGATCTATCACATGCTTCNGTTGCGTGCCCGGAGTGTGGTCTGCCTCCGGTTTATGGTAAATTACCTGAAATAATCATTCTCGGCAGTTTTCCCAGCGGGCTGTCACTTTCGAAGAAAGAGTATTACGGCAATCCGAGGAATCATTTCTGGCATATAACTGAAGCGCTTTTTTCTATCGATCGTAATCTTTCGTATAATTTCCGAATATCCCGGTTGGTTGATCAACGGATAGCACTCTGGGATGTTATCTGTACCTGTTCCCGTTCAGGAAGTGCAGATGCCCGCATACGGGACCCCGTATTCAATGATCTGGCAGGTCTTTCTGCGGCCTCTCCCTCGCTCCGCCTCGTTGCCCTCAATGGAAGCTCGGCAGGTCGATACTATCAACACCTGAATCTTTCTGCATCCATTCCTGCTATTGTCCTGCCATCTACGAGCCCGGCAAACACCCGGTTCACGCTCTCCGAAAAAGTGAAGAAATGGGAGATACTACTCCGCAGATGTATTAAATAAAATTCGAATTGAAAGGAAGTCCCTACCGTCCGCCATGGAACTTCAGAAAAATTACATGATATACGGCGTAGAAACCAACGAGAACTGCAAAGGTATACCCGAAGACCGCAACCCAGTAAATGTAGTCGGGAAGTTGAAGGGGATGGGAAAGAAGTACCAGTGAGGACCCAACAACCAGAGATGCAACGATAAGACCGAGCAGGAGTTTGTCACTGGCTTTATCGAGAGCCATCTGAACTTTCTGAATATTGGTTTCCTCTATCTCAAGAGTAAATGTTCCGGTTGAGATCCGCCGGAGCATAAGATTGAGATTACGGGGCATGTCGAGGATAGCATCCGCAGCATCCAAAAGCGATATGGAAGCTCGTTTGAAATATGCAGCAGAAAGATTTCGTGCGTCAGCGAGCTTTGACAGGTACGGTGTAATCTCTTTTCCGAAATTAAATTTCGGGTCGAGCCGGACGCCGATATCAAGGACCATGATCAGGACTTTGAGCAGGAGCATCAGGCTCATCGGGACTCTCAGGCGATAGCGTCGCATTGCTTCTGTCAGTTCGGATACGAGAAGCCCGAAATTGTATTGCGAAAGCTCGTCGCTGCTTCCAAAGTCGTGCAGGAGGACATAGAGATCATCCCTCAGGGGCTCCCGGTCGGCCTCATCGATCACGATACCGAATCCCTCCAGAGAACGGAGCAGGAGTTCAACATCATCATTCACAAGAGCAAAAAGGAGGTTTATGAACCCTTGTCGTTTCTCCGGGCGCAGGACTCCGACAATACCAAAATCCAGAAAGAAGATGTCCCCCTCTTTTGTTACAAGGAGATTTCCCGGGTGAGGGTCCCCGTGGAAGAAACCATCCTCAAAGATCATCTTGAGGTAGGAATGAAAGCCGCGGATTCCGATTTCATGCGGATCAAGGCCCATCGTCACCATTGCTTCCCTGTCATCGATCCTGACTCCTTCGACAAACTCCATGACCATCATATATTCGGATGAGTACTCCCAGTAGACGACAGGGAACCGGATACCTGGTACATTCCTGAAGTTACGTCTCATCCGATCGGCATTTCGGGCATCCCGGGTAAAATCAAGTTCTTTTACAATCTGGCGGGCAAAGTCATCCACCATTCCGGTCGGATTGTAAATTCGTGTTTCAGGAAATACTGTCTCAACCCGTTCTGCAAGTGATCGCAAAATGGAAAGGTCGGTCTCGATAATTTCCCTGATACCCGGTCTTTGTACTTTTAAGGCAACACGGGTCCCGTCTTTAAGAACTGCGGAGTGCACCTGGGCGATCGATGCTGAGGCAACCGGCTGTTCATCGACATTCCGGAACCAGTTTTCACACTCATTAAAATGGTGACAACTCTTTTCCATGACCCCGCGGACTTCCGAGAAAGGGAGAGGTCTGGCATGGTCCTGAAGTTTTTTGAGTTCGTTGATCAGGTCCGGGGGAAAGAGTTCGGTCCTTGTGCTCATAATCTGCCCGAACTTCACAAATGTCGGGCCCAGTTCTTCAAGGGCAAGCCGCATCCGTTCGTAAACCGTAGACGCATCGGGATCCTTCCCGGGTACGGGCAGCCGGAACCGGGCTCTCCCGGGAAACATTGTTTCAAGGCCGATGCTGAAACCATGTTTGCCAAGGATATCCATGATCTGCGCATACCGCGAAATACGGTTAACCATGCGTATGATTTGGATGTGGTGATACTTAATGCGTGCTTTTTCCGTCACAATCTTTTGGTACACACAGGATCAGCTTGAAAAGCAAAGTCAGGGAATTGGATCTTTTTAGGTTGTAGCAAATGGGTTATTATCATCATTCGTTGATTTTCTGAAAAATCACGATCCTGTTTGTATTTGTGCCGGATGCCATATTGTTTACACCCCATATATTGGAAGTTTTTGTAAATATCTGCTGGTTGATCAGCACTCCATTACAGGTGAATCCTGCGGCAATCCCAAGAGGAATGACATGCTCTTCAAGCCGGATCGTTCGTTTTCTTACCTCACCTACTTCAAATGCTACATAGCCTCCACTGCGGGTGATCCGGTAAAGCTCATGGAACACCGACCCCATTACACCGGTCCATTCATCCAGGGTCCGGGCCATAGTAATCCGTGTCCCGATCATTTTCTCATCGAACCCGTTAAACCAGCAGCGGAGCCAGTTATCCTCCCGGTACTGGACGATATCAAGAAACGGGGGTGATGTTACCGTCAGCTGTATGCTGGTATCGGGAATGTTTGGCGTGGAACGGGCATCGCCCGTGAGAAGTCGGGATTTTTTTCCTGTCCGTTTAAGATCACTTTTTTCTTCAGGAGTGATCGTACGCAACAGGCTTTTTGTTTTGTCCAGAATAATTTTGTGGGTATTCCGGTACTCCGGAGTCTGCTGCCGTTTCCTGTTGATCCGTTGCTGACTATTTTGTGATACTGCCTGGTTTGGCGGAAGCGTATAGACCGAGAAAAATCCCTTCGAGTGGCCGGTGAGGCGGTTTGTTGCCACCATCGCGATCCAGCGGTCAATCATATCATCCCTGTGCTCCTCCCTTCGGTTCAGGAGGTATTGCCTCAGGCTGACAATTTCTTCCTCGGTGTCGGGATGGTAGAACATGGAAAGATCGATCGAAGCCCCTTCGCTGTCATGCGGTATTAAACTCAGACGTTTCTCAACTGCAGAAAGATCCGGAGGAAAGAGCCGCGGTTCCGTCATTATCCGTGAGAGGGGGTTTGCGTCGTTTGCGAATGCAGACCGCCCGGAAAGCCCGGCTTCGATGATGGTTGTTCCACGTCCGCAGAATGGATCGTACACGATATCACCTTTCCGGGTAAGGAGGTCGATGAAGAACCGTGGAAGCTGGGGTTTGAAACATGCCCGATAGGATATTTCATGGATTGAGGATGCCTGCCTTTGCCGGGATGTCCAGAATTCATTGGTATATTTTGGGAGGGTAACCTGACCAACTACCAAATCCTCGACCAGTGTCGGTACAGCCGCATGGCTCATGAATGCGCAGAGATGCCTGTTCAGGATATGTCCCCTCAAAGAGGGTCTTCCTCTCACCATGGCTTATGGTAGGTTGGCGGACGAAGGGATAATGCTGGTGCACCTATGCCATATTTTCCACTTGATTACATCAGACTCAAAAGACAGTATCTCTGGAAGACCAAGTCTTCTGCAATGAAACAGGATTTATATTCAGACTCTGTTGTCATAGTAAATCCAGAAAAAATTTCCGGGAAGGATAAGAAATAAAAAAATGACTATCCAGATAATTATACCCTTCACATCAACAATCAGGCAAGAGAATCTCCTTTTTTACTCTTTGGAACACCATTGCCATAGATCGCATCAAATGCTTCCGGGTACCTAACCGTACCCTGTATCCCGTCCAGTGCACCGGGATCGAGGGCAAGCACCATGAAAACATCGTCAGCAACCGTGAAGGGGGCTGCAATGCCATTTTCCCGTGCTGATCGAAAACCATACCGTGGATAGTATCCGGGGTGGCCAATGACGATAACAATGCGATGGCCAAGCGCCCGGCATGCTTTGAGTCCTTCTTCTATGAGCGCTGCACCAACCCCGGTACACTGGTAATCCGGATGTACCACAAGTGGGGAGAGTGCTATAGCCGGGGTAACTTTGTGGAGAGATTCGATGGTGACGGGAGGGAACATGATATGCCCGATAATTCTCTCACCGTGAATGGCGACAAGGGATAGTTCGGGATTGAAAATTCCGGCATCCCGCAGGGCATCTACCAGGAGGGCTTCGTCATAATGAGCAAAAGCCTGGTAGTTTACCTCAAAAATTGCAGGTATGTCGGCAGGAATCTCCTGGCGGATAAAAAATGAATCCATCCTGTTTTATTGGAGGGCCGGGCTGATAAGGGAGAGTATCGTGACGTCCAGATATCGCGGAATCCATAAAAACGATATGAAATTATTGGTATCTTAGTTGACTGCGGTTCCTTCAGGAGAGAGTTTTAGTGTGAGCAGCACAAACCTCCTGATAATGAACCCGACCATCAGGGCATACGTCGATCTCACCCGGCTCCAGTTCTCCTTTGCATGGCCTCTTCTCTTCTGTTCAGGATACCTGCTTGCGACAACAGTATATGGAAATTTCTCGTGGTTCGATCTCGCACGGGTTGCCCTTATCGGTTTCTTCGGTTTTGAAGCCGGGCTTGTCCTGAATGACTATATCGATCGCGACTACGACAAAAAAGACGTTGAATCGGACAAGCTCACGAAGTACTGGCGGATTTTTAAGACCCGCCCGATACCGGCAGGGCTCATTTCACCGAACCACGCATTGGGACTATTTATTGTTCTGGCAGCCATCACGACATGTCTCATCGTAACTCTCCCCTACCCGCACTCGCTGCTGGTGCTCCTCATCATGGTCTACTCGTACACCATAGAGATGTTCTACCAGATCGAGAAGCGACAGACACAGAAATTTCCTTTCGCCCAGCTCATCGGGCGGACGGATTTCGCCCTGTTTCCTGTTGCCGGGTATTTATGCCTGGGGAATCCTGACATCAATGCATTCCTGTACTTTGTTTTCTTCTACCCGTTCGCTCTCGCACATCTCGGAGTAAATGACCTGATCGATGTGAGGAATGATCGTGCACGAGGAATGAGTACTATTCCGATTTTGTACGATATACCCAGGACGAGCTACTGGATTGCGGGATTTACCGTTATCAATGCAATGATGGCATTCCTGTTCATGACCCGGCTGGGTTGGATCGGACGAGCGGGGCTTTTGATCGGCCTGGTACTGCTCATGGCTGCAAATGGGGTAATCCTCAAAAACAAAACCCCGGAATCTGCCCTCCGGGTGCTCCCTCTTTTTCACATCACCATGCTCATCTATGCAGGGTCGATCGCCCTCGACTCGGTGATCTAACCTGCGATAGCGGATTTCGCTTTTTTTTAGACTTTTTTTGAATTCTCCGGAATGAGGGTATGGCGGAACGTGAGATTCAATTATGACCGTTAAGGTTATTGAAAACAGCGCTGTTGAAAGATACTATTCAGGAGTGGGTCATAGAACGATTTATGACTATTTTTTATCTGGCTCGTTTCCAGTCTTCCGTTTATCGTTGGATTTGTGATTCAGTCCATTCCCGGATCCCAAAAAAT
>JGI20214J51650_10002079_pt1 | contig 12675 bp, 10 predicted proteins | sample WetSurMetagenome_FD_51650 | JGI IMG/M metagenome (IMG submission 51650)
TTTGAATTGAGAGGTTCATTCTGAACTGTTATGGCATCAATAGCAATGCCTTCATTTTTCATTGCTTGTATATATTTCACAAAGTATTGAGCATATACACCATAGCATTCTTTTTTTAATGCCCCGCCTCTGATATTATTATTGGTTTTCATCCATACGGGAGCTGACCATGGAGATCCCAGAATTTTAATATTTGGATTAACAGATAGTATCTCTTTCATTACAGGAATCACATCTTTAAGGTCCTGCGATAGTGAAAATTTTTTCAGATCATAATCAGTTTCGTCCGGTTTCAGATCGGAATATGAATATACAAAACTGTTTAAGTCAGAAGCTCCGATACTTAAGCGTATATAACTGACACCGATGTTATTACCATTACTAGAAAAAAGTTCTTTGATAAGGTTGGTCCGTGCAGCAGGAGACATTTTACTTATAAGTTGTGCACTGCCTCCTGTAAGAGCAAATCCGAATCCATCTATTAACTGAAATTGTTGTGCATCATCAATGACGATAGGAGTACCCCATGCGTTATTTTTTGGACTGAATACGACAGTATCTGTTTGTTCTTGAAACAAAGCAGAACGGTCGTGATTGGTAACCCACGAATCAACAGCAATGAGTTTGTTGTCTTGCGAATAACAGGTACTGATAGAAAGTGCCGGAAGGATTAATAGTGCTATGAATAAAATTCTGACCATTTGTTTGAGTTTTTTAAGAAATTTGCCAGTTATTAAAATTAGTATACAAAAGTAGAAATATTTTAGATGCACGATCCCCCCGTACTTTGTGATTTTCCAAATAATCAGACAGCTTAATAACCTATAACCATTTTACCAAATAACCATATTCTTTATCACTTTTATTAATAAACTTCCTGAGACTTTATATATTTACCGTTATTCCTTCCTAATCAATCCATTTTTAATGATTTATGACTACATAGTAATAGGATCAGGTTTCGGTGGCAGTGTCGCCAGCCTGCGTTTGGCCGAGAAGGGTTATAAAGTTCTTACCCTTGAGCAGGGTAAAAGGTATAATCCGGAGGATTTTCCAAAAACAAACTGGAATCTTCCAAAATATCTCTGGATCCCATTCCTGAGATTCTTTGGATTTCAAAAACTCTCCTTTTACGCAACTGCGAGTATAATGAGTGGGACAGGAGTTGGTGGTGGAAGCCTTGTTTATGCCAACACATTATATATTCCTCCTGACGAATTCTTCAGCAATCTCTCCTGGCACCGTTTTGGTGACTGGAAAAAGATATTGGAGCCTTATTACGATAAGGCATCTTTCATGCTTGGAAGAAAAAAATTTACAAAGCTCAATATTGAAGACCATTTGCTTGAAGAAGTTTCCAGGGAAATGAATGCTCATGAAACATTTGACACTGTTTATGTGGGGGTAAATATTGATGGATCAGACAAAGAAACGGACCCATATTTTAACGGACTCGGCCCGATGCGAAAAGGATGTACTGAATGTGCCGGATGTATGGTTGGATGCAGGGAAAATGCCAAAAACACTCTCGACAGAAATTATTTATGGTTTGCTGAAAAGGCAGGAGTGGAGATTTTACCTGAAACGAAAGCGGAGAAGATTTTGTTCGAAAACGACTTGTATCATATCGAAACATCTGGTGTAACTTCTTTTTTTCCGCGTCGAAAGAAAGTATTCAGATCGAAGGGTATTATTGTGGCAGCCGGTGCACTTGGAACAATGGATCTCCTTCTCAAACAAAAGTACAAATATTTCACTCTTCCCTCGTTGTCAGATACTCTTGGTCATGAACTAAGAACAAATGCCGAAACACTTTGCGCTGTTTCGGGAGCTAAAGAGAAGATGAATAATGGCCTGGCTATAACATCAGTCTTCAGTCCTGATCCGTGTACGCATGTTGAAGTTGTTAAATATCCTGATAATTCAAATGCAATGAAATGGTTTTTTGGACTCTCAGTAGGGGGATCGGACTCTTCACTAAAAAGATCATGGATGTTATTAGTTAAAACTATCTCTCATCCATGGATATTCCTGAAGACACTCCTTAATTTCAATTGGTCTACCCGGGCAGTTATATTCCTGGTTATGCAAACGACGGATAATGCAATGAAGATGATCTGGAAAAGAAACATTTTTGGCGGTAAAATGAAGATAGACAACAGTGGCAATAAGAGAGTTCCCGCCTTCATCCCAATCGGTCAGGAGGTAATGGAGCGTTATGCGAGAAAGGTTACCGGTGTGCCGCAGAATATTCTCCTGGAGGTTTTTTTTAACAGGCCGACAACTGCTCATATACTTGGTGGATGCCCTATGTCTGAGACATCTGATAATGGTGTTGTCGATAAAAATATGAAGGTGCACGGATATCCTGATTTCTATATCACCGATGGATCTGTAATTCAAGGTAATATAGGAGTCAATCCCAGCCTTACGATTACAGCTGTTGCTGAATACTGTATGAGTAAAATCCCATTTAAAGATGGGGCCCGGGCTTCTGATATTTCTAAACAATTAATACTTCTCGAAGAGGAATGGAAAAAGAAGATATCCGTCTGATAATTGACTCTCAAAAACAATTTTTTGCCACAGGTAAAACATTTGATACAGACTTCAGACTGGAAACTCTGAAAAAGTTACGTTTACTGATCAACCAGCATGAGCAGGACATTGTTAACGCAATATGGAAAGACTTCCATAAACCTGAATTTGAGGTGATTGCAACGGAATCGAGGTTTGTAATTAAAGAGCTTAATCATACTATTCGTAATCTGAAAAGCTGGTCCCGAAAGAAAAGAATAAAGACTCCAGTTGTTCATTTTCTTTCTCACAGTTATGTGATTCCTCAACCGTACGGTCAGGTACTGGTACTCTCTCCATGGAACTTCCCGTTCCAGCTTGCTTTTTTGCCTTTGATAGGTGCCATTGCTGCAGGAAACTGCGTACTCCTTAAGGTATCAAGCCAGGTGCCTGAAACAGCTGCAGTTATGGTAAGAATACTAAGCCATTTTCCCAGGGAGCTTGTTGCAATGATCGATGGCGATCACTCAGTTAATGACTTCCTCCTTGATCAGAAGTTCGACTATATTTTCTTTACAGGAAGTCCACGTGTTGGGAAATCAGTTATGCAAAAAGCTTCTGTTAATCTCATACCTGTTTCTCTTGAACTGGGAGGAAAAAATCCGTGCGTTATTGCAGCTGATGCCAGGCTCGATTACGCGGCAAAGCGAATCGCCTGGGGGAAACTTATAAATGGAGGACAAACGTGTGTGAGTCCCGATTATTTGCTTATTGATAAAAAGGTCAGGGACACTTTTCTCTTGCTTATTTCAGAGGAAATCAGAAAGTTCTATGGTGACAATCCTGAAAAGAGCAATGATTTTTCCAGGGTCATAAGCTCTGAAAGTGTTGAAAGACTATCAAGGTTAATGAATACCGGCCAGATAGTAATTGGAGGAAAAACTGATTTAGAAACCAAGTACGTTGCTCCAACTGTCATTAAAGATGTGAGACCCGATGACCCGATTATGCAGGAGGAAATATTTGGCCCGGTTCTGCCGGTCATCGATTTTGATGAATTTGAAGAAGTGTATGCAATTATTGAGCAGAATCCCAAACCTCTGGCTACTTATATATTTTCCAGGAATAAAAAGCTGATCAGTGAGTTTATGAGGAGGACTCAATCGGGTAATGCGTGTGTAAATGAGACTGTTATGCAAATAGCGTCTCCATATCTTCCTTACGGAGGTATCGGAAGCAGCGGCATAGGAAGATATCATGGTAAAAAGTCTTTTGAGACATTCTCAAATATGCGGTCGGTACTTGTAAAGTCAAATCTTCTGGATATATGGCTCAGGTATCCTCCATACTCCGGAATAAAGACAAAAATTATCAGTTTCCTGATGAAATAAAAGTTGTCTTAAATTGAAATGTCAGCGCACTGACTTGTAACCTCCTGGAATTCCATTTTTGGAAAGAACCAGCTGCCACAGCTGACTGCGTCTTCTGGATCTGAAGGAACCCGCTGAGGAGAGAAGGAAGTATTTCCACATTCTGAAAAAACGTTCAGAGTATTTATCCTTTATTTTGTTCCAGTTCTTTTCAAAATTGTTATACCAGGCCATAAGAGTTTTGTCGTAATCTGCTCCAAAGCTATGCCAGTCTTCCAGTACAAATAAATTCTCGATTGATTTACCCAACTGTGTCACTGAAGGAAGCATCCCATCCGGGAAAATATATTTTTCTGTCCATAGATCAAGTGTTTCCTCCGATCTGTTAGTTCCAATGGTATGCAGAAGAAACAGACCTTCATCGACCAGGCATTTGTTCGCGATTTCAAAAAATGTTCTGTAATTCTTCCTGCCAACATGCTCAATCATTCCGACACTTATTATTCTGTCATATTTTTCATTTAAATCGCGGTAATCCGACAGACGGATATCAACAGGAAGACCTTCACATAGTTTTCTTCCAAGCTCAACCTGTTCGCTTGAGACTGTAATCCCGACGACATCAACATTATATTTTTCAGTGGCATATTTTCCAAAGGCGCTCCATCCGCAACCTATGTCAAGAACCCGCATGCCCGGTTTAAGATCTATCTTCCTGCAGATCAGTTCAAGCTTATTCTCCTGGGCTTCATCTAGATTTGTGGCATCCTTCCAGTAAGCACAACTGTAGTTCATCCGTTTATCGAGCATATTCTGAAAGAGCTCATTCCCAAGGTCATAGTGCTTTTTTCCTATATTAAATGCCCGTCGTTTTGTTTGCAGATTTAAAAGATTTACAGTCAATAGCTTAAGAAGAATCGATAGTTTTCTTTTTATTTTGTCATCAAGCTGGGCTCTTAAGATCTGGCAAATAAACTCATCCACTCTATCCGACTCCCACCATCCATCCATATAGGATTCCCCGATACCCAATTCCCCTTCAGTAAGTGCTCTTTTGTAAAATCCTTCATTGTAAATACTTATATCCCAGGGATTATCTCTATTAGTTTTTACGCCGGCCAGCGCTAAAATTTCTTCAGTTATTTTTTTGTACCTGTTATTCATACTTTTTACAGGAATCTCATCGAGTCAAATAGTCTTTGAGGATAATTTCTTTTTTACCTGAAATTTTTATTTATATATTATTTCAGCATGGCTGATAATCCTCTGTTCACGAGCCTGTCATGTTCCCAGGTTTCATAATCCTTCGGAGGTTCGATCCTCTGATCTTCCGGTTTAAGTTCAAGTCGGGCTACTTTTGACTCGCACCCTGTGACGCACAATCCACAACCAATACATTTCATCCGGTTGACTATTGAAATATCATTCTCTGTTGTTATTGCGTGCATCTGGCAGCGGGAAATGCATGTTCCACATCCAATGCATTTTTCCGGATCAATTACTGAAAAATAGTTAGCTGCAGCAACAGATTTCTCTATGCCAAAATCGTTTATTCCCCTAAGTATGCCGCAGCAGCATCCACAACAGTTGCAAACATAAAAAATTCCCTGAGCCACATTCCTGACTGTATGAACAAGTCCGATTTTTTCTGTCTTGTCAAGTACTGACAGAGCCTCTTCTTTTGTGATATAGGGTGCAACAGGGGGATCTGAAGAATCCTTTCCTTTGTAAAAAATAAGCTCTACATTCAGTGGAAATGTGCACTTTCGAGTTCCTTCAAGATCTTGTTGAACACGGCATATGCAGTTATTGACCCTGAATGTGTTGCATGAGATAAGCAGTTCACGAAGTTTATCATAAGGGAGTATCCATTCAGATTTAACTGCACTCTGTGCCGGAATTACACGATGAATTGCAGGCCGGGGTTTCATAATCTCAGCTCCGCCCTGATGAAAATACTCCTCAACCAGATGAGCTAGTTCGTGATCCATCCTGGGAAGCTGGCTTTCGTAGATGCCTACAATGAATGGAGACAACCTGTATACTCCTGCGTTATCATCTCCCCATGCAAATGACCTTTCAAGCAGACCCTTCATCCTTTGAGCTGTTTCCTCCATAGGAAGTCCAGTACGTTTGGCAATAACCTCCACAGATTCATATGATCCGGTAAGCTGGCCTGCAAGGTTAGCTTCTTCCGGAAGGAAAATTTTCTTCAGGAGTTTGATTTCAATATTTGATTTCGTCCTGGGAAATGAATTAGGAAGTTTGTTTAAGGATTCAGCCAGACGTTCGTACCAGCCATTTATTACCTCGGTATCCTGTTCAATAACATTGATTCCGGGAAGAGCAACCGCTACTCCTGCGAGTGCAGTAGTTTTCAGAAACTCACGTCGTTTGATGTGAAATTTAAAATGATGTGTTTTTAGCATTTTGAGATCCTTGAAAAAGTTTTAAACAAACAGATATGTTATTTATACATATCCACAATCCAATTATCCGGAAACAGGAAATAATCATGAACTGATTTTTTCCTATCTTGACAAAATGCAACAGGGTAAGGTATTTACCCGTTTGAGAGCTGCTATTTACATTATCAAAATTATGAAACAATAATATTCAAACCAAAAAATATTTTTCATGGCACATCAATTATTAACAAGTAATTATGGTCAGCTATTTTCTGTTAAGGATTTCAATAATTTCTGTCCGGTCATTTTGGATCAGTTGATTTAATCCTCTCTTTTTGGTTTGCAAAATTATAGCCAATAAGGAATACCATTTTTGATACTTTTTCCATTTTATCGAAATCAATATTTTCAAAATCATCCCTGATTGTGTGAAGGTCAGGATAAATCCCTGAGTTGAAAAACAACGCAGGTACACCTTTTGCCATAAAACTGGCATAGTCGCTGCTTCCTATCTGCGGGTCTTTACCCATGTTTATTATCCTGATTCCTGCCTCCTTCGATGAGGAGGAGAGTATATTGTTCAGTTCGGGGTTCACCTGATCTGTATATAAAAGTATCTCGCCTTTCCGGGTTATCGTCAGATCAAATCCCATGAATTTACCTGTATCAGAAGGCATCTTCGATCTCCCTACCATATCCAGATTTATGTCCAGCAGGGTATTTTCCATTGGTATTACAGGATTATCTGTATAAAATACTGAACCGAGCAATCCTTTTTCTTCACCGTTTGCCCATAAAAACAGAATTGTCCGAGATGGTTTTTTCTTCAGGGACATGAATGCCTGGGCAATTCCGAGCAAAGCCATCGATCCTGATGCATTGTCATCAGCCCCGTTAAAAACTTCTCCTTTGTCATCAACTCCTTCATGGTCAAAGTGAGCAGAATAGATCACACATTCATTCTTCAACATTGGATCGGATCCCTCTACAATTCCTATTACATTAGGGCTGTAGAAATCGTTTGATTCTATAAAAGTGTTTAAAGAAACTATAATATCGGGTAATTCAACAGAGACAGGCTTGCCGGAAGCGATGATCTTCTCCTGCATCTGTTTTAGATTATAACCTGTTGATTTCAATAGGATATCTGCAGCATATTGAGTTATAAATACAATCTGGAAAGGAATTGATGGAATTTCCTTGTTTTTGAGTGAGATAATTTTGTTTCCCACAGTGGCAAGCCCCATGTCTGAAAGGCCTGAGGCAAATGGATCATGAAATTTATTAGTCGGATTATAAACATAAAGAATGGCTTTTGGTTCTTTGCTTAAAACCGACATCAACTTAGGTTCTTCAAGACTAGTGTCAAATATCAAATTCTTTTCATCCTGGGCTGCAGATTGAGGGTTTCCTGTCATGATAAGAACAACTTTATCTTTCAGGTCAACATCCTTCAGATCATCATAACCACTGTTCCTGTCTTCATAACCAAAGCCGACAAAGACCACTTTCCCTGAAAGATCAGTAGTTATTGAGGGAGGTGATAAGTATACTAATGAATCAGTAGTTAACACTGTATCCCCTGTACTCATTCTGACTTTCAGATATGTATCCTTCTTTTTTATTTCTGAAGATGTAAGAGGAATTTTTTGATAAAAATCTCCTGTTTCAGGAATGGGTTTAAGACCCAATCTCATGAGGCTCGTTTTAATGTAAAGTGCAGCTGCATCATTTCCCCGTGTACCCGTCTCACGCCCTTCCAGTAAATCGGATGCAAAAAAATTCATATAGGCTCTCAGGTCGGTTTTATTTATCGAGCCAAGACCCTCTTTTTGGGCATTGAGAGTAAGTGTATATGCCAGAAAAGCGATTGAAAATGAATACAGATATTTCATCGATTTCAAGAATTGGCAGTATGGTATGAATAATTATAATGATTACCTGCTGCAGGATTTGATTAAAGCGAAAAACCTAAAATGCAATATACTCTTTTGGTTTCAGATTATTCTCCATTTTCCAGAAATGGGCCTGTCCGTGAGCTATTCTGAAAAGGATAAGACCCGGACTATCGACGGTTAATCCGAAATTTTTCAGAAAAGGTCTGTCAGTCAGTGCCTTTGCTTTAAGTTTTGCATCATAAACAAATTCTGCTTTACCCGATATCCTGAGCATTGTTCCAATCATACCTTCATGTTTGTAGAAGCAAACTTCAGTATTAGCATTATTTTTTAACTGGTTAGGAATTTCTTTAATTGAGCTTGTCTGGAAATAAAACCCTGTTTCATCAGCAAACCAGAATCCAAGTGCACGGACCCTGGGCTGGTCGTTTTCTATCGTAGCAAGATAGCAAATCGGGTTTTCATTTGAGAATTTAATGCAGTCACTTATATTCATATTTTTATTGATTTTATTTGTTCTGTGCAATGCTAAGTTATATTGTTTCTTTTTAGTAAACAAAAAGCTGTATAGGATTTCTCTACTTCTGCAAATATCACGGACATCTTTAATCGCATATTCCACCAGATATTCAATATTATTTTTACTGAACAAATGAGTTTTCTGATCGTTATAATTGAGAGTTAAATCCAAAATGAGGAAATTACTGCGTCCGTTAAATTGGATAGAAATTGAAGTATATAACCTCAAAGAAAACATATATGACTTTAATAAACCGGAATAATCTGGATAAATCATCATCGCCTTATCTTCTTCAGCATATTTCTAACCCTGTCTGGTGGCAGGAATGGAGCAATGATCTGATTAAGTATGCAACTGATAATCAAAAACCACTTTTTGTTTCTGTGGGATACGCAACCTGTCACTGGTGTCATGTTATGGCCTCTGAGGCATTTTCAGATCTAAAGACCGCCAGCTACCTTAACGAACATTATATCTGTATTAAAATAGACCGTGAACAGCGACCCGATATTGATCAGTTTTTAATGGATTTTATCAATAGTCAGAATGGTCATGGAGGCTGGCCTCTCAATGTTTTCCTTACTTCAGGATTGCGACCGGTATTTGCCCTTACATATGCCCCTGTCATTTCTGGAGACTCGATGCTTTCGTTATTATCGGTAGCTGAGAAAGTTTATGAATTTATATTGGAGAACAACAAGAAAATTCCACCGTTCAGATCTGTGGAAAACCTTTCTCCTGTTGCTGAGGAATCATCAATGGAAAGCGTACTGACCGCATACTATGATAAAGAAAATGGAGGTTTTGGCAATGGACAAAAATTTCCTCCTCACTCGTCATTATTATATCTTTTATATAAGCTCAGTATTAAAAAGAGTGATTATATAGAATCTGTTTGTGTCAAAACTCTTGATGCAATTCGTCTGCGCGGACTAAATGATCATCTCCAGGGTGGAATCTTCAGATATTGTGTTGACAGGGAATGGACGATTCCTCATTTTGAAAAGATGCTCTATGATCAGGCTATGTCAATCTGGTGTTATTCCCTTGCTTACAGGGTGATAGGTAAGGTGGAGTATAAAACAATGGCTGAAAGAATTATCTCGTGCCTGGAGGAGAGTTTTGAATTTAACGGATTATATATATCTGCACATGATGCTGATACAGAGCATGAAGAGGGTATAACTTACCTCTGGAGCTATGAAGAACTTAAAAATAATCTTCTTCCTGAAGAATTTAAAATTTTCTCCGAAACATATTATGTTCAAAAAGAAGGCAATTTCGAAGGGATGAATCATCTTATCAGGAGGAATGACAACCCTCTGAATGAAATTGAGAAGAAATTACTTGATATCCGAAAGATCAGGAAACAACCCTCATGTGATAAAAAAATTCTTTGTGGATTAAATGCTTTGGCTGTTATAGCATTGATTCAGGCTGGCCGTCTGCTGGGCAACCACGATCTTGAATCTAAAGCTTCTCTGGTTATGCACAACATTATTGAAAAGTTCTGGGATGGCACAACCCTCGGACATTCATTTTATAATAATGTACTGCAGAAGCAGAGCTTTTTATTTGATGCCGCTGCAACTCTAGCTGCTATCAGTTTTCTTTTCGAACAAGATAACTCCTGGAAAGGTATATTGACTGAGATGACTCATTATATTGAATCGTTTCATGAAGGAGAAAAATGGATAGAGTCAAGGGCCGAAGATTTTCAGATTGTATATGCATCGATGTTTGACCATCCTGTTCCCTCAAGTGTAAGTCTGGCTGAAATGGGACTGTCACGGGTAGCATACCTGACAGGAAAGGAGATAAAGGCAAAGCTGTACAGGCAGCCATTTCAGTCAGATTTTTACAATATCTCTGTAATGCTGAATAATGGCCTGTTTCATATAATTGAATCAGGTAAGTTTATTTCATGGGATCTTTTGCCTGTAAATTCGATTCAGGTATTTGGGGAACATGAGACAGATTGTTTCATGGGAACCTGCAGACCTTTAAACTCATGCAGATACTTAATCTGAATAGTATTCCTGATTTAAATAAAATGTTCTTCTTCTGCCACTCCTTATTTCTTCACGATTTCGGAGTTATTTTGCGCATTTCTATTGTTTCACCTTTACGCCTTGGGCCTTTATACCGTTGAATTCATTGAACTTTCTATGGATTTCTATGTTATATAAAATCAGGTAATTTTGACGCAAAACATACTAAATATTATTGTAGCAAATGAGTAAAACAGCATTAATAACAGGATCATCAAACGGAATAGGATATGAGCTCGCCAGAGTGCACGCAGAGAATGGTGATAACCTGGTTCTAGTAGCACGAGATAAAAGTAAATTGGAAAAGCTGAAAGCAGAACTCGAAGAGAAGCACAAAATACAGGTTTATACTATTGGTAAAGATCTGTCGCTTCAGGATGCAGCTAAAGAGGTTTATGAAGAGATAAAGCAGAATAATATTTCAGTTGATTATCTTATAAATAATGCTGGTTTCGGTGATTTCGGACTTTTTGCAGAGAGTGACTGGAACAAGCAGGAACAAATGATCAATCTCAATATAACTGCACTTGCTCATCTAACGTGGCTATGTTTACCGGAGATGATTAAACGGGGCAGTGGCAGGATTATGAACTTAGCTTCGACAGCATCATTTCAGCCAGGTCCGACAATGTCGGTCTATTTCGCCACCAAAGCCTTCGTTCTTAGTTTCTCGGAAGCTCTTAATAACGAAGTATGTGATAACGGAATAACTGTTACGGCTCTTTGTCCGGGAGCTACACATAGCGGATTTCAGGCTGCTGCATCCATGCAGGACAGCAAGTTATTTGAAGGAAATGATTTTCCAACATCAAGGGAAGTAGCAGAGTACGGATACAAAGCTATGATGAAAGGGAAAACTGTTGCAATTCATGGATTGAAGAATACTATAATGGCTACTTCTGTAAGATTTGCACCAAGGTCTCTTGTTGTGAAAATTGCAAGAAGGATGCAGGCAAAGAAATATTGAACTAAATAATTACTGATATGCAAACGATATTGGGTGCAAACGGAACGATTGGTTCTGTATTAGCAAAAGAATTAAGAAGTTACACTGATAAAATCCGACTTGTCAGCCGTAACCCAAGGAAAGTAAATGAATCGGACGAACTTTTCCCCGCAGATCTGTCACAACCCGGAGTGGTAGATAAAGCTGTCGAAGGATCAGATGTGGTTTATCTGGTTGTTGGATTTGACTATAAGATTGAAGTATGGGAAGATAAATGGCCCAAATTGATGAGGGCTACAATAAATGCGTGTATTAAGCATAATGCCAGACTCGTCTTTTTTGACAATGTCTATATGTACGATATCAATGCTATTCCCCATATGACTGAGGAATCTGTGATTAATCCGCCGAGCAGGAAAGGCGCCGTAAGGAAGCAGATCGCCCAGATGTTGATGGATGAAGTTAAAGCAGGAAAGCTAATGGCGCTGATTGCCCGTTCTGCGGATTTCTATGGCCCTGATAATGAGAAAAGCTTTGTACATGAAACAGTTTTCAAAAATCTGAAGAAAGGGAAAAGAGCCAACTGGTTTATGAGTGCTGATAGAAAACACTCTTTTACCTATACTCCTGATGCTGCAAAGGCAACAGCATTGCTTGGAAATACTGAACATGCTTATAACCAGGTATGGCATCTGCCTACTGATAAAAACACTCTTACAGGCAGAGAATTCATATATGTTTTTGCAAAAGAGTTGAACGCTGGTAACAAAGTATTTGTAATGCCTTTGTGGTTTATTAAAATACTGGGACTTTTTATTCCAATAATGAAAGAGATGCCAGAAATGATGTACCAATATGACAGAAATTATTTTTTCGATTCATCTAAGTTTGAGAAGAGGTTTAATTTCAAACCTACATCTTATCAGGATGGAATCAGATTAACTGTTCAACTGACGAAAGATTAA
>JGI20214J51650_10002080_pt1 | contig 12672 bp, 10 predicted proteins | sample WetSurMetagenome_FD_51650 | JGI IMG/M metagenome (IMG submission 51650)
GAGCTGCACATGTGTAGATTGCAGAGACTCCGCAGAAGATGCCTTCAAATCCCCCAATTACTTTGAATGCTTTTATCCCGGTAAAATCTCCTGCTGCAAGAAGTAAAAAAAGTATCACCAGTGATCCGAACACAGTTTGCAATGCCCTGTTTAATCTAAGGGTCCCTATAAACATGAATGCAGTGAAAATACCCCACATCAGCAGAAACCAGCCCATTGAAACTTCATCAGACTTTAAATCGGCACCTATTGATGTTTTTGGTAAAAGCCAGATGGTTACAAGTGTAATCCAGAATGAACCGTAAGCAGTAAATGCAGTGGCTCCAAAGGTGTTATTCTTTTTCCATTCCTGAATTCCTGCAATTATCTGTGCAATTCCTCCTACAAAAATGCCCATTCCGATTATCATAGAGTTAAGCTCATACAACCCTGCATTATGAAGATTGAGCAGCACAGTGGTCATTCCAAATCCAAGAAGTCCGAGAGGTGCTGGGTTTCCTGTTGTATCCCTGATTAAAATCTGGTTTTCAGATGTACTCATTTTATTTGTTTAATTATTACCCGGTTTTATCTGGTTGCTAAATTATTATTTATGCCGGCTAAAACAATAGCATGACATTCTTTTTCAACAAAATGTGTTAAATATTATAAAATAATTGTTTAGTATCTAAACTATATATAATTTTGTTTAACTGCTAAACAATATTTAATATGAACAATGAACTTCAGACACTGATTGATCTTTTTCTCAAAATCCTTCATCTTTATGCTATAATAGAAAGAAAACCAAAAGATTATGGTACAGGTGACTTACTATTTGTTTCAGAAATACATACTATTTCTATGGTAGGCAAAAACAGGGAAATAAATATGACCCGCCTGGCGGAGCTTATGGGAGTCACAAAAGGAGCTATCTCACAGACAATTTTGAAACTGGTTAATAAAAACCTGATCCTGAAGTCAAATATAAATAACAGGAAAGAGGTTAATCTGAAGCTTTCTGAAAAAGGACTGATTGTTTTAAAGGCACAGGAATCATTTCAGAAGGAAATATTCACTTTCGCAGGTACACTCTATGATCAGGCCATGCAAGATGAGAGAGATTTGGTGAAAAGGCTTTTTCTGGCGATCAGCACTAATATGGAAGAGAGGGTGAAAGCATTATAAGGAATTCTAAATTAAAATCAACCATGAGAATAAGATTATTCATAGCAATTATAATCTTACCATGTTTGCTTCAGGGACAGCAGGTACTGAATGAATATATTAATTATGGCATTGAAAATAATCTGTCATTAAAGCAGAGACAATCAGGATACTTAAAAAGTATTGAAGCACTGAAAGAGGCCAGGAGTTTATTTTATCCGAATTTAAGTTTTAATGCCAGATATACTGTTTCAGAGGGAGGTCGTGTTATAGATTTTCCTGTTGGTGATCTTCTTAACCCGGTATACTCCACACTTAACAACCTTACTTCGTCTCTCCTGTTTCCGATGGTTGACAACCAGCAAATCCGTTTCCTCAGGCCCACTGAGCAGGAGACAAAATTAAGACTTACACAGCCGGTATTTAATCCTGATATTCATTACAATTCAAAAATCAAACAGGAACTGACAGTTCTGGAGGATATGGATGTGAATCAATATAAACGGGAACTGATCGCTGAAATTAAGAAAGCCTATTACAATGTCGCTTCTGCCTGTGGAGTTCTGTCGATGCTTAATGATACCCGCAAGCTACTTGAAGAGAATATACGCGTGAATAAAAAACTGGTTGAGAATGATAAAATAACTATTGATTACGTTTACAGGTCCGAAACTGAATTAAGTAAGTTTGACCAGGAATTGCAGAATGCTGAAAAGAATAAGAAAATTGCATATGCATATTTTAATTTTCTTCTGAACAGGTCTCTTACCGATAGCATTGTTGTTAAACAACCTGAAGTCTGGCCTGCTCTCTCGGATTTTACATCTGATTATTCAAAATCAGCCATTGATAACAGGGAAGAGCTTAAAAAATTATCGGGTTACGGTAATATAGCAGATTTGCAGGTCAGGATGAATAAATCGGGAAAGCTCCCCGATATGTTTATTGCTGTCGACTATGGATTCCAGGGAACTGAATACCGGTTTAATAAAAATCAGGATTATGTTCAGGCTTCTGCAATCCTTACCTGGAATCTGTTTTCGGGCTTTCAGAACAAAGCCAGGATAAAGCAATCTTTATTAGAAAAAGAGATTTCTGAAAAAAAGCTCGAGGAGGCTAAAAAGCAAATAGAACTTCAGGTAATAAATACTATGAATGATCTGCTTACAGCAGAAAAAGGAATTATTTCAGCAGAATCAAGGATTAAGAATGCAAGGGAGGGATTCCGGCTTATATACAGGAAATATGAAGAAGGACAGTCAAGCCTTCTTGAATTTATAGATGCCAGAACAACACTGACCCAGGCAGAGGAGAGTATAATCATATCAAAGTTCAACTATTTATCCTGTTTTGCTGAATTCGAAAAAGTAACTGCGATCAACAATAATAAGTAACCCCTTTCAGGATGAAGACAAGGTGCATTTTAACAATATTAATTGTTCTGTTGTTATCCGGCTGCAAAAACGCTGAATTAAAAACAGGCTCTGCAGAAACTGTGCGGGTCAGGATAACCAATGTGAATACTACAGTAATCAGTATCCCTGTACATTCCAGTGGTGTCCTGGTTTCCAGTGAAGAGTTGAAACTATCCTTTAAAACAGGAGGAATTGTTGCAAACATATTAGTTAAAGAAGGAGACCGTGTTAAAAAAGGAGATCTTCTTGCTTCACTTAATCTTTCTGAGATCAGAGCGAGTGAAGCCCAGGCAAAGAGCAGTTATAATAAAGCGGAGAGAGATTTTAAACGGGCAGAGAATCTTTTCAGAGACAGTGTGGCAACCCTTGAACAAAAACAGAATGCCGCAACAGCACTTAATGTTGCAAAATCCGCCCTTGAAATTGTTCAGTTTAACTTAAGTCATTCAAGGATCTTTGCTCCTGATAATGGACTTATCCTCAGGCAATTCGTCAAAGTCAGTGAATTGGTTTCCCCGGGTTATCCGGTATTCCTGTTTGGTTCTTCAGGAAAGTACTGGAAGATCAAAACAGCTCTTTCAGATAAAGATGTTGTAAAGATCAATCAGGGCGATTCAGCAACAATTACTGTTGATGCATACCCAGGAATGAAATTTTCTGCTGTTGTAGATCTGGTTGGTGAAATTTCCAATCCTTTTACCGGTACTTATGAAGTAGAATTGATATTACAGGAAACTGATCAACGGCTTGCCTCAGGTTTTGTAGCTGGTATTGATCTTTTTCCTCTCGCTAAAAAGACCTTATCAATAATTCCGGTTGGATCGATAGTAGAAGCAGACGGACATCAGGGGTATATATTTATTATTTCGGACACTATGACTGCACAAAAAGTAAGAATTGATATCGAAACAATTATAGGATCAAATGCAGCTGTACGGGGTATACCGGATGGAATTAAAGAAGTTGTATCTGAAGGAGTCGCCTATCTTAAAGATGGAATGAAGGCGGTGATAGTAAAATAGCAAATGGCATAGAGCGGGAAACAAGACCATGGACCCGGTACCTGTCCCTAAAACTACATGTAACAGAATAGTATCATAACAGGAGAAGAGAATGAAGATTTCAGAAACAGCTGTAAGAAACTATCAGTTCACGATAGTTATTTTTCTTTTTCTTATTGCCCTTGGAGTATATTCATTCCTTAAAATACCACAGGCTGAAGATCCGGAATTTCCTATTTCGATCTTCCCGGTTATAGCAATTTATCCTGGAGCCTCTCCGGCCGATATTGAACAGCTTGTTGTAAACAAGGTAGAGGAAAGCCTTAATGAACTCGAGGATATTGAAAGGATAAAATCAGAGATAAAGGATGGGGTGGCGGTTATTGTTATTGAATTCTCATCGGATACTGATCCGGATATAAAATATGATGAAATCCTGCGGCAGATTAACTCTGTCAGATCAACACTTCCCGGGGATCTGTACAGTATTGAAACACTGAAGATACAGGCAGGTAATACCAATATTATACAGAGTGCCCTGGTTTCTGACAGTGCTGATTACAAAGAATTAAGCAGGTATGCAGAGGAATTAAAAGATGAAATATCTTCTGTTCCTGGTGTAAGGAAGGCAGCGGCTGTTGCCTATCCTGAACAGGAACTGCAGATCATTGTCAATCTGCCAAAATTAGCTCAGCTTCATATAACAGTCACACAGGTAATAAATGCCATACAGAGTGAAAATGCAAATATTCCGGGTGGCAGCATTGAGATTGGTCCGAAAAAGTTTAATATTAAAACCAGTGGAAGTTATGAAAGTATTGGAGAGGTCGAGAGAACGGTGGTAGGATCAAATATGGGGCAGTTAGTTTACCTGAAAGATGTTGCAGATGTGAACTGGAAAGATGAGGATTTCAGGTATTTCGGAAGGTATAATGGCAGAAGGGCAGCTTTTCTCATCGCCAATATGAAAAAAGGCCAGAATATTCATGATGTACGAAATAATATTTACAGGGTTTTTGATTCATTTGATAAGAAATTGCCCTCCGGAATAACACTGGAAAGGGGATTTGACCAATCTCAGAATGTTAAGAACAAGCTTGGCCGGCTGCAAAAAGACTTCCTTTTTGCTTTTTTGCTTGTGCTGGTGACTCTTTTACCATTAGGTTTCAGGGCATCCGGTATTGTCATGATATCAATACCCTTATCCATTCTCATAGGAGTTACCGGTCTCTATCTTGTTGGTTTCAGTATTAACCAGCTGAGTATTGTAGGTGCGGTTATTTCTCTTGGACTTCTTGTTGATGATTCGATCGTGGTAGTTGAAAATATTTCAAGATGGGTGAGAGGGGGAGTTAAGCCTGTAGATGCTGCAATAAAAGCGACCCGACAAATAGGACCTGCTGTAATAGGATGTACCGCGACACTTATTTTTGCATTTCTCCCGCTTATGTTCCTTCCTGGTATGGCTGGTAAATATATGAGGGTACTGCCAACATCCGTGACATTCATTGTGATCGGTTCTTTGTTTGTGGCATTGACTATCATACCATTTATTGCAAGTCATTTATTTAAGGGAGATGTTGATCCGCAGGGGAATACGATCCTTAAAGGATTAAATAAGGGCATTGATTTTACTTATGGAAGGGCATTGCATTGGTCATTGAAGAATCCCGCAACAACTATCTTAATAGCATCTTTCTTTTTCTTCTCATCATTATTTTTTATTAACCTGATAGGGTTCAGTCTTTTTCCCAAAGCAGGATTACCTCAGTTTTTAATTACAATCGAGACTCCCAGAGGAAGCAATCTTATAGAAACAGATAAGGCTGTGAAGTATGTCGAAACAATTCTGGCAGGGAAGGATCAGGTCAGTTATTACATGTCTAATATCGGGAAGGGAAATCCTCAGATTTTCTATAATTCTTTTCAGAAAAATGAACAGACTACTCTGGGAGAGATCCTGTGTGAACTGAAATTGGAATCACAGTCTGAAATCGATAAATTCATTGAGGCTTTAAGAGACACTTTGAATAATTACGTGAATGCAAAAATTTACGTTTATGAATTTGAAAATGGCATGCCTGTTGATGCAGCCATAGCGTTAAGAATTGTTGGAGATAACCTTGATTCCATAAAATATTATTCAGATAAAATTGAAGATATTATCAGGAATAATGAAGGAACAAGATATGTAAAAAATCCTTTAAATCAATCACTTACAGATATTAAAGTTGTAGTAAACAGTGAAAAGGCAGGTATGTACGGAGTCCCGTCAGTTGAAATTGACAGGAGTATAAGACTTGGCCTTTCCGGGATAATAGCAGGGAAATATCACGATAATTCCGGGAATGAATACTCAATAAATGTACGTATCTCAAAGCTAAAAGCTAATACTCTTGGTTCCCTCGATAATATCTACGTATCCTCTTTATCCGGATCACAAATACCTCTCTCCCAATTGTCGAGAATAGAATTTGTAAATTCCCAGACACTCATTCAGCACTATAATAATGAAAGATCTATGACTGTTTCTTCCTCTGTCAGGGCTGGATACAACACCGACAAGGTAACAAAAGAAATTCTGGCAAAAGTGAGAGCCCTTAAGCTTCCTGAAGGATTTAAATTAATACCTGCAGGTGAGATTGAGAGCAGGAAGCAAAGTTTCGGAGGGATCGGCACAGCAATACTCATTGCGATATTCGGAATATTCGCTGTATTAATTCTGGAATTCAGAACTTTCAGAAGTACTTTAATTGTCTTATCTGTAATACCTCTTGGAATAATAGGAGGACTGGCGATGTTGTATTTTACGGGCTATACGCTTTCTTTTGCAGCTGCCATAGGCTTTGTAGCACTTATTGGAATTGAAATTAAGAATTCAATACTGCTGGTAGATTTTACAAATCAGCTGAGGCAACAGGGAACTCCTCTCGATGAAGCTATTATCAGGGCGGGAGAGATAAGATTCCTTCCTGTACTTCTGACCACTCTTACAGCTATTGGAGGTTTGATGCCAATTGCACTTGGCAATTCAAATCTTTATTCCCCTCTTGCCTGGGTAATAATTGGAGGATTAATAACTTCCACCCTGCTTGCACGTCTAGTTACTCCTGTTATGTATAAACTGCTTCCCCCCGCGATATTGTGACATTCTTTCTGTATACTTGATTGAATTGATCAGTTTTAAGAACAATTGTTTCCCTGGTCATAAAAAAAGAGAAACTCATCTTTAGAATAATCATTTTTCATATCCTCTATCTTGCAATATTTTCCTAACTTGTATGGATAATTACCTGATTTTTAACTTAACCATATTAAAAATGAGAATCCTGATTATTGGGTTTGTTGTATTTGTGATCTGGTCTTTTTTTTCAACCTGGCTCTATGTAGATAAGATACTGCCTTCGATGAAAGAGCCGGTTGCTGTAACAACAATCCCCGAACTGAAAACCACTGAGGCAGACTCATTAGCACAGCTTTATGCGTCTATGCCAAAAGACCTGATGATCTATTTTGAATTTGACAAGTTTAAATTCAAGACGGATCCGCAAACTGATATCAGCATTGCTGAATTCAAGAGCTGGCTCGATAAGTATCCGGTATCTGTTCTTTCAGTTATCGGGCACACTGATTTGGTGGGCACACCGGAATATAATCAGACACTGGGTCTCAAACGGGCTCAGATAGTTAAGAAATATCTTGAGGAAAAGGGATTCCCTTCAGCAAGGATTATTGCTGACTCAAAAGGAGAGGATCAACGCCTGGGGGATTATTACACCGCAGAAGGTAGGGTAAAGAACAGAAGAGCTGAAATTTCAATAAAAAAATAAATCTTAATCAAATGAAACCATTATTTATAATACTTGCACAATCAAATACAGGGGCAGTAATTCTTATAATTGCATTGTTACTTGTTGCAGCAATAATAGGGTATTTAACCGCCTGGTTCTACGCAAAGTCAGTCTATACTCCCATAATAAAGAACCTTGAAGCAGAAAAGGAAGACCTTCTTAAACAGGTGGCCTCATTAAAAGATGATAAAAGTAAACTAAATGAGAAGGTTGAGAAACTGAACGAAAAGATCGCTAAACTTGAAGAGGAAATTGCTGAAAAGGATAAAGAGATAAAGCACCTTAAAAAGCCGAAGAAATAATTAAATTGATGTTCAAAGAAGAGTTGTTTCATGGATTCTGAATAATAATACATTGTTCACCGATTATCAAAAAAGAGCAAGTAAGTGAACAAAATCATTCGGTTTCAGTTACAATAGTTAATGAGATCATGCATTATACCGCTTCTTCTCGTCACTTTTCCCCCTTTAGGTGCCCACATAACAGGAAGAATTATTGATGTTTTTAATGATGAACCTGTTGTGAATGCAATGGTCATTTCCAGTAGCAAGTCCTGGTGTTCTTATCCGGGAAACTGCACTGTGGAAAACAAAGCTTGTCCTCCAGGGTATAGGTTCATGTTACCCATACTTTATAATGAAGATCCATGATGGCGGTAAATGCACCGGGTTAGCCAGCCAGACCTCCCAGTTATTATTATCCCGGATTGCCTGGTTGGGTTACTTTTAATTTAGGGTTGAAAAATATATTGGAGAGTAATTGAAAGACATTTTAAGAACTTTAAATACTTGCAATATGAAAAATATGATGGTAATTATTTTGTTTGCTGCAATATCTTTCTGCAGTAACTCACAGAGCTCAGCAGGAAATAAAGCTAATTCCGCCTGGCTGGTTTCCCGGAATGATTCAGCTATGATTATTTCTTCCAGACACTATGCTAACTTCTGCGCAAGTTGTCATTGGGATGACCTTAGCTGGTTTTCCGGACGTAAATGGAAATTTGGATTCAGTGAACAGGATATTTATAAAAGTATTGAAGTAGGATATTCCGATTTTGGTATGCCTGGTTATGCAGATACTCTAACTGCAGATGAAATGAAGAATCTTTCAAAATACATTTACCATAAGTTGGAACTAGGTAAAATGGAAAAAGAAGGATTAAGGCAAAAAGAAGGCTTTTATGTTACTGAAAATCTGAATATCCGTCCTGATACAGTGATAAAGGGGTTAAATGTTCCATGGGGAATGGCGTTTCTGCCTGATGGTGATATGCTTGTAAATGAGAGAGAAGGGAAAATGTTGCGCTTCAGGAATGGGACCCTTGTCACTGAAATAAAGGGATTACCTGAGATACACGCCGATGGGCAGGGAGGATTAATGGATATCAGACTGCATCCTGATTATGCTTCAAACGGTTGGATATACTTTGCTTACACAGGCCGGAACGCGAGAACACCGGAAGGATGGAATACCTCAATAATGAGAGCCAGACTGAAAGATAACACCCTGGTAGAGAAACAACTCCTTTTTGAGGCAATTCCATCATTGACTTCGAACTATCATTTTGGCTGTAAAATTACTTTCGATGGCAAAGGGCATCTGTTTTTTGGTGTTGGTGAACGCGGAACTATGATGAAGGTTATGGACCTTACAAATGACTGGGGAAAGATCCACCGTCTGAATGAAGATGGCTCAATTCCTAAAGATAATCCGTATGTAAACACTCCAGGTGCCCGGCCAAGTATATGGAGTTATGGGCACCGCAATCCACAGGGTCTGGTAATAAGTCCATTCGATGGCATCCTTTGGGAAAGTGAACATGGTCCTAAAGGAGGAGATGAACTGAATCTTATTGAGCCAGGGAAAAATTATGGATGGCCTGAAATTACATTTGGCATCAATTATAATGGGAAAATTATCAGTCCTGATACAGCTAAAGCCGGCATGGAACAGCCTGTAACTTATTGGATTCCTTCTTTTGCTCCCTGTGGTATGACTTTCGTTACCAGTGACAAATACAAAAACTGGAAAGGGAATATTCTCATGGGTTCACTACGTTTCAGAAATCTGGTAAGGGTAGAATTGTCGGGCAGAAAAGTGAAACATCAGGAGGTTCTGCTCAATAATATAGGTCGTATGCGGAATGTAGAAATGTCCCCCGATGGTTCGATATACGTAGCGGTTGAATCCCCCGGAATGATTATAAAACTGATTCCGGTAAATAAATAGATCTAAAAAGCCTTAACTTTCCCGTGTTTATTTAATTTGAGTATTACATTTAAATACTTAGTATCATGAAGCCATTTATTTTAGCGGAAACAAACTGGAAAACGATTAAGGATCAGGAAATTGAATTGGCAGTTTTACCCTGGGGGGCAACTGAGGCGCATAATTTACATTTACCATTTTCCACAGACAATATTCTGGTTCAAAATATTGCAATTGATTCGGCTGAGTCAGCATGGAATAAAGGAGCAAAAGTAATTGTATTGCCAACAGTCCCGTTCGGGGTTAATACCGGACAGCTCGATATCAGGTTAAATATTAACATGAATCCAGGCACTCAGCTTGCAGTTCTGAGTGATATAATTGATGTCATGAACAGGCATGAAATTTATAAATTTCTCATTTTAAACGGACATGGTGGTAATGACTTCAGACAATTAATAAGGGAATTAGGGTTCAGGTATCCGAAAATGTTTATCTGCAGCTGTAACTGGTTTCAATCATTTGACAATTCAGAATTTTTTGAAAATAGCGGCGGCCATGCTGATGAAATGGAGACAAGTATCATGCAATATCTTGTTCCTGAATTAGTTCTTCCATTAAACGAAGCAGGTAAGGGCAAAGGCAAAAAATTTAAAATTAAATCTTTCAATGAAAAATGGGCTTGGGCAGAGCGGAAATGGACACAGGTCACAAGCGATACAGGAATCGGTGATCCTTCTCTGGCAACCCCTGACAAGGGAGAAAGATGTTATAAGAAAGTAATCAGTGAAATAAGCAAACTGATGATTGAATTATCAGACGCTGATATCAGTAATATGTATGAATAACATCAGGGACTCATTTTTGCAGCTCCATCCTGATGATAAGGTATTTATATTCTTTTAAGGACCGATTTATTTGAGAATAGGTGTTAACAACACTTTTCTGAATTCGACTTCGGAACCTTCTGCCTGCAATGCAATCTGACCCTTATCTGCTGTGCAATTAAATCCGTAGTTTACCATATCATCATTCACCCACACTTTTATCTCCCTGTCGCGGCATTCAATGATCATTGTATTCCATTCACCGGCTGGCTTTTCAGAATTGTCTGTCAGGTTGGGTATCCGGCGGTTTTTCCCTTCCGTAATACCCCATTTTTCTTTAGGCCCTCGTCTGGCTTCCATATCAGGAACGGTGATATCTTCAACTATGCACCAGAAATCACCGGCATTTTTACTTTCCATCTGCACTTCAACCGATTGAGGGAACATGCTATACAGGGCGCGTGGTTTTGAGGCATGAACAAGTATGCCGCAATTCCCAGGAGTGGAAGCAAACCGATACTCGACCTGCAAGCGGTAATTCTGGTATATATTATCGGTGATCAAATGACCTCCGGGTGTACCCAGACTGACAAGTAAACCATTTCGGACTACAAACGGACTTTTCAATTTTACATCTTTGTCCATATCCGGAACATCAGCATGCCATCCGGTAAGGTCCTTGCCATTAAAGAGACTCACCACCTGTGTTTGAGACTGAGCTTTAAACAGCATAAAACTTATCAGGAATATCGGAACAATTATCGCTCTTTTCATTATTGCATCCTCCTTTATAATTTAGTAACTGTTTGTGAAACAAACCTGGTGGCCTGTTTGTTTGATTAAAGTGTATACTGAACTTCATGATATGCTACTGTGAGACAAAAGTATAAAATTTCTGCACAGGATTTTCTTACAATCCTGAACAGACGGGTTCAGGAGTTAGATGTACCCGTCTTAATTTAATATTTGTTTTGTTTGCCTGATTTTATAACTTTATGATAGTATAATTTACTTGTATTTGTCACTAATTCAAACCTAATAATTCAGAATAATGAAAACATCTCGGAGAACTTTTATAAAAGCTGGTACAATGGCTGCATTGGGAACAACGATCCTTCCAGGAACTGTTTTTGCCAAGGTCAGAGAGAAAGGGATCGTTGGCCTACAATTATATTCTGTGCGTGCCGAAATGTCAAAGGATCCACTCGGATCGCTGACTCAGCTGGCAAAAATGGGCTATGTTTATGTTGAACACGCTAATTACATTAACAGGAAATTTTATGGCTATTCAGCATCTGAGTTCAGGAAAATACTTGATGGCCTTGGCCTTAAAATGATAAGTGGTCATACAGTAATGAAGAAAGAGCATTGGGATGAGACAAAAAAAGATTTCAGCGACAGCTGGAAACTAACAGTGGAAGATGCAGCAACTCTTGGACAGAAATATGTGATCAGCCCGTCAATGGATGAAAGTATGAGGGGGAAGTATGACGATTTTAAACGTTATATGGATGTATTTAACAAATGCGGGGAATTGTGTAATAAAAGAGGAATGAAATTTGGTTACCATAACCATGATTTTGAATTCAGCGAAAAGCTCAACGGAGAAAAGCTGTTTGACATAATGATGAAAAGCATGGATCCCAATCTTGTGGTTATTCAGCTGGATATCGGTAACCTTTATAATGGAGGTGCAATAGCTATTGATGTTGTAAATCAGTACCCGGGCAGATTCGAAAATGTACATGTGAAGGATGAAATTAAAGCCAGCAGCGGGACAGAAAAATACGAAAGTACTATACTGGGCGAAGGGATAGTTGATACTAAAAAAGTTGTTGATCTGGCTACAAAAATTGGCGGGACTACATGCTATATCATTGAACAGGAATCCTATGGAAATAAAACTCCGATGGATTGTGTAAAGGAAGACCTGGAGATTATGAAGAAATGGGGTTATTAATGTGATAATCATAAGAAATGAAACCGGCTGAGCAGCCGGTTTTTTTTTGCTGTTTTCCGATATAACTTCAGTAAATACGATTGTCAGAGGTTAGAAAGCAGTTAATAAATAATATTGACTTGGATGTTAAAATGGCATACCTTTGTTCATAATTGGGTGCAGGAAGGTTGAAATTTATCTTTAATGCCTTCTGAATAGTTCTTTTCCAGGGTTATGAGATAGTGAGTTTAATTTTCAGATATTACTACATAATAAGCTGAAATA
>JGI20214J51650_10002081_pt1 | contig 12669 bp, 9 predicted proteins | sample WetSurMetagenome_FD_51650 | JGI IMG/M metagenome (IMG submission 51650)
ACCATCTCCCCAAACGCTTATGTCCTTACCATTTAATATGTTGTACATAAAGACAGCGACAGCACCTTGCTTGCGATGTGGGTCCTGCCTTGTTCCGTATGGATTGGACACTCTTAGAACAACGTATTTCAGATCATGTAGTAAATGAAACAGGTGCAAGTAGTTCTCGATTGCCAGCTTTGTGATGCCATAAGAACACAACGGTAATGTGGGATGAGTTTCTGGCACAGGCGATACCTGCGGAACACCATACACTGTACCTCCAGACGAAATAAATATCACCTTGCGCACATGGTGCTTAATGCACATTTCAAATAATGCGATGGACTCGACAAGATTCGTCTGCACATCAAATATAGGATCATCGTTAGAGCTTTGTGGCACCGTGCTAGAGACCAAATGTATGACAACATCGATGCCCTTGGCCAATATCTCTTCAAGCTCACCGCGATTGCCGAAGTCCGCCTGACAAAATAGCACGTTAGGAAGTGGCAGCCGAAAACGTTCTGGGTTGCGATCAAATACAACTGCTTCATGACCTGATGCAATGAGCTGGTCAACCACATGCGAGCCTATAAAGCCACAGCCTCCCAATACCAAAATACGCATCAATGTCCTAACTTAGTTGCAATGGGATAGATCATAAGCATTCAATATTTCGCTATGCATTCGATTAATTGAGAAACGCGCCAAAGCCTGGGATTTTGCTGCTTGCCCCATTCGGTAACGTAATTCAGCATCCTGAACCAACAACCTGGTTCTTTCAATCAGTTCGCCGTCATTCTTACATATGAAACCCGTTTCGCCATCAATAACAACGTCACGACACCCAACAACGTCAGACACCACTGCAGGGAGACCAATAGCCTGAGCGTCGAGTAGCGTCAGTGGCATACCTTCCCATAACGAAGTCATCACAAATACATCTGCCGCACTCATTTCGTGCCACAAATCATTTCTATTAACCCAGCCGGAAATTCGAACTATTGAGTGAGCGGTATCTCTTTCTAGTTGCTTTCTCAGTTCACCATCGCCTATCCAGATAAAATCTGCATTTTCTGAAAGAAGTGAAGCAGAGAGCTTCCAAAAACGCCAAGGTGCTTTCTGATAGCAAAGCCTGCCGGCCGATATTACTCTTACACGATCACCAGCGGCTTTCCTAGGCAAAGCAAACACCGGGACATCGGTACAGTTTTCAATAACTCTGACACGGTGATAGCCAACAAGTCTATTTGCATACCTACCCTCAGAAGCAGAAGAGGCGATTATCTTGCCGCCGAAAAAACCGCCAAAGACTTCCAAAGCAAAAAACAACGCGCGCTTAAGTATGGAAACGTCCTGCCTAAGAAAGGAAAAACCATGCGGGGAATAATACAAGCATTTATTCAGGCCTACAAACCGAGCGGCAACCCTACCCAAAGCACCGGCTTTTGAAGAATGCAAATGTATAACATTCGGTTGCAAGACCTGCAGCAACTTTGCTATATCCTTTAATGACTTGTAATCTGACTTTAGTGAAATATTGGTAATCATANGTATGACTACACGAGAAATTGGCGATGGAAACAACTGTTCAAGCACTTCCGGAGCAGGGGTGTCTTGCCGGGAAGAATGCACTAGTGTGACATCAAGGCCAGCTTCGACTTGTGCTTTGATCAGTTGATGAAGGAGATAAAGAACACCCCCACCTAATGCCTCAGTCACATGAACAATATGTATAGAGCATGAGGTGCTACCTCGCTTACGGGAGGACGCAACTGTTAGTCTAGGCAGGTTGTCTTGATGCATAAAAGCAGCCTTGTGAGGAATTAAGCTGAGCAAGAGAATAATCTAAGCTAGTAACATAGTTTGNTTCTGCTTAGGATACAGAAGGTATATTAGTGGCACGGTAAGTATAATTTGGTGTCGAAAAAAAGAGCCAACATCCGGTTCAAAAATAGCTTGCGTAAAGGAGTAAGCCAAGATGAAGCTTAAGCAACGAGTATAAAAGGGGTCATCCGTCAGTAGTCTCTCGTGGTGGTATTTATATTCTGCGTATGTAGTAGCTATCAAGATGACTACAGATCCAAATTGAAACAACGCAAATGCTTTATATCGGAAAGCTTCATCAAAGAAGAGTTTGATCGGAAGATTTAAATAAAGCCATGCATAAAGCGCATTAGCGTAGTCAGTAAAAGATCCTGTATTGGTTAGAAGGTTGACTAAGGCTGACTTGGCACGATGAGAATCGTTACTGTTCAAATTGGCAAACACACGCCAATCAGTTAAATATTGTAACCCTAATGCTGAAACCATCCAGAATGGCAAAAAGTAGATTGTTGCCATTGCAATGAGCTTGATGGGAATAGCGGCTTTAACACGAAATAAAAGAAAATGGAATGCAAAATAAAAAGCTAAAATTAAGGTCCAGTACATCCGAATAAAAAAAACATATTCAAGCACAATTAACAACACCAAACTTCTTTTTAAGCGCGTTTCCATACGTGCAAAGCAAATTATAAATGTTGGCACCAATGACAATAGTTCCTTTGAATACCGGCTTAGAAATAGAGAAGAACATAAAATCCAACCCATGCTAATTAAATTTTTGAAGAGATTTTGGCGATTCAAATTCAATTTCCCAAGTACATTTATTGCCGCAATCCAATAAATAATATTTAAAATTAGGATTACCAACCATTCAGGGAAAATCGTTTCTGCTCCAAACGCGCGGTAGATCGACGCTGTATTTTGAAACCCATCAAAAACCCCCTGATGTTCATTAGATTTGCCGCTTATAAGAAGTTGAATAGTTCTTGCATCGAAATTGAAATTATCTGGAAGAAACAGACCATTTGCCATCAATATAATTATGTATATTGAAAATATTAGAACGAGGCAAATAGCTGTTTGGCTTTTAAAGTCAACTTTGTACATAAGGTTGCTTTGTCTAGATGCCACAAGGATATTCAAAGTATTCTAAGAATAATAACGTACAAGATCTCTGTCACTTAATACGATTTTGCTTTTGCGTCCCATGAAATAGAAACCAGAGGCGGCATCATATGCAGCTTGGGTATGCTTGAAGAAATAGTCAAAATATTTGAGATAAAAACCCGTAAAACGTCCCAACAAGGTGAGATACATTTGGGCGCGTGCTGACTTGGCATAGCTGCGAAGAAAATACTGCCAAGACCAGGCCAGGGACATCCCAGGGCCGCCAGTTATTCCTGCCTGTATCTCCTCAAAATTCCGGAAAAGTCTTCTGTGTCCTCGGTAAGTAAAGCGCATGAAATCATACTTGCCACCATGCACTTGCTGCATAAACGGAGTTTCGGCATAAATTAAACCATCGTCGCGAAGAACTCTGTAAAACTCGCTGACGCAACGAAAAGGATCAACGACATGTTCCAATACCGCCTGCGCGATGACGACATCGAAGCTACCGTCAACAAAAGGAAGATCGTGCGCATCGCAAATCATGGTAACCCTTGGCCCGAAGGAAACATCGGTCTCAACCAGCTCGAGTGCAGAATTCTCGCTGAGTATTTCAAATCCCTGACCGATGATACTGCCTCCGATGACAAGAATACGTGCGGAGGTATTTCCTTCGAGCGCCAACTCAGCCAGTCTTTTGTAGTTCTGCCTAGCGACAAGGTTATGACTAATTGAGGGCACATTCCGATTGATCCATTCGACAAGCCACCCCCTTTTTTGAAAGTACGTTGTTTTATTTGCTGCAAAATCATCAAAAGAAAAGACACTAGATTCTTCATTGATCAGTACAGGGATTTCATCTACCACAGGGTAAGTCTTGCGGCACACAGGGTTACTACAAACAATAGCATTGTCTTGGTGTACCACACGGGCAAGGCATATAGGACAACTCACAATGTCCCATGGAATGGATTTTTTACTCACGGGCATGTGCTCATTATTCAAGATGGGAATCCGCAATTTCAATGAATTTGCTTCTAACTCTCTGTGCAGCACTATGCCATGTAAATTTATTCACATAGCTATCGTCGAGAATAACAGGATATTCCAAATAATTTTTGATTTGAAAAATATAGTTATTCAAATCAGCATCATTTGGCAGCACAAAAGCCCACGGTGGTGCGATCTCAGGTAATGACCCGCCATCGGAAACAATCATCCTTTTGTTAAAAAGACCAGCCTCAACGACCGGCAAACCGAAGCCTTCATATTTGGATAGAAATACAAGCGCATCCATTCGTTGGTAAAGCAAGGCAAGGGTAGCATCATCTACCTGTCCAACGATCTGAATGTTAGTTCGCGAGCCTATGTATGCCTCCACATCAAAATCGTGATTCTTGGTAGATCCGACCAACAACAGTTTGCCAGAATATGCTGCGCTATCGTTGAGCAAAATGAACAAATCGATTATTCGCTTGATATTTTTATGCGGGCGTCTATCACCAACATAGAGAAGAAATTTATCAGGCACCGTGAATGATAATGAAGAATTTGTCTTGATCGGGCAATTGCTCACTATAGGCCCCTCCAGTGAGACACCAACCTTGTCAGAGAAACACAGCCCTACTTCTGAAAGTAAATCCTTTCTGGTGGTCTCTGATACGGTATAAATATAGGTTGCCTTCCTTGCGATCAAGCGCAACATCAGTTTGAAATAGACAATTTTCATCCAAGGATTTTTGTTTATATATCCAGGGACTTTCAATGGAAACAAATCGTGAATTACAGCTACGGATGGACACCGTACCCCAAAGGGTAAATCAAAGTGAGGGTAAAAATATACATCTCCGTCAAGTCGATTTATAAAACGCGCAAGACAAAAATGCTGACTAAGTGATACTGGTCTGCAAGGCACGGATAGAACCCGGCAAATATCGCTTCTCTCATATTGTCTGAGTTTGAGGTAATAAGAATTTTCTTCTACTGATGCCGGGTTTTCCCAAATGATGACCGTATATTTAAGGCCGTCCTCATGACTCATATTAAGCAATGCAAACAAAAGGTCACCGGCAAATCTACCGAGGCCGGTATATTGGTATGCCATTACTCTGCCATCATAAATTACATGCATACATCTTTTCCATTATCATCCAACTTGTGCAACATATATGGCCGGTAATCCATTCATCATTAATCCACTCTTTCAAGTATCGTTGCAAAATTCCTGTATTGTTACGTGGCAACTCGAATAAATTCGCCAAGCAGCATACATTTGTAACTCTGATGGATGATATCCCTTTTAAAAGGTAGAATTAAATGATTATCAATAGCAAACACTCAGGGAGAGTAACTTATGTTTAAAAAAATTATTGCACTCCGCTTCAAAATATTAAAAAAGAAGCTGAAATCAAATGTTCGAGCAATTATTCATCTGCCGTACCAGCTTCTATCACTTCGGGATCTAATTATTTACCAACAAACTATTCAACTTCAATCCGCACACCACAATCCATTAAACAAATTTGGAAAAAAATGTTTTTCACAAACGGATGAAGATGGAATAACACTGGAAATTCTAAAAAGAATTGGAATAATCAACAATGGCATTTATGCTGAATTTGGTGTTGGTGATGGAACAGAAAATAACTCGTTAATATTAGCCTCATTGGGCTGGAAAGGTTTTTGGGTTGGTGGTGAAGATATACTTCTTAATTGGAACTCTAAACACAATACAAAATTTTCGTATCTCAAGGAGTGGATCACTTTAGAAAATATAGTTGATCTAACAAGAAAAGGTTTAGCATTAATTAACGCCGTAAAATTAGATGTTGTTTCTCTGGATCTTGATGGAAATGATATCTTTTTTGTAAAGGAACTCTTGTCTGCAAACGTTAGGCCAAAGCTATTTATTGTGGAATATAACGCCAAATTTCCTCCTCCTGTAGAATTTGAAATAACATATGATTCTCAACATACTTGGAAAAGAGACGATTATTTTGGAGCCTCTTTGAGCAGTTTCAATAAATTATTTGAAAAATTCCATTACAGATTGGTTTGTTGTAACTCACATACTGGAGCGAATGCGTTTTTTATTGATTCAGACTATTCGGAAAAGTTTTCTGACGTACCAACTGATATTAATCAAATTTATGTAGAGCCAAGATATCACCTTTACTATCAGTATGGACATAAGCAATCACTAAAAACAATAGAAAAAATACTTAATGAACGGTAACTTCAACCTAACTCAGCAACGCCCCTATAGTTTTACGCGCTACCGTTGTAAGAATTTAAACTGAGCTTGTTTTATTGTATGAAAGATTGAGTTTTAAAGTGAACGAATATATTTGTTCGCAGCATTTTCAAATTCGAACTTTAGATAAGTATATGCAATGATTTTATTTTTCTAAATTTTTGTAAGTTTTGTAGTGCTTATTTACAGCGAGGGGCAGCAGCCAGGACGAGGTCAGAGCAAAGGCCAGCGTGTTCCCAAGAATTATGCCATAAAGACCTAACACTTGAGTCAGGTACCACTGTGACACAACTGATAGCAACGCTTGAATAGAGCCGGCTATCCAAAGAGGTTTTAGATCATTCATGCTTTGAAGGATCATTGCAAAAGTATCGGTCCAAACACGGAGCAGTTGATATACCCCCAACAAAAGAATGAACATCACCGGGACGACGATAACTTCGTGGGGTGCAAGAATATTGATGATTTTTGGCATTAGCCAAACCAAAAGGAGCGAGCAAGCCAACGTAAATCCCAAGCCGATCCCTAAATATTTGCGGGTAAGTCCTCTGACTAAAGTCCATTCCCCCTGTGCGATTGCTTCAGAGAATAATGGCCAAAGCGCAGTTAATGCAGAAACATATATCCAAAAGAAGAACCACATAATTCTCGTGCTTAAATTGTAAATCACGATATCTGCCGGCTTCAAGAATTGTGAAATTACGAGATAATCAATTTGCAAGGACAATGATGCCATTAGCGAGAGTAGCCAAAAATTAATGGCTCTTTTAAATATTTTGGTCGCAGTTCCTATGTGCGTTTGTTTGAAGCCGAGTCTTAGATGCCTCGAGATTTGAGCAACAATAACACTAAGAGGTAATATCGCTGAGGGTGCAAGGAATACAACTAAACTAAATAGAAGTTTGTCTGGCAACGCGCTGGAATTCACTGCAACGATACCAGCATAACCTGCAAGCGAGGCAATTGCCGGCAGTATGTTCGCTAAATAGCCCTTTTGTTCTGCATACCAAATCTTGTAGCTTATTCCACCTAATGCCGCGCCAATAAACAATGCTCCGGTTATAAAAAATAGACGAGTCTTCTCCAAATCACCCAATACTTGAAATTGCTTGAGATATATTGGTGCGATATAAGGGCTGGAGAAATATAACGCCGTGATTGTCAAAACGAGCAAAATTGCAGCAATGGCAAAGGATGCTACAACATAATCATCATAAGCTTCGGCTTTTGCACGACGCCCGGAAATGTAATTTTGCAAACTTAACCCGATTCCCATATCGGCAAGCAAAAACCAACCCATCAAACCCGTAAGTAGAGCAAAAACTGCATATTGCTCCAAGCCAAGTCCTCCGACAAGAACACGAATGCTGGCTAGTTGCACCAATGCCATTATGATTCGGCTTACCCAAGCGCTGGAGGCGACAAGCAGATGGCGCGGGACATTCGGCCTGTTCATATAGTGTAGTTGAGCTTTCTTGATTGCAGAAATCGCCGTCATCCAAGTAGCCATTTGCCGCTGATCCCCACCATTTGCTTCGGGCAATCCGACGTTGCCTCGCTGATTCGCCTATCCAAACCACCTGCAAGAATGACTGCTTTCATTGACGACCCATGTCTTGATAATATCCGTAAGCTAATATTATACCTATGCGCAAATCGAATGCTGGTAATCATCTCTGATTGCGAATCTTCTATACATCCATGCTTTTTCGCACCTGCCAGCTGTCTCGCCGGTGAAATAAGCGAAACCGTCTTAGCAGGAATTTTAATGCTGTAAGCTTTGGTATATCGCGTCACCAAGTATCAAATATCCCTATCAGGAAAGGCGGGAATCGGATTTCTCCTGATGTCTTGGCGTTGCGCCTTCAATACAGTAGGTGAGTGGAACAAAAGGAATTCAAATCCTTTGGTTAGATGGAATGATTGGATCATTTTCCTCTATTGTGTACGTTGTATGGCTTTGAAAATCTCCCCACCTATCAGTAGATACCCCGTCGTCGAAAAGTGTGAGCCATCCGCAGGATAAAAATCCACGGCTTTGCTCTGGATGGCATGCTGAGTCATGCGTAACAGGTCAGGCGCATGAAGGCGCCGTTCAGCCTCGTTTCAGAACAGCATGTGGGTAGAGATAAGCGGAGGATTTGTCGGGCTCGAAAGCCCAGATTGGTGTGATGTCATGCAATTGTGCATTAAGTTTTTCGACATCTGTCACCATGCTTGGCGGTAAATCAATTTCGGCGCGATCTTCTGAGAGAAAGAGGGCTTCGTTGCAGCTTGCGTGGCTGAACGATTCGAAACCGTCATTTACCCGTGCCAGCCTGATACTATTCGATAGCTCCAAGCCAGTAAAACCAAGTGCAAGGCTTGNGCGTTCGGAGATATACGGGACAATGTTTCTAGATTTAGAATGATCTTGAAGGATGCCTGCNATAAATCACAGCTTATATCGTATGCACAGTATCAANAACAGAGAATTGGATACGGTGCAATTGCGCATACACCCCATCCTTCGCCAGTAATTCACGGTGTGTGCCAGTTTCGACTATTTCTCCCTTTTGCAGCACGACGATGCGATCCGCTCTTTCAATGGTAGACAGACGGTGTGCAATGACCAAAGAGGTGCGTCCCAGCATCAGGGTTTCCAATGCGGCTTGGACATGGCGTTCGGATTCGCTGTCCAGCGCGGAGGTGGCTTCGTCGAGAACAAGGATGGGGGCGCTTTTTAGAATGGCGCGTGCAATGGCGATGCGTTGGCGCTGGCCTCCGGAAAGTTTCACGCCCCGCTCACCGACCAGCGTGTTCAATCCTTGCGGCATCTCGCGTATGAATTCCATTGCGTGAGCGGCTTGTGCGGCAGCAATGATTTCCGACTCGGGGACTTCGCGCATCTGGCCGTAAGCGATATTTGCGGCAACCGTGTCGTTGAACAACACTACTTCCTGACTGACCAGCGCGATGTTGGCACGCAGACTGGCCAGCGTCAAATCGGCGAGATCATGACCGTCCAGCGTGATATGTCCNCTACTGGGCAGATAGAAACGCGGTACCAGGTTGGCCATGGTGCTCTTGCCGCTGCCGGATGCTCCCACCAGTGCGATGGCTTGCCCTGCGGGAATTTCAAGGCAAATGTCGCTCAACGCCAGCCTGTCGTCCTGTTGGTAGGACAGGTTGACATGCTCGAATTTTATCCGTCCCTCGGCTCGCCCCAGGGCCACTTTCCCGGTATCGGTTTCACCGGGTGTATCGAGTAATTCAAATATACTTTCCGATGCAGCCAACCCGCGTTGCATAAATTCACTTACTCCAGTCATGCGTTTAATGGGGGCTGTCAACATTAACATTGCTGCAATAAATGAAAGGAAACCGCCAACTGTGGTTTCATCACTGCGCGACTGAATTGTGGCAAGGTAAACGATGATGGACAGCGCAATTGCGGCGATCATTTGCACAGCAGGAACGTTGATCGCAGCCGCCATCGCTTGCTTCATGGTGTGGCGGCGAACCCAGTTTGCCTGGTCGCTAAATCGGTCGCTTTCATATTGCTGCCCGCCAAAAAGTTTAACTACTTTGTGAGCGGCAACGGTCTCCTCGATTACTTGGGTTATATCACCCATCGCTCGCTGGGTATCACGGCTGGCTTCACGCAATCGCGAGTTGATGACTCTAAGCATCATTGCAATAATTGGAGCCATTACCAGACTGAGCAGGGTGAGTTTCCAATTAAGGTAAAACAGCCACCCGAGCAGCCCGAAAATGATAATGGAATCGCGAACGGTAACTGTCACCACATTGGTGGCAGCAGCAGTTACCTGCGTGACATCAAAGGTAATTTTGGAGATTAGATTGCCTGTAGCATGATCGTCATAATAGCGTGTCGGAAGGGTTAACAGCTTGTGAAACATCTTGTCGCGCAAATCCATTACAACTTTGTTTCCGACCCAACCGATGGCATATGTTCCGACGAATGAAGCAACACCGCGTACGAAAAAAATCACCAGGATCAGCAGCGGCGCAAGTTTGATGACGGTTTCATCTTTGTTGACAAAAGTGCCATCCAGCATGGGCTTCAGCAAAGCAGGNAGCAAGGGTTCTGTAGCAGCTGTTACAGCCATGCCAATTATAGAAACCGCAAATATGCGCCAGTACGGTTTGACGAAACCNAGGAGGCGAAAATAAAGCNGGGTGCTGGTAAGATTCATGGCGCGCACTTTAGCAGAAAACACCCCCTCCGGCCTCCTCTGATAAGCAGCTTAGTGTTGCGGTGCAGTGCAAGAATAGCAATAAACAAATGGCAAACAGTTTTCATCGAATCGACAACAATATCTGATACGCTGCTTTCAAATAGACATAGTAGGGTAACGCAATGGCGATTTATGCGGTGGGCGACATACAAGGCTGCCACGCCGAGCTGGTGCAGATGCTCGACAAGATCGCATTCGACCAGGCGGCGGATCAGCTCTGGCTGGTCGGCGACTTGGTGAACCGCGGGCCGGGTTCGCTGGAAGTATTGCGCCTGGTCAAGTCTCTGGGAGACAGCGCGATCACGGTGCTGGGCAACCACGACCTGCACCTGCTCGCGGTTGCGGAAGGCACGGCTGAGTTGAACCGCAACGACACGCTGGACGAGATCCTCGATGCACCCGACCGAGACGAGCTGTTGTTCTGGTTGCGCAACCAGCGTTTGCTGCATGTGCAGGACGGTTGCGTGCTGGTCCACGCCGGGTTGCTGCCGCAATGGGACGTGGCGCAGGCCGAAAGCCTGGCGCGCGAAGTCGAAACAGCGCTGCGCGGAGACGACTACGCCACCTTTCTCTCGCGCATGTACGGCAACTTTCCGCATCACTGGGACGACAGTCTGTCCGGTTACAAACGCTTGCGTGTCATCGTCAACGCCTTCACCCGGATGCGCATCTGCACCAGGGAAGGAGAGATGGAATTCAAGTTCAAGGGCGAAGTGGAAAACATCCCCGCAGGATATATGCCGTGGTTCGATGTACCCAAGCGCGCCAGCTACGATGCCGCGGTGATCTTCGGCCACTGGTCTGCGCTCGGTTTGCTGCTAAGAAAAAATGTCATCGCGCTGGATACCGGCTGCCTGTGGGGCGGCCCGATGACCGCGATCCGCCTTGAAGACCGGAAGCTCTTTCAGGTGAACTGCAACAATCCGGTGGCGAAGCATTGGTGAGGACTGATAAAGTCTCCGCTTCAAGCTGTCAAATTTGCGTTAGAAGTTTCAGTCATGCTCCGTGAATTGCCAAACACAAAACAAGTGGAAGGAGAGCTGCCGCGCAAGTGGTATTTTTCTCATGACTTGGATTTGGTGGTTTGGTTTGATCCGGCAGGCCTTCCCTGCGCGTTTCAGCTGGCCTATGACAAATACAGGGGTGAACATTCGATATCGTGGCACATTGAAAAAGGATATCGCCACTATGTAGTGGACGATGGGGAAAGCTATGCCGGAAGTATTGAAACTCCGCTCCTCTATGCAAATGGCCCGTTCAAGAAAGATCAGGTGCTTGAAAAGTTTCTTGCGCTGTCAAGAGAATTGCCTTCCGCTGTTGCAGAACTGGTTGCAGAAAAACTACGTGAGTTCAATGGGCCAATTCACCGGTAATACTGCTGTTCCCAGTCGTCAATCAGCCTACCGCGCAATTTCCGCCAATAATCCCCGCATCATCTGCTCCGCCTGCCCCGCATAACCGCCACCGAACAAGTTGGCATGGTTGAGGATGTGATACAGGTTGTATAGATTACGGCGCGTGGCATAACCCGCATCCAGCGGATACGCGGCGCGATAGGCGGCGTAAAAATCTGCACTGTATCCGCCGAACAGCTCCGTCATCGCGAGGTCGCATTCGCGATCGCCGTAATAAGTCGCGGGATCGAAAATGACCGGGGTGCCGTCCGGAAGATAGGCATGGTTGCCGCTCCACAGGTCACCGTGCAGCAGCGAGGGTTGTGGAATGTAGCCGGTGAAAAATGCGGGCAGCATGCCCAGCAATTTTTCGCCCAGGCTTTGCAGTTGGCCGACATAGCCGTTCTGCGCCGCGAGGTGCAATTGAAAGCCCAGGCGACGCTCGCGCCAGAAATCTATCCATTCACTTTTCCAGCCATTCGGTTGAGGCGACGCGCCGATGAAGTTGTCCTGTGAAAAACCAAAGCTATCACCAGTACAGCGATGCATGGCGGCAAGTTGTTTGCCGAGCAGCTGCGCATCGCCGCGCGAGCTTAAAGCTAGATGCTCCAATACCAGATAGCTTTGTTTGCCTGCAACGCCATGCGTGATCGGTTGCGGCACTCGGACGGTTTGCGTGGCGGCGATCTCGCTGAGTCCGGCAACCTCGGCGGCGAACATCCCGGCCTTGTCCGCGGAGTTGAGCTTGATAAAGAAGCGGCGTCCATCCCGGCCTTCGACATGATAGGCCTGATTGATCCATCCGCCGCCAATGGCTGTATGGCCGCCGAGTAGGAAGGGCCGCTGCGTCGCAGCACCGATCGCG
>JGI20214J51650_10002082_pt1 | contig 12669 bp, 10 predicted proteins | sample WetSurMetagenome_FD_51650 | JGI IMG/M metagenome (IMG submission 51650)
ACGCGATAGAAGCGGCGGTCGAGCTTTCTGGAAAATTCATCCACGATAAAGCGATGCCGGAAAAAGCGATAATAGTTTTAGAAAAAACCGCCACACGTTCGGCGGCGGAGCATAAAAAACAAAAATACATTTGCGATAAAAATGATGTTGCTTTGACGATCAATCAACTTACGGAAATTCCAGTACAAGAAATTGGTGCTAAAGAAAATGAAAAATTATTGAATTTAGAAGAAGAGATACATAAATACATGATCGATCAGGAAGAGGCGGTTAGCATGGTTGCCAACAGCTTGCGCCGGGCGCGGACAGAAATGCGTGAAGGCAAGCGGCCGATCGCCAGCTTTTTATTTTTAGGTCCGACCGGCGTAGGTAAGACCGAGCTGGCTAAAACAATTTCCCGCGTTTATTTTAAGAAGAAGGATTTAACGGTTAGATTAGATATGAGCGAATATCAAGAGGAAGACAGTGTTAAAAAAATGATCGGCGACACGGACGGCACCAAGGGTTATTTAACAGAAGCGGTGCGGCAGAAACCTTTTTCCCTTGTTCTTTTAGATGAATTCGAGAAAGCTCATCCTAAAATTTTTAATTTATTTTTGCAAGTTATGGACGATGGACGCCTGACTGACGGACAAGGCCAGACTATTGATTTTACCAATACGATTATTATCGCAACTTCAAATGCCGGCTCTAATTACATCCAAGATGAAATTCGCCGCGGAACTTCAATTGAGGAAATTAAAAATTCCCTGATCAATGAACAATTAAGCCAAATAATCAGGCCGGAATTGATCAATCGTTTTGATGGTATAATCGTTTTTAAACCTCTTTCCGAGGCGGATATCATGGCTATAGCTAGATTAATGCTCGCCGATGTCGGAGTGATGCTTGAAACAAAAGGTATTGAATTAAGTATGACTGAGGAAGGTGTTAGAATAATAGCTCATTTAGGCTATGATCCAAAATTCGGCGCTCGCCCTTTGCGCCGCTTGATCCAAGAGAGGGTTGAAGACGAAATTGCCAAGAAAATTTTAAGCGGAGAATTGGCAAGACGCGATGCGGTGATTATTAATGAAAAAGCAGAAGTGGAAATCAAAAAAGGGAGGGAATTATAAAAACATGAATATTATTTTTTATCTTATTCCGGCCGTTGTCGCTTTTGTTTTTTCCGTCTTGTTCACCTGGTTGGTTTTGCGGCTAGCTTTGAAGATGAAGATTGTTGATCGGCCTGGCGCGGAAAGAAAATTGCATCAAAAACCGATTCCTCTGCTTGGCGGGCTGGGAATTTTTTTGGCATTCTTTTTGGTTCTATTTTTTGTCAGAAAAGAATTGATTGTCGGAACTCTTACCTACCATCATTGGCTTTGGTTTTTTGTCGGCGCTTGTTTTTTGATGATCGGCGGGATACTTGATGATAAATGCAATTTAAGGCCTAAGCAACAGATCATTTGGCCGCTTTTGGCGGTTGCCTGCATTTTGGCCGGCGGCATAGGAATCGAAAAAATTACCAATCCTTTCGGCGATTTTTTTTATTTCACGTCCTTAGCATCGGTAGGATTTACCATTGTTTGGCTTTTAGCGATGATGTATGCCACAAAATTGCTTGACGGTCTGGACGGTTTGGTCTCGGGAATTTCCAGCATTGGCGGTTTGATCATTTTTTTATTTACTATTACCACCAAATATTATCAACCAGACATTGCGATAGTTGCTTTGATTTTTGCCGCTGCCTGTGCCGGATTTCTTGTTTGGAATTGGCATCCGGCCAAAATATTTTTAGGTGAAGGCGGATCGTTGCTTTTGGGTTATATCCTTGGTGTTTTGGCTATTATTTCCGGCGGGAAAATAGCTATCGCGCTTTTAGTTTTAGGTTTGCCCTTGCTTGATTTGGGCTGGACGATCTTGCGCCGCCTTTGGGCGGGAAAAAATCCTTTTGGTTTTTCTGATCGCCAACATCTTCATCACCGCTTGCTTGATTTGGGGTTAGGCCAGAGAAAAACCGTATTAATTTTCTATGCCTTTTCTTTATTCTTCGGCTTAAGCGCGCTATTCCTGCAAAGTCGGGGGAAGATAATTGCCGTTGCTGTTTTATTTTTAATTATGATTGCCATAATTTTAGGATTGGCGACCTTTAATAAAAAACACGCTTCATAAATATTATGCGCAAACGATCATATTTGTTTATTTTGATCTGCTGGATTGCCGGAGTATTTTCCTTGCTTTGGTTTCCCCAAGCGATAAACTACGTTCCAGAAGAGGTTAAGAAATTCACTTTATACGACAAGGCGGCGCACTTTGTTTTTTTTGGCGTCATGACTTATCTTTTTTTGATGATCGGCATTCAGTGGCGGAAATTCAGCTTTTTTTCCGTCGCGATTTTTTCCGTCACAATCGTCACTTTGATTAATATTCTGGGTGAATATGTCCAAGGGTTTATTCCCGGCCGAGTGCCGGATTATCTGGATTTTGCCGCCGGTTTGGCCGGAACACTTTTTGCCATTCCCATAGCCTACATGCTTAATCATTCGCCGCGCCGCCGATTGCTTTTACATGTTTGTTGCGCACCTTGCGCTACTGCTGTGCGGGAAATGCTCGCTTCCGGTTATAAGCTTGAATTTTATTTTTACAATCCCAACATTCATCCGGAAAAAGAATATCAAAAACGCTTGGAAGAAGTTAAAAAGTTAGCGCGCCATTTTGGCATTAAACTTAAAATTGGAAAATACGACCGCGCCGCTTGGCTTAAGGCCGTCGCCGGTCATGAAGATGACGCGGAGGGTGGAGGGCGCTGTGAATTATGTTTCCGTCATCGCCTAGAAGAAACGGCGCTTTCAGCTTTGCGCGGCAATCATAGGAACTTTACCACTACTTTGTCTGTAAGTCCTCATAAAAATTCCCTAGTTATTAATCTTGTTGGCGAAAGAGTTGGTCAATTATCCGGTTTGAAATTTTTAACCCAAGATTTTAAAGAAAATAACGGCTGGCGCCGCTCGCTTGAATTATCCAAAGATTTCGGCTTTTATCGGCAAAAATATTGCGGTTGTGAATTTTCTTTGCATAATGCAAAACACACCTAGTATTTAATAAAAATTTAAGTTGGTGTAAAATCGTATAATATATTGTATGCTTAATACTGCAAAAAATTTGATAAAACAACGCATCGCCAAGCTTCGTGAAGAGGTTGATCGTTATCGCTATGAATATCATGTTTTAGACAAATCGGAAATATCAGATGCGGCTTTGGATTCGCTGAAAAATGAATTATTTAAATTAGAAATGGAAAATCCGGAATTTATTACGCCGGATTCGCCGACGCAGAGGGTTGGCGGCGAGCCGCTGGCTAAATTCAAGAAATTTCGCCATGCTTATCGGATGTATTCTTTGTTCGACGCTTTTAATGAAGAAGATATGCGCGATTGGCAAGATCGCAACGCCAAGATTTTAGCTGATTCGGGCACTGCAAGAACGCCGCAGTATTTTATTGAACTGAAAGTCGACGGCTTGGCCATGAGCTTGGAATATAAAAACGGGCTTTTGACAGTCGGGGCGACTCGCGGCGACGGCGAGATCGGCGAAGATGTGACGCAGAATATTAAAACTATCGAAGCCGTGCCTTTGTCTTTGCGTGTGCCAACAGAAAGTGAATTAAAAAAAGCGGGGTTTTCTTTAGCACAGATAAAATTAATCTTAAAAACGATTGCCGATAATAATATTTATGTTCGCGGGGAAGTGGTGATGACTAAAAAAGTTTTTGAGGAATTAAATAAAAAATATAAAAAAGAAAATAAACCGCTTCTAGCTAATCCGCGCAACGGCGCCGCCGGGTCGATCCGCCAGCTTGATCCGAAAATTACCGCCGAGCGAAATTTAGATTTCTATGCCTATGAAATTTTAGGCGATTTAGGATTAGAAAAACAAAGCGAGAAGCGGGAATTGCTTCGACTATTGGGTTTTAAAGTTATTAAAGAAAATAAAATTTGTGAAAATTTAGAAGACGTTTTTTCTTTTTATAGCGGAATCGAAAAGAAGCGGGAAAAATTAATTTTTGAGATTGATGGCACGGTTGCAAAAGTAAATGATTTGAAACTGTGGAATATTTTAGGCATGGTTGGCAAAGGCCCGCGTTATATGATGGCCTATAAATTTCCCGCTACGCAAACGACGACTATTTTGAAAAAAGTTAATTGGCAGGTCGGCCGCACGGGAATTTTAACGCCGGTGGCGGAATTGGAACCAGTGGAAGTTACCGGCATTACAGTGACGCACGCCACTTTACATAATATGGATGAGATTGAACGGCTTGGTTTGAGAATAGGGGATACGGTTATTATTGAACGCGCCGGTGATGTTATTCCCAAAGTGATTCAGGTTTTGCCGAAATTGCGAACAGGAAAAGAGAAAAAAATCGAGGTGCCGAAAATTTGTCCGATTTGCGGCGGCACGGTCGAACGCGTCGAAGGCGAAGTCGCTTATCGCTGTACGAGTAAAAATTGTTTCGCCATTCGTTTAAGAAATTTAGCGCATTGGACCTCTAAAAGCGCTGTGGATATCGAGGGTTTGGGCAAAAAAATCGTTGAGCAATTATTCAAAGAAGGTCTGATTGCCGATATTGCTGATTTTTATTCTTTGACCGAAGGCGATTTAAAACCGCTTGAGCGTTTTGCCGAAAAGAAAGCAAAGAATATCATCGAATCGATCAATGCCCGCCGTGAGATAGACATTTCGCGCTTTATTTATGGTCTTGGCATCCGCCATGTTGGCGAAGAAACGGCAATAACACTGGCAAAAGAATTTTTAAGTCCCCCTCCTTTAAAAGGAGGGGATAGGGGTGGTTTAATAAAAGGCGAAATTTCAATTAAGCACATAGTCGATTATTTTAGTAAACTGTCCTTTGAGGATATTCAACGCATGAAAGACGTCGGCCCCATTGTTGCCGAAAGTATTTTTGACTGGTGGCACGATAAGAAAAATTTGGTAATTTTAGAAAAATTAGAGAAAAACGGCGTCTCGCTTAAAACCGAAGAACGTTTGGCTGGAAGCGGAAAATTGGCCGGTTTATCCTTTGTTTTAACAGGCACTTTAGCCGGATTGACACGCGACGAGGCAAAAGATAAGATAAGAGAATTAGGCGGGGATGTTTCTGAATCGGTCAGTAAAAACACCTCTTTTGTTGTCGCCGGTATTGAGCCGGGTAGTAAAAAAGATAAAGCGCAAAAATTGGGAGTAAAAATACTGGACGAGAAAAATTTTTTAGAAATGATCAAATAATTTTCTTGTAGCAGGTAGCATAGTCGTTACATAGACATGCTACATGTTACTTGTTGCATGATATGTTGTCTAAAGACGAAGTGAAAAAAGTCGCGGCTTTGGCCAGGTTGGAATTATCCGAAGAAGAGGTGGAAACTTTAACGCCGCAACTTTCTAATATTCTCGGCTTTATCGATCAATTGAAAGAAGTTGATACGACAAATACCGAACCGACTGCGCAAGTCACTGGCTTGTCCGATGTTTGGCGCGCCGATGAATACGAAGATTGGGACAAAGCCGAAGTTGCCGAGGCCCTAGCGCAAGCGCCAGCCGGATTATTGGGCAACCAAATTAAAGTGAAAAAAGTTTTAGAAGATTAAAAAATCCCCTCTCGGGAGGGGTGGCGCATCAGCGCCGGGGTGGGTTTATTTTTTTCTTCATTATTTTATGAAATTAAATCAGCTGACAATAAAACAAGCAATAGAAAAATTAGACGCAGGTGAAATTACCGCCGTTGCTTTGACGCGCGCTTGTTTGGATAGAATTAAAGAAGTTGACGATAAAATAAAGGCTTGTCTGACGGTTTGCGAAAGTGAGGCAATGGATGAAGCGAAAAAAGCTGACGAGCGTCGCGCGAAAGGCGAGAAGGGCGGACTTTTAGGTATTCCTTATATTGCCAAAGATAATATTTTGACTCGTGGAGTGCGCACTACAGCTGCTTCCAAAATTTTGGAAAATTATATCGCGCCTTTTGACGCGACCGTGATTAAAAAATTACGCGAAGCCGGTGCGGTTCTTTTAGCTAAATCTAATTTGGATGAATTTGCTCACGGTGCCTCCACTGAAAACAGCGCTTTCGGGACAACTCATAATCCCTGGAATTTGGATTGCGTTCCCGGCGGTTCAAGCGGCGGTTCAGCGGCGGCGGTAGCGGCGGATATGTGTTTATTTGCTTTAGGCACCGATACCGGCGGATCAATCCGTTGTCCAGCAGCCTTTTGCGGTATTACCGGTTTAAAACCAACTTATGGTCGTTCTTCGCGCTTTGGTTTAGTAGCAATGACTTCTTCCACTGATGTTCCCGGCCCGCTTGCTAAAACTGTGGAAGATGCCGCCTTGGTTTTGGAAATTATCGCCGGAATTGACGGTCGGGATGCCGCAGTGGTTGATGAAAAAATTCCTCCGTATTCAAAAAAATTAGAAGGAAGCATGAAAGATGTTAAGATTGGAATTTTTGACGGTTTTTTTGGCGAAGGTTTGGATGCTGAAGTGAAAAAATCAGTCGAAGCGGCGATTGAAAAATTTAAGTCCATGGGCGCAATTGTCGTCCCGATTAGTTTACCCCACATTAAATACGCCATACCGGTTTATTATATAATCACACCGTCGGAAGTTTCTTCCAATCTAGCTCGTTTTGATGGAATAAAATATGGTTTTTCTGAAAAAGAGGCAGATAATTTATTAGAAGTTTATACAAAATCAAGAGGCAAAGGGTTTGGACGAGAAGCTAAACGCCGTATTATGCTTGGCACTTATGCCCTGTCGGCCGGCTATAGAGACGCTTATTATCTTCAAGCGCAAAGAGTGCGCACAAAAATAAAAGAAGAACTGGACTACGAATTGTCTCGCGTTGATTTTATTTTGACCCCGACTCAGCCGACTCCAGCTTTTAAAATAGGAGAGAATACTTCTGATCCGCTAAAAATGTATTTGGAAGATATTTTTGTTTCCGGTCCGTCGCTTGCCGGTCTTCCGGCGATCTCTATTCCTTGCGGTTTTGCCAATGGCTTGCCTGTCGGTATGCAGTTAATTGGCGCCAGATTTGACGAAAGTAAATTGTTTCAGGTAGGATACCAATATCAACAAGCCACCGATTGGCATTTGCGCAAACCGGTTTTGTAGGAACGCAATACTTTGCGTCTCAGTGATTTTTATGGATAATTATTGCGGATTTACCAAAGAAAATTGGAGCAAATTTTCTTTAGCTGAACAAATGGGAAATATCGGCAGTGAGTTTGAGCGGGCTTGGCGCTGGCACGAAAAAAAAGATGCCGTCTTGGAGCAAAAAGCTTTTGACCGGACATTGGCACTGATTGATTTGACTTTGGCAGATGAGCGTTTCCGTCGCCGCTTGAAAGAGATAGCCAGAACCAGAGAGGTGCTATGTGATTTTTTTCAAGGAGGAATTAATTTTACCGTTTCCGACGAAGAATTGCGCCGATATTTTTTTCAATTCGCGCTCGCGGCGCGGTTAGAAAAATAATTTTAGCAAGCTAAAAATTTATAATCAGACCTATGGAGAGTTCGCATAGTGGTCTAGTGCACTCGCTTGGAAAGCGGGCAAGGTGTAACAGCCTTCGAGGGTTCAAATCCCTCACTCTCCGCAGAAACAATTTAGTATCGTGCAGACCCAAGGGCTCATTAACTCGGTATGCATATAAAGAATCGCTTTCGTGGCGATTTTTTGATATAATTAATCGTGTTATCTTTTACAGCCGGATTTTACAGATTGGCTAAAATATTTATGAAATCAATTGCTCACGCCTGGCTGGCTCTTATGGCCATGCAAAGAATTAAGCACGCTAAAGAATCCGAAGCCTTCAAAAAAACTTTCCTTGGCGGAAATTTTAAGAATTTTTTCCTTGGAGACAAATTTAATCCCTACTTCCAATCTCAAGCGGAAAAATTTATATCTTTCTTTGATAGGCACAAAGACGCCTTTGTCCAGGGCGCCTGGTTTCCGGACAGCGTTATTTCCGATAACCTGACTGGTGGCCATACTTTCAAATTAAGAAAACCAGCCAATGATGATGAAATTAAAAGATCAAAAGAAATAACCAATTTTGCTCCCAAACAGCTATGCTCAATGGTCATGATGGGAATAAATCAAGATCGCCTGAAAGAAAAGTTATTCGTAGCCGATGATTATAATCTGCCCGACAGATGCGAAGCCCTGGGCCAGGCTATTCGGGATATGATACTTATTCAAAATGAAGAGGGGAAGGGTTCTGATATAATATTTAGCGATAACCAGATAACTCTTTATTTTTTAATGTTAAGTCATTATCTGGCCGATTCTCATGTTCCGCCGCATTGCGACAGCCGGGATTTTTACGGACCATCGACCATCCATCCGGACATGGAAGAATATTGGGATACGGAAATACAAAAATATTACGGGTTCGACAGCCAAAGAAAAATTTTTGATTACGATATTAACGGCGCGCCAGAATTAAAAGACGGCATGTCAACCGACGAATTCAAAAATTCTATTCTCTATAAAGTCATTGAAGAATTGAATAATAAAGAATGGGTGCTTACTCAGAAAAATATCGCCAGCGAAGAAATCCTTGGTAAGGGAAACAAAAAAATATACGATTATGTAAAATCGGTCTGTTATGTTTCCTATCTTCTTTCCACAGATTTTATTCCGGAAAACATGACTGAAGCGGAATATAAAAAACTTAAAATATTGGAAGATCAAAGGTATAAAGAAAAATTAGACAAGCTAAGTGTTTGCGTTTTGGCCGATGCCATCGATTCAATCGCTATGGTTTGGCTTTTGACTTGGGATAAGTATAAAGCATTGAAGGATAAGATAGTGGAGAAGAAAATATCAATCAAAAAAGAAGGAAAAATTAAATAACCATATGTTACCAGCGTTTTGGTATTGGAACGGCCAAGCCTTAAATAAAATAATTTTAACAAAAAATCCGGCGTTAAACCGGATTTTTTTATGAAAAGAAATTATCTTCGGAAATCTCTTCTCGGGCCGCGATCTCTCATGCGGGCCTTGTTGCATTCATAGCAATAAAGCCGGCCATAGGTGCCGTCTTCCCGTTTAGTCGGTTCGAACGGCAATTTGTCGATCGGGGCGCCGCATTCCGCGCAGGTAATGCCCAAAGTGGAAATGTCCGTCATCGGTCTAGGACCCATGGGACGGCGGTCATCTTGTTGATAAGCCATTTAAGTAAGTCACCTTCCTTTCTAGTCTTTCCCGTTTTTAGCGGGATTAATTTCCCAGCCCCGCAAGTGGAACTGGATTAGATTGGTGACTTCTTTAATAGCTTATCTATTTGAAACTCGACTAAATAGATCTAACTCTTTTAAACTCGATATAACTAATTTGAAATAATCACCTGTCTTAATATTAGCACAGAATATGGAGAAAAGCAAGACTATTAGCAGGTATCAGGTAGCAAATAACAAATATTAAATAATTCACGCTGCATGTTGCTTGCTGCTTGATACAAATTAATTCCCAAGTACACAATAATATTGTATAATAATATTAAAGTTGATAAGAACAAATATTGTATGGCTAATAAATGCAAACCAAAAAGAAATAAATCCGGTACGGAAAAATATCTCGACGGTTTTAGTGTTTTTCAATACTCTCATCTTGCACCTGAGGAAGTATTCAAGCATTTGCAAACCAGGGAAAAAGGCTTGACCGACAAAGAAGCGCGTTGCCGGATCACGCAATTCGGGGAAAATGTTTTAGTTAAGGAAAAGAAGCTTGGCGTAGTGGAAGAATTACTTTCCAAATTCAAAAGCCCGCTGATAATCCTCCTGGTCGTCGCTTCCATTGTCTCGGCTTTTTTCGGCGAAAAAGTTTCCGCCATAATAATTTTGCTGATGGTTTTTTCTTCGGCAATCTTGGATTTTTTCGAAGAGCATAATGCCGGCCAGGCGGTGAAGAAACTTTTAGAAACAGTCAAGACGACCGCCGCTGTAGTTCGCGGCGGCAAAGAAAGGGAAATAAATGTCGCGCAAATCTGCGTCGGCGATATTATTTCACTTAATTCGGGAGACTTGGTTCCGGCCGATGCCCGGATCATTTCCGCCAAAGATTTTTTCGTTAATCAGGCGGCGCTTACCGGTGAGTCTTTGCCGCAAGAAAAAACTCCTCTAATTTTAAGCGACGGCGAGGAATCTTTGTCTGAATTGAAAAATATCGTTTTTGCCGGCACAAATGTGGTAAGCGGCAAGGCGACAGCCGTCGTTATTAATATTGCCGGTCGGACCGAATTCGGCAAGATCGCGATTTCACTCGCCCGGCCGGCGGAAAAATCGGAATTTGAAGAAGGCGTCGCGCACTTTGGATTTTTTATCATGAAAGTGATTTTATTTTTAGTGCTTTTTATTTTTCTTTTTAACGCGATTTTCAAGCATAATATTTTGGAATCATTTTTATTCTCCGTGGCGATCGCGGTCGGCGTGACGCCGGAACTTTTGCCCATGATCATGTCGATCACGATGGCGCGCGGCGCGGTGAAGATGGCCAAAAAAGGCGTGATCATTAAAAAACTTTCGGCCATCCCAAGCTTCGGCAGTTTGGATATTCTTTGCACCGACAAAACCGGAACCCTTACCGAAGGAAAAATCGCTTTGGTTAAATATGTCGATTCAGCGGGAAATAATTCGGAAAAAGTTTTGGAATATGCTTACTTGAACAGTTTTTATCAGACCGGCATTGAGAATCCGTTGGATCAAGCGGTGGTTGATTATAAAAAAATAAACATCAAACACTATGAGAAAATTGATGAAATTCCTTTTGATTTTTTAAGAAAAAGGATCAGTCTGGTGGTTGAAGACGGCGGCGACCGATTAATGATAACCAAAGGCGCGCCGGAAGAAATTTTTCCCTGCTGTTCTTTTTATTCCTATAATGGCGAAGCGAAGCCTTTAACAAAAGAAGAACTTAACAGGGCGGAAAAATATTACGAGCAATTAAGTTCAGAGGGTTATCGGGTTTTGGCTTTGGCGATCAAAAAAGTCAGCAAAGAAAAAAAAGTTTACGAAAAAGAAGAAGAAGCAGAGATGGAATTTCGCGGCTTTATCGCTTTTCTCGATCCGCCCAAGTCGGGCGTGAAAGAAGCGTTGGTGGAGTTGGAAAAGATCGGCATTGAGATAAAAATAATTACCGGCGATAACGAGTTTGTTGCCAAAAAGATTTGCCAGGAGATTGATCTGCAAGTGAAGGGAACTTTGACCGGCAAAGAAGTTGAAACGATTTCCGACGATGCTTTGCGCCGCCGCGTTGAACACACCACTATTTTTGCTCGCTTTTCGCCGGAAAATAAAAATCGCGTCATCCGCGCTTTGCGGTCAAATAATCACGTGGTCGGCTATATGGGCGATGGCATCAATGACGCGCCGTCGCTTAAAAGCTCTGATGTCGGCATTTCCGTCAATAATGCCGTGGATGTAGCCAAAGAATCGGCTGATATTGTTTTGGTGCGCAAAAGTTTGCGTGTACTTAACGAAGGCGTCATTGAAGGACGCAAAGTTTTCGGTAACACGATGAAATACGTGATGATGGGCTTGTCTTCAAATTTTGGCAACATGTTTTCCGCGGCCGGCGCCGTGGTTTTTCTGCCGTTTTTGCCGATGTTGCCAATACAAATTCTGTTGAATAATTTTCTTTACGATATTTCGCAAATCACTATTCCAACTGATAATGTGGACGATGAATGGGTGACGAAAGCGCGGCGTTGGAACATCAAGTTTATCAGAAAATTTATGATTTTTATTGGGCCGATCAGTTCGATTTTTGACTTTGCCACTTTTTTTCTTTTTTATTACGGTTTTCGGGTGGGGGAGAGCGCTTTTCAGACTGCCTGGTTTCTTGAATCTTTGGCCACGCAAACCTTTGTCATCCATATCATCCGCACTAAAAAAATTCCTTTTATCCAAAGCCGGCCAAGTTTGCCTTTGCTTTTGAGCACTTTCTCAATTGTTATTTTCGCCTGGCTCATTCCGTTCACACCGATCGGCGAATTTTTCGGCCTCGTGCCTTTACCTCTATATATGTTAGGCGCCATCATTGGTACGGTAATTATTTATCTCGGTCTGGTTGAAGTCGGTAAACGAATTTTTTTCCGGCATAATGAGATGTAGCATAAGTTAAAAGTGACAAGTAAAAAGTAAAAAGTTATTATATATTTGGAGGTAAAATAAAAAAGCCCGTGCTTGAAGCATCGGGCTTTTGTTTTTGATTATTTGAATAATTTTTTGCTAATAGCTTCTATGTGCTTCTTGCCATCTCCACCAGTTGCTTCATTTTTTCCAAGCCGCTTCCTTTTATTTTTTTAGTTATTTCAAAGAAACGGTTTTCAAAGTTTATTCCCATACCTTCTCCGATTGCCCGGGTGACGGTTTGAAATGGAACAAGCTCGTCAACGTCCAAGGGGATGCCTTTGAATAGTATTGAATCGCCATTGTCCACTGAAAATCCCTTATTTTCCAAAATTTTTTTAATATCTTCCTCTAAACTATTCATTGTACCTCCTGTAAAGAGCGAAAAAGTGTTTGAACCCCCGTTGATTCCGTTTTGAAGTGCAATTAATTTGGCGGTAAAATTAAGGGATGAAAAACAAAAAATATGGGCACTTCACCCAAGACGAAAGAGACCGCCTC
>JGI20214J51650_10002084_pt1 | contig 12662 bp, 13 predicted proteins | sample WetSurMetagenome_FD_51650 | JGI IMG/M metagenome (IMG submission 51650)
GGAGTATCGCTTAATATTACGGGGTTTTCAGGCGTATTTACGCTCGATGCCTCAGAGGGGGGAATTTGGGAATGCAGGGGGACTGGACCTTCTGTCGGGGGGATGGAGCCGCAACCTGCCATAGCACAGAAAATCAGAATGGATAGCAAAACCCTTTGAATCCTCATAGTTTATTCTCCTTATGGAAATGGTTCTGAATATCTAGCCAAAAGACGTAAAGCCTTGACCCGAAGTTCCTTTCCTTCTCAGAGAGCATTCAGGGCGGTTTATGAAGAGGTCAGTCACCGCCAATCTGGGAATCTAGCACGAAAATTCCCGAAGAGCCCGATATAATTTCCATTATAAATCCCAGGCGCGTTGTAAGATTACCTCAATTGTCTCTTTGACGTTTCGGTGATCTACCTGGTGTTCGCCTGTAACCTTTTCACATTTATTTTCCCTTTAAATCCATTGTTTTTTTTAATGGAATTTTATATAATCTTTAAAGGTAATCTTGGTAGAAATTCAGTAGCTCAAAATGCAAACCCATCGTGAGGTGGAGCGCAAAGTCAGCAAAACCATGTAGAAAACCATTGACCTGTCATGGTGACCGAAGCAGTGTCACTTCGGGAGGATGACATACTCTGGGACTTTGAGCAGGTCCTAAACGTTTGAAGAACACTGCTTGAAAATGACTGAAAATTGCTGTATGATAAAGATGGTTCAAATAAGAGAATCTTTTTCGTAGTGGTTGATCACTGTGGGAAGGATCTTTCAGTTGTGTCATTTCAAGAGCAAAGTGGGGGTAGTCGTTGTACCGGTACCGTTGGCCGAAGATAGGAGTCTATCCTTCGGCTTTATGTTTTAACGGAAAGGAGGAGGTATTTGAGTAGATAACTTTTCTCGAATCGCAGATTGTCAGGCAAATCAATATAAATGGCCAGCTTTATATCTTGAGGAGACTATCGCATGAAACTTCATAAAATGTTTGCATGGCTTTCGGTTTTGTTTATTCTTGTCAGCATGGTAGGCGTATTACCGGCTGGCGCACAAAGTGGCTCGACACGGCAAATCCCTGCCGGCGGCACGACCAGCATACGCGCGACCTCTGTTGGAGGGGATGCTATTCAAGATCCTGAAATTCGTGAGGGTTCGGAGGAAGAGGAAGGAGCTGGCAGTTATAATCGTCCGCGGCCGGGCTTCAAGAATGGTAAATTCCCCAAGAAACCTCTCGATGCACCGAAGGTGACCTCCAGCGCGGTGGCAGGTGCCAACCCTGAGCTGGCGCTGAGCTTTGATGCGTTGAACCATCGTGATCAACGGCTTGCGAACGGCGGTAATCAGTTTTCCCTCGAGCCGCCTGATCAAGGATTGTGCGTTGGAAATGGCTATGTAGTCGAGGCAATCAACAGTGTTCTTAAAGTCTGGAATACAAGTGGCACAGCATTGACGGGTGTTCAGGATTTGAATACCTTCTTTGGCTATCCGGCTGCGATCAACCGCACGACAGGAGCGGTTGGTGATGATGTAATTGACGCAATTTGCCTCTACGATCCGGACAACAACCGTTTCATGGTTGCTGTCACTACGCTGCATGTTGATGCAGAGGGGAACTTCAACGGTAAGAACACGATCGATCTTGCTGTCTCTAACACGGGCGATCCGACGGGCACCTGGACGGTTTACTATGTCCCCGCTCACAACGATGGCACGGATGGAACGCCCAATCACGGCTGTACGCTTGACGGTTCCACACCAGGTCCCTGCTTCCAGGATTATCCACATTTTGGCGCCGATGCGAACGGTGTTTATATCACAACCAACGAGTATGATCTGTTTGGACCCAGCTATAATGCCGCACAGGTCTTCGCTTTTTCCAAGGCGCAACTTGCGGCTCACCCCGCTTCCATCAACATGACCCTGGTCGAGAATCTGAACGTGGATGGTTCCCCAGGCTTCACCGTTTGGCCCGCCCAATCTCCGGCCGGCCAATATGCGTCTGACAAAAATGGNACGGAATATTTCCTCAGCACGATCGCCGGAGATGGCTTCGAAACGGGTAACCCGACCGGCACCGCTCGACGGATCGGTCTGTGGGCATTGACGAACACTGCCTCCCTCAATACATCTTCGCCCTCACTTGGCCTGACGAGCCGCCTGATCAACAGCCAGACCTACGTCTTCCCGCCAAAGTCTGACCAGAAGCCAGGGAATATACCGCTGGGCGATTGTTTGAACGACAATACACTCTTCGGTGGTGGAATCGGTTGCTGGTTCCTCTTCTTCGACCCGCCCGTCACCTGGCAGCCTGAGGTTGAGTCACACCTGGACTCGAATGATACCCGCATGCAGCAGACCTGGTACGTTAACGGCATGCTTTGGGGAGCTGCGGATACTGCGGTTCGGGTCGGTGGTGAATTGAAGGCAGGGATTGCCTGGTTTGCAGTCCAGCCAAAGATCAATGGTTCCGGGAAGGTGGAAGGCCAGGTAAAGAAGCAGGGCTATATCGCTCTTGCAAACAACAACCTCACCTATCCGGCAATCGCCATGGGAACCAATGGGAAGGGAGCCATTGCTTTCACCGTGGTTGGAGAGGATTACTATCCAAGTGCCGGTTACGCCACGATCAATGCCAATGGATCAGTAGGCCCGGTTCACATCGCGGCCGCAGGATTGGGACCCTCGGATGGCTTTACCAGTTATAAGGCNTTTGTCGGCGACCCGCCGCGNACCCGTTGGGGAGATTATGGGGCGGCTGTGACCGATGGCCAAAATATTTGGATTGCTTCCGAGTACATCGCGCAGACATGCACGCTCGATGAATATCTCACGGGTACCATCGGCAGCTGCGGAGGCACACGCACCTCGCTTGCCAATTGGGCGACACGGATCAGCAAGCTAACTCCATAAGACAAAAATACCGTCTATTGGCACAAACCAATTCTGCCCCGGCCCCACAGCCGGGGCAGATTCATGCTTTCTAATTTTCCCTTAACCCAAAAAATTGACCAGATGGGTTAGACTCCCCAACCCAGAAGAGCAAACCTGTCGCAAGGCAGGCNTGCAAGTCATTACATTGCTGCTGCTTCTTCCTCCATGCATCACCGACTGCCGCCGCCGGAGCCAATTACTTCGGCGGTCCATACTTAATGATGGTTTGCCGGAAAGGAGGCTCCGTCCAAAACACATTTGCTGGCGTACGTTGATTTTGAACATATAAAATTGAGGTGAAAATCGTATGCGTAACAAGCTGCTTTTGACTGTTTTCTCGGTGATTGCCATGCTGGCGATCGCTGTCAGCCCGGTATATGCGATCACGGGCAATTTCGTGGAAGATAACGAGCATCCCTATGTAGGATTGGTTGTTTTCTACGATGCTAATGGTGAATTCATCTGGCGCTGCTCGGGCACCCTCATTTCAAACTGGACGGTGCTGACAGCGGGACACTGTGCCGATACGGCCGGAGGGGCGGTCACAGCCCGGGTCTATTTTCAGCAGGACGCCGGCGTCAACTACGATCCGAACCTGGGATATGACCCTGTGACCGGCTATCCGGAAACCTGTGCGCCCGGGACGGAAGGCACGCAGTGTTTTACCTCCCAAACCCTCCTTAACTATGATTTCCCAGGCAACCTGCAGCTTCCCAATACTCATGATGTAGGCCTGGTCATTCTGGACCAGCCCGCCGATCTTGGGTATGCCCAGCTTCCCGAGCCAAACCTGCTGGATCAATATGCCACCGCCCGCGGAACGCAGGATGTCACCTTCACAGTGAGCGGCTATGGGTTGAGCTATAAGAACCAGCCGCATGCCGGGAAGGTGGACACATCCTATCGTGAGCGTCTGATGGCGCTCTCGAAATTGGTAAACCTGAACAGCGCCTTGAATGCCGGCTTCAACATCCAGACCAACGGCAATGGCGCCGGTAAGGGCGGCACTTGTAACGGTGACTCCGGCGGCCCGGTCTTCCTGGGTGGATATGACTCCAACCTGGTCGTAGCCGTGACCTCCTTCGGCCTGAACTCCCTGTGCCGTGGCACCGATTTTGCCTATCGCATTGACCAGCCGGATGTGCTGGATTGGATTTACGCGAACGCAAAGTTCTAGAACAANATCCACCTACCAACTAAAAGTAGGATCGTTAGAATGGAAATGCTGGCAACNCAGNTTGCCAGCATTTTTATACTNCTGATTCATATGAAATTTCTACATGGNGTTATCTTTTTTCTTGNATTCGCGCAATAAACTATTGTCAATTCAAGACACTATTATTCCTTCAAGGAGATTTACACCATGACTTTCTATCTTCACCCTTACCCGTATCGCCAGCTGGCCCGCCGGGCTGCGCAGAACCGTGAGAACAGCCTGAGCATCAACATTCACGAGCAGGAGGATGCCTATGTCCTTTCCGCTCTTGTGCCTGGACTCAACGCCGAGGATCTGAACATCCAGGTCCTGGACGATGTCCTGCGCATTGAAGGCGAGTACAAAGCCGAAGAGAGCAATTATCTCGTGCGCGAGCTTCCGACCGGCTTCTTCACCCGGACGCTGCGCCTCCCGTCCTCGATCGACGCAGACAAGGTCGAGGCAAAGATCGCCGATGGCATCCTGACCCTGACCCTGCCCAAGGCTGAATCCGCCCGCCCGAAGCGCATCAATATCGTCACCAAGTAAGGCAGTCTTCGCCTTCATGATTAAGCCCACGCAAACGCGTGGGCTTTTTGCTGTCGCTGGAACGTGTATAATTTGTCCATCCCCTCTTTGGAGAAAGCTTGTGCGTTTTCGAACCATTCTCTCTTTTGCTTTGATATTGCTGCTGGTGACCGCTTGTGGAAATCGTGCCGAGCCTCCCGCCACACCCGCTCCTGTTGCAACAGACACTTCCATCCCGGCGCCGGTGCTGACACCCACTGCGGGTACGCCCCTGGCCGTGCTGGTCCTGCCGCCCGATCTCGATCCCGACACATCCAACCTGTATCAGAAAACGGTGTATGACCTGACCCAGCAGGCAGGCTATCGTTTTCAGGTCCTGAATTCCCTGGCGCCGGCCGATCTCGACCCGGCTTTGAAAGTTGTAATTGCCGTTTCGGCGGATCCGGGCCTTGCCCAGCTGGCTGCCGCCGCGCCCCAGGCCCAATTCCTGGCGATCAATATCCCGGACATCACACCTGGGGGAAACGTGAGTGTGCTGGCNAACAGCACGCAGACCGATATGGCCGCCTTCCTGGCCGGTTACACCGCAGCACTGACCACGGAGGATTACCGCATTGGCATGATGATCCCCAAGGACAATGCTCAGGCNATTGCCGCACTGAATGCATATGCCAAGGGCATGGCCTACTACTGCGGCACCTGCCAGCCGGTGTATTTTTATAACTGGAAATACCCGCAGTATATTGAGATCCCCTCCACGGAGGATGTAAACAATTACGACGCCTACGCGGATATCCTGATGTCGCAGTACAAGGTGAACAATATTTTCCTTTATCCTGACATTTATACCGAGGATCTTGCCACCTATATCGGCACCACCGGCACAAACATGATCGGGACGATCAGCCCCGAGCAGCAGCCGGCTGGCTGGATGATGACGATCCAGCCGGACGTGGTCAAGGCCATCCAGAATGCNTGGCCGCANCTGACTGCCGGNCAGGGAGGCATTACCATCCAATCCCCACTCGGGCTGGCGGATATCGATCCCAGCCTGCTCAGTGAGGGGAGACAGCGGCTGGTGGAGGAGACACTCCAGAAGCTGCAGGCAGGTCAGATCAACATNCAGTAACCNTAAACCAAAACTCCCGTTGTGCTAGACGGGAGTTTTGGCAACGATGAAGACAAAAAGGAGGAGAAAGAATGAAACTATAGCGTTACACTGATCGGGGTGGAAAGCCTGTCGATTCGATGTCCATGGCCAAGCCATGCCATTGCCTTGACAATCAGCACAGCCGCATTCACCGGCTTGACAAGGCATTCGTCCGCTCCCAGTCGGTTGGCTTCGAGGATCTCATCGACCGTGTTGGCAGTAATGAGCATCAGGATGTGGCCGCGGCAGTTGGCACGTAGTTGTTTCAGCAAGGTCGCCCGCTCGGCCTTTGGTAGTTGAACGTCGATGACGACAAGCGATGGATCGATCAGTCTTGCACTCTGGATTGCGTCCGAGGCTTCAGACTCGACCAGCACGATGCAGTTTCGTTGTGTAAAGAGGGTATTCCATGATGCAGCCGTCTCAGGCTGGTCTGAGATGATCAAGACGATATAGGCAGTTTCCACATCAGTCTTCCAGGTAACCATAAATAATTCCTTTCTCAGCTCATTTACTTGACGGGTTCGAAGCTGACATGTTACACTCGAACCCGTCATTAATTTTTGAGAAAGGAGGCGCAGCCGATGTTTCAGTTGAAGCACACAAAAGTATTCGCTAAAAATTCCAGCAGTATTTTTGATACTCGGAGTGCGCCTACCCCTCGTTAATTTACACGAAATGTACTTAACGGCCACGGTGCACTCGCCCGTGGCCGTTTTCATTCCAAGCCGGTCATGGGTCAAAAGCCTGTGGCCGCTTTTTATTTTCATGAATTCACTGGAGGCAATATGTTCGATATACAAACGCAGTTATTTGAAGGCCAGGATATCCGCTTCGGTCCCATCGACTACGAGAAGGATCCGGAGATCGAAGCGCGCTGGACTCATGACTCCGATTTCATGCGCATGATGGAAGTCGCTGCCGCGCGTCCGCTCTCAGCGGCGATGATCAAGAAGCAGTACGAAAAGCTTGAGAAGCAGATGGAGGAGGATAAGAACTTCTATTACTTCGCCATCCGTGCCCGGGAGGATGATCACCTGATTGGCCGTGCTGTCATCCAGTGGATCGAGTGGTCGAACGGCAATGGGTTTCTCCGTCTTGGGATTGGGGCGGCGGCGGATCGCGGCAAAGGTTATGGCACACAGGCTTTGCGCATGCTGCTGCGGTTTGCCTTTGCCGAGTTGAACCTGTTCCGTGTCACAGCCCTTGTGCCTGAGTACAACGAAGCGGCCATTGCTCTCCTGCATAAGTTTGGCTTTACCCGGGAGGTCTGCCGCCGCAAATCCCTGGAGCGGGACGGCCGCCGCTGGGATCTATACGTCTTTGGCCTTTTACGGGACGAATGGCAAAGCCAGGCCAGCTCCTAGTTTGAAGCGGAGGCAAGCATGAAAGAACTATTTCACGGAGAGCTGGTAAGGCTCACATTCGAAGAGCCGGAAGCAAATGCCCGGATGGAAGTCCGCTGGCAGCGTGATTCCGAGTTCGTCCGCCTGGTTGGTGGCGATCTGCTGTTGACTTCAGAAAAGAAGATCAAGGAANGNGCTGAAAAGAAGGTTGAAGAAGGTCCGCAGCCCGGGAAGTATTCGTTCTCTGTACGAACGTTGGCAGAGGATCAACNGATCGGTTTCCTCGGCCTGTGGCTGGATCTAATCCACAGCGAAGTCTGGGTCGGCATCGGGATCGGCGAGCGCGATGACTGGAATAAGGGCTATGGCACTGATACGATGAAGATCTGTCTGCGCTACGCCTTTTTGGAATTGGGTGCCCGGCGTGTATCGCTGGGACTGCATGAATACAATCCGCGCGCATTGCGCTCTTATGAGAAGGCAGGCTTTCAGCTGGAAGGCCGTACGCGCAGGGACATTCTGCGTGAAGGAAAACGCACCGATACGTTATGGATGGGTATCCTGCGCGAAGAATGGCTCGCACTACAAAGTGGAGAGAAGGCATGAACGATATTTTTACCGGCAAACTGGTGCGCCTGTCTGCCTATGACCCCGAGGAATTGAGCAAGGCATTGCCTCGCTGGTTTCGGAATTCGGAATACTTTCGCCTGCTCAGCTCGTCGATGATGCCTCTGCCTTCACCGAAGTCGGCGGCCGCCTGGATCGAGAAGGAAGTGCTTGAGTTCTCACCCGCCACTTATTTCTTCAGCATCCGCACGCTTGCAGATGACAGGCTGATCGGCGACCTGTCACTGGAGGTCGTCGATTGGAGTGGGCGTGACGCGTTCGTCGGCCTGGGCATCGGTGAGACCGAGTACTGGGGTCAAGGTTATGGTACGGATGTCATGAACATCCTCCTGCGTTTTGCCTTTCTGGAGATCAACCTGCGGCGCGTCACACTGACCGTGTTCGAGTACAACCCGCGCGCCATCCGTTCCTATGAAAAGGCTGGCTTTCGTCACGAAGGCAGGGAACGCAAGGTCCTGAACAAGGAAGGCAGGCGTTGGGACATGCTCACCATGGGCATCCTGCGTGAAGAATGGTTGGAGAAAAATTTCGCGGATAAAAAGCAAGGAGCTGAACGATGAATGGAAATGAAATCAAACTTGAAAGCGTATCCCTGTCTTCTGAGCTGCATCTTCGTTCTGTGAAATGGAGTGACCTGGATGCTGTTGCCAGGTTGATCTACGATGTTTGCGCCGCGGACGGTGACACCTCTGTCGCCGTAACCCCGGATGAGTTAAAGCATGAATGGGAAACGCCCGGCTTTAGTCTTGAGCNGGATGCCTTTGTAGTGGAAACCAGCGACGGACGCATTGTCGGCTTTGAAGAGTTCAACGACAGTCATGCACATGCCGTTCTGCAGACCGATGGCTACGTTCATCCGGATTACAAAGGACGAGGCATTGGTACATCTCTGTTACGGGTGATCGAAGGGCGCGCCATCGAGGAAATGAGACTTGCCGAGCCGGACGTGCGTGTCTCCCTGCGCAGCACCATCGACAACCGCGATCCGGTCAGCCACGACCTGCACAGGAACGAAGGCTACCAGCCGCTGCGCTACCACTGGCGGATGGAGATCGTGCTGGATGGTCCGCCGCCGGAGCCGAAGTTCCCGGATGGCATTGAGCTGCGACCCTTCATTAAAGGCGAGCACGATGTTGCCGTCTGGCAGGCGCAGAATGAAGCTTTTCGTGATCACTGGGGCAGTCATGATCAAACCTTTGAAGAATGGAAGCACAGCCGCTTCGAGGACCCCGAGTTCGACCCCTCCCTGTGGCCGATCGCCTGGGACGGAGATCAGGTGGCCGGTTTTTCGCTCAACCGCTTTCGCATGGGCATCGGCTGGATCCGTACCCTTGGCGTCCGCCGTTCATGGCGCAAGCGTGGACTCGGCGAAGCACTGCTGTATCACTCATTCGGCGAGTTCTACCGGCGCGGCATGAAGACCATCGGCCTGGGTGTGGATGCGCAGAATCCTACAGGCGCCACCCGTCTGTACCAAAAGGCGGGCATGTACCCGGCCAGCGAATTTGTCACCTATGAAAAGGAGCTGCGTCCGGGCACCGAGTTGGGTGTGCAATCTCTTTAGTGAATTTCAGGAGCTAAATCACATAGCAATTAAATAGCTTTGTGACCAGGAAAGGAAATAAGAATGAACACACTTTTGCAAAAGGAAAACGTCATTGAATTGCCCAAAGGCTTCACTGCCCGCGGTGCAACGCAGGATGATGTCGAGCCGGCATTGGTGCTCTATAATCGCTGGTCCCAATCGGTCATCGGACGTGACGAGATTACCGATGCCCGGGCCATCCGCAGGGAGTGGCAATCGCCGGGTTTCGATCCCGCCGAGGATATCCGGGTTATCTTTGCCCCGGATGGAAGGATGGTCGGTTACATCGAAGTATGGACGACTGTCAAACCTCCCGTCCATCCCTGGATGTGGGGACGTGTCGATCCGGAGTATGAAGGCATGGGCATCGGCTCCTGGATGCTGCACTGGGCAGAGCAGCGCGCGTTATCAGCCCTTCCCCATGTACCTGACGAACTTCGATTCGCACCCCGGGTGGGTACGTTCCGGGAGGCAGCACAGTCCAAGGATTTGTTTGAGGCGTTCGGCTATCGCCACATCCGCAGCTCGTATCATATGCTCATCAACATGGGTGCGCCCGTGCCGGAGCCGGAATTCCCGGAGGGAATAACGGTACGTACATTCAACCTGGATACAGATGCAGAAGCGGTATACCGCGCCGATAATGAGGCATTCCGTGACCATTTTGGCTTTGTCGAGATGCCCTTTGAGGAAGGTTTCCGGCGCTTNAAGCACTTCACGATCGAGTCGGAGGAGTTCGACCCGACTCTTTGGTTCCTGGCCATGGATGGCGATCAGATAGCCGGCTTTAATCTCTGCCGATCACATTCCTACGATGATCCCGATCTCGGCTGGGTGGGGGAGTTGGGGGTACTCCGTCCCTGGCGCAAACACGGCCTGGGGCTGGCGCTCCTCCGCCACTCATTCAACGAGTTCTACCGGCGCGGCAGGCGCAAAGTGGGCCTGGGTGTGGATGCTCAAAACCTGACGGGCGCGCTGCGTCTCTACGAGAGAGCCGGCATGCATGTACATCAGGCATATGACCAGTACGAAAAGGAGCTGCGCCCCGGCCGGGAAATCAGTGTACAATCCCTTACAGAATAATGATTTATGATGGCCTTGCGAAGGCATGTCCTGAGGGCATCTCCCGAAGGAACTCCTTCGCAAGGCTTGCCAAACCAATTCTAGAGGAGTGAACCCATGAATATCCGTTGCTCTTTCTGTCAGACCCCTTACACCCTCAGTCGCGTAGCCTTGCTCGATGCCCTGCAGGAAGTTGATTCCAAAAACCTGACCCACTATGACGCGCACTGCCCGCGCTGCCGGCGCGCCACACAGATCCCGCGTCAGAAGCTGGAGATGGCCATGCCCAACTGGCGGGATGAGCTCAAGCAGTTCGAAAAGGAAATGAAGAAGAACCCCCAGCAGGAGGCACCTCTCCCGAAAGCGGAAGAGGAGGCTGCTGCTCCGGCGCCCGAGCCNGAACCGGCACCCGCAAAAAAGACCACTGCAAAGAAAGCGACCGCCAAGAAGAGTTCATGACCATTCGGGCAGTTTTCTTCGACCTGGGCGGAGTCATCCTCCGTACGGAATATCAGGCGCCGCGCCAGCAATTGGCCGAGCGCCTGGGTATGGAATACGATGACCTGGACCGGATCGTCTTCAACAGCGAGTCTGGCATGCAGGCGGCCACCGGCGCCATCACCTCCCGGCAGCACTGGGAGGCCGTGATGAAGCGGTTGAAGCGCCCCCTGGAGGAACTGGAGTTGATCCGCGACGAGTTCTTCGCCGGTGACATCATCGACCGCGACATCGTGAACTTTTTGCGTTCCCTGCGCGGCACTCACCAGACGGGTCTGATCTCCAACAACTGGAGTGACCTGCGCGATTACCTGGCGCGCGAAAAGATCATCGACGCCTTTGACCATATCATCATCTCGGCCGAAGTGGGCGTGGCCAAACCGGAGCCGGAAATCTTTCGGATCGCGCTCGAGCAGGCCGGAGTCAAGCCCGAAGAAGCTGTGTTCGTGGATGATTTCCATGTCAATATAGAGGGCTGCGAAAAGGTTGGAATGAAGGGGATCCACTTCAAGGATCCCCAGATGTCCATGCAGCAGCTTAAAGAGATGTTATCCACAGGACAGCTTCGTTAGTAACGGCGATTGTCCTGCGCGGGCATGACCGCGGGAAATCGCCCACAGGACAAATTATGTTCACAAAACAACAAAACATTCTGCAGGATCTCGGCAATGGCCTGATCCTGCGCCGCTCGACACCTGAAGATGCCAATGCACTTTCTGAATTTAACGGAAGGATCCACGGCGACGATCCGCTGGATGCGCAGCGCGTCGCTGCCTGGACCCGTGACCTGCTCGTTCGTCCTCATCCGACTCTCAATCCCGACGATTTCACCATCGTGGAGGATGTCTCCACCGGAAGAATTGTTTCCTCCATGAACCTCATTCCCCAGACCTGGTCTTATGAGGGAATCGAATTTGGCGTGGGCCGTCCCGAGCTGGTGGGCACTGCACCAGAATTTCGCAACCGCGGACTTGTCCGCCTCCAGTTCGAAGAGGTTCACAAGTGGAGCGCAGAACGTGGGCATAAGGTCCAGGTTATTACAGGTATTCCCTATTACTACCGACAGTTCGGCTATGAGATGGCGCTTGACCTTGGTGGCCGGCATGTCGGCTTTGAAGCGAATGTGACAAAGCTCAAGGATGGGGAAGAGGAAGCATATCGCATTCGCCCTGCCAGGGATGCCGACCTCCAATTTATTGCTGGACTCTATAACAATGCCATTCAGCGACATGCGATCGCCTGTGTTCGTACACCTGAGATCTTTAAATACGAGCTTGACGGTCAAAGCGAAAATAATTCTGATCACTATCAAATGTTTCTGATCGAGGATGTATCAGGCGATCCGGTCGGCTATTTCCAGCATCCTACCTGGCTGGGTAACACGGGCGTCAGCGCGCTCTGGTACGAGCTGAAACCTGGCGTTTCGTGGCTGGCAGTGACACCCACGGTTGTCCGTCACCTGTGGAATAGGGGCCAGGAATACGCGAAGCGCGATGGCAAGACATGTTCAATGTTCAGTTTTATGCTCGGCGCCGATCACCCTGTCTATAAGGCACTTGGGAGAGGCCTTCCGGAGGTGCGCACTCCATATGCTTTTTATATGCGGGTCCCGGACCTGGTTGGCTTCCTGAACCATATTAAGCCTGCCCTTGAAAAGCGGATCGCCGGGTCGATCGCTGCAGGTCACAGCCGCGAGATCAAGATCAGCTTTTATCGTGATGGCCTGAAGCTGGTCCTCGAAAAAGGCCGCCTGGCCGCGAT
>JGI20214J51650_10002086_pt1 | contig 12660 bp, 8 predicted proteins | sample WetSurMetagenome_FD_51650 | JGI IMG/M metagenome (IMG submission 51650)
GGGGGGTGGTCTCTTTAGAGTCGAATGATTGAACATTTGACATTGATCGTTTCACGTTGAACATTGGGCAAGGGCCATCAAGAATGGATCATTTTGATTTGTTTCAATGAACAAATGTGCAATGGTAAATGATTAATGATCAATGGGTTGGTTGCGGCCATAGGCCTGCATCAGTCTCTTTCTCTGNTCAAATGGGCGAGGTAAGGAACAACGGCATCGTTCTTGTTACCGGAGGTTCCGTCATAGGTGATGGAGACAACGGGCACACCCGTTCTCTTCTCTATCTGTTTTGCCATGCCCTCGGTGACCAGAGAAGGGCAGCAGAACGCAGGGCTTGTTTGAACAAACAGGGAAACATCCGGATAGTGCCTCTTGATGTAGAATATCTTGAGAAGGTTGTCCATGGACTCACCGGTGTGCTCGATTCTGACGTTGTATTCGGACAAAATGTTTTCCGGGCTTTCATCGTACCCTGGTGCGGGGTTTTCCAGAATCCGGCTGAAGGTCTTGTGGTATGTTTTCTCCATCCTGGTTACGGTGGACATCAATGCCTTTGAAGAGAGGATGTCCAGGTAGTGGCCCTCCATAAACCACTTTCTAAGATAGGCCCCGGCGATCATCTGTACATACGAACTGTAGGGGGTCACGATCACTTCCCCGTTGTGCCTTTCAATGAAGCGCATGAGGTCCTGGTTCATCAAGTCGTTGTCCCGCACGTACAGATCGCCGAAGATCGCCACCTTCGGCTTCCGTTCACGGGATATTTCGATTGCCTCGAAACGGGAGATCACCTCTGCGAGCGCTTCCTCTTTTCGTCGCTTTCCGCTGAACGCGTCCACCAGGATGTCCATGCTCTCTTTGATCACCCCGTCCGTTGCTCCCTTTGTCTTTTCGTAGGGCCTCAGCCTGCATCCGATTTTCCGGATATAACCTCCGAACATATAGGCGAAATAGGTGTTTATGGGCAGTTTGAGGGAAATGTCCATGAACGACATGGTCCCCACGTACACCCCGGCCTTCTCCATCCCCTCTCCATAAGAATGGAAGAGTCTCTTCAGGTGATGGGGAAACAGCCCGATGTTGCAGGCCATCTGTGAGGAGATCGTCCAGAGCAGCGTCTTTGCAGGATCCAGATCATGGCCCTTCACGTAGTCGACGAATTCCTGGGCCATGATGTTCAGGGGGATGCACTGGCCCGTATTGCGGCGCAGGCTTTTCTGGATACTTGTTTCGGTCCCCTCCATCAACCTTGCATCGATCCCCTCCCTCTTGAGGTTTGCAACCATGAGCTTCAGGGTGATGTCGTCCCAGTTTGGAATCAAAAGCGTCCTGTCAAGGAGTTTTCTCTCCTTCACCGGGAAAAGCGCCGGTGTGTAAACGCCGGTCTTCCTGCCGGTTCCGGAAGTATGATGATTCTTGAAAGCTCGAATGGCTGCCTCAATCCTTGTCTCGTAACCCACACTGGATTCGTGTTCGTCCAGTTGCAGGATAAGGTAGGGCTTTTCATGGGACTCCATGATCTTCTTGAAATAGTCCGTGGCAAAGGAATCCGGTGAGCATCTGAAGGAGGTGACCAGCACCGGGTAGGCCCCTTCGGACCGGGCCACCACCTGGGCCGCCTTCAGGATTTCCGAGGCGTAATGCCAGTGTATCTCGTCCAGGAGCTTCCGGACCGGTTCCACTTCTTCCCTCGAACAGGACAGCATGTCCTGAAAGAAAACCCGGATACCGAAGGAAGCGAAAATCTCGGGAATGCCCTTGTTCATGAACCTGGAGAGAACCGTGTAGGGTCTTCCCAGCAAGACCACGTATAAGTCTTTTCGGCCTTGCGACTCTCTTTCGTATACCTTTTTCCATTTCACCAGACAGGACTCTGAGTGTTTGCAGGCGGCATCATAGGCCCTCGACACCTCCAGGAAACCGATGCGGGAGCCTGTGATGGATTTCANCATGGAGTGGAGTTCGATTTTCGTGCGGAAGGAACTGTGAAGGGANTGCACCAGGGGGGTGAGAAACCTTTTCTCCGCCTTTCCGTCGCCGGATGCCCACAGGAGGGAAGGCGAAAACTGCGTNTAGTAGCAGTACTGGCGCCGAACCCCTTTCTCCGCAGCCTTTTTCTCCAGATAAAAAGGAAGAAAAACATAGTCCGACCTATCCATGAGATAATGGACATGACCGTGAAGCGCCGCCATGGGTGCACAGAATTCAGCGCTCGCCCTGTGTTTGCCTTCCTTGAGGGCTTCGCTGCAGCCTTCACTGGTCACGGTCCTGATGGAAAGAAGATCGAAAAATTTCTTCCACAAGGGGAGGTCCTCATGGAGATGGAGGGCCGCGGGCAGACCCATGGTGATTGCCCCGGAGTGTTCCCGGACAGGGTCATTGGAGAAGACCTTCTTCCTCTCCTTGAGCAGGTCAAAGCCGGAGAGGTTCCTGTTCACGTATTGCTTCGTGTCGTATTCCCTGCCGCACAGGAACCCGTGAGCGACCTTCTCGCCTCCCACATCGGCAACCGATATCTTGCAGTGATTCGTGCAGAGTTCGCACGTTTCGCTCGACACATGGATCGTCTCCCTGTGAATGGCCGTCCCCCGGAACCCTGTCTCCCTGATCCCCTGATCCGACAGCGCCAGGGCCGCCCCCAGAGCTCCCGTCAGATGGCAGTACCTGGAGACATGGATAGGCTTCTGGAGCCGTTGTTCAAAGGCGGCCACGAGGGCCCGGTTCTTTGCCGTCGCCCCTTGAAAGAAGATGGTGTTCCCCATGGCGCCCTCAACGGCCACCTTGGTGAGGTAGTTTTCCCTCACGGCATGGAGAACGGAGGCAAGCACTTCCTCCACGGCGTATCCCTCGGACAGGTAATGGTTCATGTCCCTTTCCATGAACACCGTGCAACGATCGCTCACAATGGGGGACCGGCGACCCTCTGTCCTCGATGAATACTCCGCCAGCGGGCATCCCAGTTTCCGGGCCTGCTCCTCGATAAAACTCCCGGTTCCCGCGGCGCAGACATTGTTCATGATCGAAAAGGTGACCCTGCCCTTCTTCAGGGTGGTGAATTTCGAATCCTGTCCGCCGATCTCGATGATGGTGTCCACATCCGGGTCGATCTCACAGGCGGCCCGGGCGTGGGCCGTAATCTCGTCAATGATGACGTCCGCCCCCATGATCTTCCCTGCGAACTTCCTTCCCGACCCGGTCGTTCCTGCACCCAGGACCCGCAGGCCGATCTTCTTTTTTTCCCTCATGTCGTCTATGGACGAAAACAGCCTCTGGACCGCGGCGACCGGCCTCCCGGCGGTGGCGGTGTAGAAGCCGGCCAAAACCCCGCCGCCCGGCTCCATGAGAAGGGCTTTGGTGCTTGTGGAGCCGATGTCGACACCGAGATACGCCTCGTACTCCAGTCCCGGTTTCAGGACCTCGTAGATATCGACCTCCACAGGGTGCGGAAAAGGAAGAGGGGTGACGGTATATTCGTAGGTTTCAACGCCGCCGAACTCCGGGTAAGCGGANAGGGTCAATTCGAGGGGCTCGTGAAAATACTTCTTCCGAGCTGTCTCCGGCAACAGCAGATCGTCCGCCGACACTATGGCTATGACATCCGCTTCATGCCGTTCGCCGGCCAGGAGAAAGGCCGCGCCGATGGCTCCAAACATGCCCGTCTCGTCTACAACGACATCCTTCCCGGTAATGGATTCGATGTGACGAACCACGGCCCTGTTCTTGGAAACGCCGCCCGTGAAGAGGATCGGGGCACGGGCCTCCCGGTCCATGGAAAGCGTGTCGACAATATTTCTCGCAAGCCCATGGCACAACCCGTCACAGATCTGTTCAAGGCTGTAGCCTTCCTGCTGGGCGTGAACCAGATCCGTTTTTGCAAACACGGCGCACCTGGAAGCCATTCTCGGCACAGTCCCCCTGTTGCCGGAGGCCTGCCTGCTCAGCGCCTCCGCACTCTCCAGGTTCAGCCTTCGCGCCTGCTGATCGAGGAAGCTGCCCGTGCCCGCAGCACAGGAGGTGTTGGTTCTGAAACTTCGGTACCTGCCGTTCCCGTCAAAACCGATCAGGCCGAAGGCCTCACCCCCGACCACCAGGATGGAGCCGATTCTTTGGTGAAAATGACGGGCAGCCTCAATAATGGCTACCCGATTGTCATACCGCCGGCTTGATTTAAGAATGGTAGGGGTTGAAGAGGTGGCTGCTACCCAGCGGATTTCCCCCAGGCCGAAACCATTCAGTGCTTCCCTGAGGGTTCCCCTCACGTCACCGTGATGGAATCGATAGTCTGTTTTGAGGATATCCCTTTTCAGGTTGATCTCTGCGACCGATAAGGAGACAGATCCGACATCTATTCCAAGAATATGGGAATGATCGTCCTCCCTAGTCTGAGTCATTGTCGAAGACATATCCCACCGATCGGAGGCTCTTGAAATAGACGGGTTTTTTCGGATCGACTTCAAAATACTTCCGAAATCGGACAATGAAATTGTCCACGGTTCGGGTGGTGGTGCCCCTGGAGTAGCCCCAGCCGATTTCAAGGAGCTTTTGCCTTGAAAGGGGCTTCCCCCGGTTCGCGACAAACAGCTTCAAGAGCTTGGCCTCCTGCTCGGTCAGGGCGATCCGGCCCGAAGGGCCCTCGGCGTTCAGAGTCCCGAAATCGATGCTGTTGCTTCCGAACCGGTAGATCCGGGGGACTGACGAGGTGCCTCCTGCGTCAGTGTCGGCCGATTCGCGGGACCAGGACACCCGGGTCAGGAGTCGCTTCACCCGGAGCAGGAACTCGTCCAGATTGAAAGGCTTGGCAAGGTAGTCGTCAACGCCGTAGGAAAACCCTTTTACTCTGTGCTCGGAATCCGATTTGGCAGACAGAATCAGAATCGGAAGACGTTCGTCTTCCAGTCGGATGGATCGAAGCACCGACAGCCCGTCGATCTGCGGGAGCATGATGTCCAGCACGATCAGGTCAGGACGCCACTCCTTCCACTGCTGAAGGGCGGAGCTCCCGTCTGCGGCGATCCTCACCTCATACCCCTCGAGGGTCAGGTTCAGTTTCAAACCCTCGGCCAGGTGCGACTCGTCTTCGACGACCAGAATGCGTTCCTGCTTGGAATCAGCCATGGCCCCCCTCCTTCCCGGTCACGGGAAACTTGAAAGGCAAAATCAGCGAGAAGACGGATCCCCTCTCGCCCTCCTTTGATTCGACCATCACTCTCCCCTCGTGAAAGCGGGCGATGCTCTCAACCAGATGCAGGCCGAGCCCTGTGCCTTTGGCCGACATATCCTCAGCGCGGCCGATCTGGTAAAATTTCCTGAAGATCTTCTTCGCCTCCGACCTCGGGATCCCGATGCCGTTGTCCTCGAAGCGAATGTGCAACCCTCTGGCCTTGGGTTCGAAGCGGACGTCCAGCCGGGGGACCTCAGCCTCATTGTACTTGATCGCATTGGTGAACAGGTTCATCAGCAGCATCTCGAAGAGGACGAGATTGATGGGGTAGGGAAAGGAACGGCCGGAAGGGTTGTGAATCGTCACCTCACAGCGGCCGAAAAGAGGACGGTTCTTTTCATAAAACCCTTCGACGACCTCGACGAGATCCTCCGCAACAAACCGGTCTTCATAGACCCCGCTCTCGATCTTGGCGAGGCTGAGGATGCGGTTGATGCTGTCGGACAGCCGGTCCGCGTCCTGGACCATGTACCCGATGTATTTCAGCTGGTCCTCCCGGGAAAGCTCGTGCTTGCGGAAGGTCTGCAGATACAGCTTCATGGAGGTGACCGGGGTCTTCAATTCGTGGGTGAAATTGCTGATGAAGTTGCGCTGGAGACGGTAGAGCTGAATGGTCTTCTGATGGTAGACAAAGATGGTGAATATGCCCAACAGAATGATCCCCACGAGAGCGGAAAGCACGAGGATCACCACCCAGGTCTGGGGCGCCAGAATCTGATCGCGATCCAGGCTGGCCCTCTCTATGACACTCTTCAACCCCGTGCTGACCTCCAGGTACCAGTAGATATACAGGAAAAGGGACAGGCCCACCGCCACAATGGAGGAAACGAAAATAAGGATGGGGTGAAGAAACCACTTGGATTGACTCATCTCCGAAAGCCTCGGCAAAGCCCTGTGCGGTTGTTGTTGATGTCGGTGGGACAGATGCAAACCGTTCTTCCATTCTGGATTCTATTCCCATGAGGGTATGAATTCAACAGCTAAAGACCAGAGGATCTCTGATCGAATCATGAATGTCGAACAAGGAATATCGAATGACGAAGTCAGTTCCAGGAAGTCTTTCCTTCGATATTGGGCATTCGATTTTCTGCGGTTTGCTTTTTGACCTCTCCGCAACTTGCAGATAGGTCTACGGCTGTGCCTCAATTCCCGGACTGTTCCGACCACCCGTAGGCCGCTTTGGATGCAACCTTCGCCCCTTCCGGGGACCTTGCCGGTTTGACTCCTTTCACAGACTCCCTGTTCACCGGACGATAGGATGTCTTGGGCATCCTTGCATCTCCAACGAGGCGGCATCGCAAGTACTCCTTGATGCTGTAGCAGACGACAAGCAAGGACAAGGCCAGGCCGAGGGCCTTTGTCCTGCCCAGTTCCGTCCGAAAGGATTTCTTGATTTCCCTTAAAAGTATTTCACTCTGCCGGTTTTGAACAAAAATCGTCGAAGCCGTCAGAAAATACCGCATGATTTGGAGTCTCTTCTTAAAACCCTCTGCGCGCTGGCGGACAGCCTTGTCAGGGTGGTTCCTGCAATACGCGTACCCCTCTAACGTGGTTCTCATGCCCCGCAACATGGATGCGCCGTTCCTGTTGTAGTCAATCTCAAAGGCAAGGCGCAAAAATTCTTCTGATTCCTCTCTGGAAAAATGATCATGACGAAACCATATCTTTCCCTGACCGTGTTGGGAAGCATAGGGAATGTCATGGATCACCTTTCCCTGCTTTTCGTAGTCTTCGTACAACTTTGTCCCCGGGATCGGTCCGAGGGGTGCAAACTGCACATAATCCGGCTTCAGGGAGGTCACGTAGTCGACGTCCTCCCAGATCGTATTCTTGTCGTGCTCCTCATTGAACAAGATGGAGGATGCCAGGACGCTGATCCCCCTTTTCTTCAATTCCGAGAAGAGAACCTGGAAATCCGTGTTCTTGTTTTTCGCATAGAGGACGTTCTTCGATTCGACCCCCACCCATATGAAAGTGACGCCCAACCGGACAAGAATGTCCAGGTCACCGATTTCTTTCAGTGTCTCGGCGGAACTGAAGATCGCAAAGGTGAAGCGCCGCCGGTTCCTTTCCATCAGTTCGAGGAGTTCGAGGGCTCGATCCTTCATCTTCAGAAAGTTCTCGTCCAGCACTCCGAAGTCCGTTACTTGCATCTCCTCTTCGTAACGGCAACACACATCAAAGATCTCCTTCCCGGTCTTGAGGTACGGAACGTAAGTGCCGAAGAAATGGGAAGTGGCACAAAACCGGCACCTGTTTGCACACCCCACGCCCGTGATGAGAATGCCGGAATCAGGCGCCCAAGGCGCACCCATGACTTGCCTGTTGAAGGAGCTGTATCCCAGGGGATGCTTGATCGGCTTGTGAACGTTTTCCTTGAAAAGCTCTCTCAAGTAATACACGCCTTCACCCTTGCAGATGAAATCATGATCGATCATGGATTCGATATCGGGGATGTTGACCCCGTGCCCGCCCAGGATGATCTTGGCTTTCGGCGACAGCTCCCGAACGGCCTGCGCCATCTTCTTGGCCTTTTCGAAATTGGGAATGATGAAACTGATCCCGACGTAGTCGTATCCCTTTTTCAGTTCTTTCTTGAATCGCTTGAAGGTCGGGAAATCCAGGACCGCTGTCGGCATGTCAACGTTTTCAGCCAGGAAATAGAGCCCCTGGCTTCCGTGATTGAACCGGTATGAAAAGATCCCCTGCTCCCTGGTCACCTGGTTGTGAAACAGTTCCATCTTGTTTTCTTTTTCCCCATAGTCGTCGTCGACACCATATGGGCCGAACACAGAAGTGAGTAATAATGTCATGATGTTTCCTCTATAGACCTCCTTATTGGTTCTCTTTTATGAATCCTTATCGTTGATCCTCTTTTCAGAAAGAGCGTAGTGTACACGAAAACGGCGGAGGGGTTTGTAAAAGAAATGTAAAAGGGGCATCTCGAGAAGTACGGCAGAGCAGTTGCGGACACCCCCTCACCCCGCCCTCTCCCCCAACTGGGGAAGAGGGGAAGGGTGAGGGGGCTGAACGGCAAACAATTAAATGCATTCGTGTTAGTTGGATTTGCAGGATGTCGTAAACCAAACGGCTCCCCGCTATCGAGAGCGGCGGGGAGTCTTGGAGCCGCTTGTTTGCGAACGCTCCGCGGGATGGAGATCCTTATGCCACTATCGGAGAGGCCTCGCGGTCAAAGGGATTGGTCCGAATGGCCAGGGAGAAGAGATAGGGATAATTCTCCTTCAGGTGTTCCATGTAATCCACCCATTGGTGAACGAGCAGATGGTAGGCGCGGTTGATGTCTCCGGCAATGTGGGCCCGGTCACTTTCAGGCGACCGGCTTAGATCCTCGCGGTACGCCAGCTCTTCCGCAAGATGAAACACGGCCCGCAGGAGGTCCGTGAAGGATTCGTGCTCCAACAGGGTCGGGTTTTCGAGCAGCCTCACCAGGAAATCCCTCTCTTGCATGAGAAAGATCTTCAGCTTGTCCAGGTCGACTCGAGAAATCTCGACCCTGTGTTTTCCGGCCTTCAGCCCCTCGCTGACCCTCAGGAAATCCTCCCGCGTCCACTTCTCGGTTATGATCAAGTCCTTTTGGCTTGCTTCGAAATGGGCGTCGGCCAGGGTAAAGAGATGGATCAAGCGGTTCCCCACTTCGCTGAAAAAAACTCCAATCACCATGTTCAGTTTTCTCATCCGGGACTGCGTCTCCCGCCGGCTCAACATCATCTCGGTCGCATTGGCAATCACACCCAGGAAGGTACCTACCCCGGTGATGATCAGCAGGATAGCGATGATTTTCCCTGCAGGGGTGGTGGGCACGATGTCTCCGTAGCCCACCGTCGCCATGGTCACGATAATGTAATAAAAGGCATCGATAAAGGACCGGCTCTCGATAAACATGAAGACGATCGTGCCGGAGACCAGAACCGCCAGGAAAATGACCAAATTGATTGCCAGGCGAAAACGGATAGGATCATGAGCCATAAGTGGATACCCTTTCTGAAGATGATCGTTTGAGTGAGCGCGGCCCGAGAAAGTTACAAAATCACGAACCTTCCGTAAGCCATTCAGAGAACTCCTTCCCCGTTTTCAAATGAGCCTCCAACTCCTTCCCCTGCACTCAGGTCAGAAGCGTCCCCCCCATAGCGTCTACTATCAACCGGGCCAGTTCTGCATCCAGTCCACATGGCGCTGGTACGTGTAGTCTTTGCGGTCAGCCGGCTTATCGGAGCGGCNGAAGCCGACCAGATCAGGGGCCACGGCNCGATAACCGGCCTGGACAANGATGGGGATCATCTTTCGATACAGGTCCGACCAGGAAGGTTCCCCGTGGATGAGCAGGACCGGTTCGGTCTCTTTTGCGCCTAAATACAAAAGGAAAAACCCCTTCACTCCACACAGGGAGGGAAAGGGTTCCGTGGCTTTAACCATTTGGTTGTGCGTTTGATCTCTGTCCTGTTAACTTTGACAAGCACAGAGAAATTCTACTTCATTCACCCTCTTCCGTCAAATCAATCGCATGCGTGTGGGACACACAAGGAAATGGGTGCCTGCCATCAACGTCTTCATGGCTTCTGGAGTCAAAAGGCAAAACGTGGCGCCCTCGGAGGCCCCATTCAACATTCCGCTTTTTCACCCGGTCCTTTGTGTATTCTCAGGCGTGGGCAGTGGGCCGATGCCCGTCAGAGATTAGCCTTTTATCGCTGCTAAACGTGAACACGACATTCTTGCCTTTTCCCTTACCCATGTAGAGAGCCTTGTCTGCCTTGTCCAGAAGGGCATTCCAATCACGGATACAGCTGTCCGGGGCCGAGGCAATCCCGATGCTGCAAGTGATGTTAAAGGTTCTGCCGTCCCGTTCAAAAGACGTTTTCTCAACCAACCTTCGCAACTTCTCCGCCACTTCTGCGGCCTTCGACTTTTCTGTTTCCGGAAGGAGGACGGCTATTTCATCACCACCATACCGCGCAGCCATGTCTGAGCTTCTGAGGCACCCCCTGATGAGGGAGGCTATTTTCACCAGAACGGCATCACCGCAGATGTGACCGTGGATGTCATTCACTTCTTTGAAATTGTCGATATCAAATAGAAGGACTGAGAGGCTTCGTTTGTATCGAATGGCTCTCAGAAACTCCGCCTCAAGAGCTCTAACGAGATAGCGATGATTAAAGAGACCNGTGAGGTCATCTGTCAAAGACAGCCTGCTCAGCTTGGCATTTGCCTCTGCCAACTCCGCTGTCCTTTCCAGAACTTTAACTTCCAACTCATCCCGGGATTTTCTCAGTTCTTCCTCGGACTGCTTCGATTTCTCGTGAAGCAAGGCGTTTTCGATGGCAACGGCGGCCGGATTGCTGATGCTCGTGACGAACAGGAGGTCCTCATTCCTGAACCCTTGGGGGGAATGCTCGGAATACACATAAATGACACCTCGCATGCCGCCCTTTGTAACAAGCGGGACACACATAGCTGAAACCATTCGACTGCGCGCGACGTTGCCTGCAGGCTTCGCATCCCGATCACTGGAAGTGTCGGTGATCATAACCGCTCTTGATTGTTCAATCGCCTTGCCCACGATGGACCGGCATATGGACAACCCCCTGTTCCTGCGGCTGTCCCGTATCTTCGAGGCAACAGGGCTCAGCCTGCCGGAGCGTTCGTCTCGCAACAGGATCGCCCCGGCTTCCAGCTTCTTGAAATGAAGAAAGAGTGAATCGAGAATCTTCTCGCAGACATCCTTTATGTCCAGTGACTGTACCAACAGTCTTGAAATTTCGAAGACCTGCTGAAGCCTTCTGCGATTGGTCATCAGGGTGTCGTTCAGCATGGTTTTTCCATCGAGCCCTGTGGCCGATCCCACAACATCAATGAAGGAGGGCGAGGAGTTGAACAGTGGAGGAAGAGCCTTTCCCATGCTCACCAGCACATTGCCGATTGAGACGGGAACCCCGCTCTCTATCGCGATCTTTTTGCCGCTTGCGATGAAGCCCCCGTTGATCCATGTCCCATTCTGACTTCTGAGGTCTTCGATGGAATATCCGGTTCGAGATTTGAAGATTCTGGCGTGTCTCTTCGAAACAGAGGGCTCATCGATCTGAATATCATTGCTGGGGCCCCTGCCAACCGATGCCGAGTCCCCTTTGATTTGCACTGAACGTCCCTTCACCGATCCGTCATAAATAAACACCTTGATAGTCATGTTATCCCCTATCCCATTAAACGCTCACGTCTCAGCCCCGTTAGAACTGATTTTCCCCGTCACTCCCTTTTGTTGCCGCGGATCAGGTCAAGCCGGCGCCAACCGCCTCCACCTGGATTCCTGCTTTGGGATCCCTTTTCATCTCTCCTCAGCCAACAGGATGTATCTCAGGTCATTGCCCTTTCCCGATCCCTTTTCAATCAGGGATTTTCGTGTGATGATGCCGGCTCCCCTGAAGACCGTCACAGGGGTGTCGAACCGGATGTCACGAAGGGTCTTCCCGAGTTGCAAGGAATCGAGCAAGGCCCGATCAGCGGAAGAAACCCCAAGGCTTGCAAGGCCTCCAATCTGGTACACGACATCCAAGTCCACCGTGTACCTGTGTCTTTTCCCGTCATAAAAATGGATCTTGATGGAAGAGATGGCCAGGAAATCGTCTGGGGCTTTCACTGAGGTCAGGATCTCTCCGGAAAGAGCCGGAACCAAGTCACTCATTCCTTTTTTTCTCAGTGAACTTACGAGAATATCACGAACAGACTTGAGATCCGCGTTGACATCTCGAAGTCTTTCACCGACTGCTTCAGTCAACTTCTCTCTATTCTGGAGATTTCGATTGCTTTCCAGAAACGAGAGAATTTCTTCGTACTTCCCTCTGGACTCAGCAAACTGTCCTTGCGCGCAGCAAGCATCGGCTTGTTTGATCAGAGAGCGGACCTGCTTCATCTCAGACATGCAGCCCTCCATGCAAAAGGTTGTCTGAGCATCGCCCTCTTATACCCTATCGATTGAGGAAGCAAATCACGTGCCCAAGGTCATTTTTCTCCAATTCCATACCTCATTCGAATCGATGAAGCCCTTCATCGATTCGTCCCCTTTTCAGAAAAGCGTTAAAAAGAAAATGGGCAAGCACTCAAAATAGAAGCGGCATGGAAGCCTGAAGCCGCTCCACAGGCTCATGTGTGGGTCTAGAGGCGCCAACCTGAACTCTTGACGACTCAGCAAAGTAAGCAATTGCCTAAGACCCTATGCATCTCCAAAATAGGCAATACGTCTTTGTCTAAGAATAGACCGTGTCAATTTCCTGTGCACTTTTTCAGAGCAACCGACAAAAAAGTATACACGCCTGGGTTCGCCGGCTCTGCCCTATTTTCGACCCTGGGCGAAGAGGTAACTCACGAAAACAATTTTAGTCCTAATCGCACCTGGCGAGACTTTCTGAAATCATTTGCAGATGCCGAGC
>JGI20214J51650_10002087_pt1 | contig 12656 bp, 9 predicted proteins | sample WetSurMetagenome_FD_51650 | JGI IMG/M metagenome (IMG submission 51650)
TGGATCATGTCTTCTTCGCTGATCGCTGAAACCAGCCCTCTTCCCGCCTCGATGAACTGGCACCCGCCGATCACGAGGTTACCGTTCACCAGTTCATAGAGAGCCGCCTCCTGGCCGGGGTTCTCTCCGTAGCGAAGACCCTTTTCAATGATCTGCCCTGACTTCTCGTCCGGAAGCTGCCAGGCTCTCTTTCGGTAAACCAGCGTCTGATCCCCAAAGGAGATGGTCATTTGAGAAGGGAAGTGGTCATCCATCATGGTCTTGTACATTTTCTTCAAGTCTTGGGTCATAGTCTGTCTCCTCTAACAAGATGTCCGTTGTCCGTAGTCAGTCGTCAGTTGTCCGTTGGCGGTTGTCGATTGTCATCTGGATTGTTTTCCTTATTCTTACTAGGGACGGCCTGAGCCTTGCCTCCCTGTTGTTTCCCAATGGATTTAATATACGCGCTCAACTTCGGAGTCAATTCTTCTATCAGTTCGCTGAGCCGGGCGACCTCAGCTTCCGTCAAGAGCTTCCGTTTATAGGCCCTCCTCAGCCAGTGCTTCACTTCAAGAAGAGACCCTCTAGCAATTCGTGCGAACCTCCTGTTGTCAGCAAAACTGCCCCTACCCGAACCTTCTGCTATATTTGCCCCTATGCTATCTGCTGAGTTTATCAATTGTCTGCCCACTGTCTCTTGAGCCAGACGGTCCCATTTGATCACGATTTCCCATATCAAGTCCGCCAACGTTTCAGACAACTGGTAAACGCGAAGCTTCTCAAAGTCTGATCGGGGCATTCATTATCCTTATCTTTTTGATTCCCTACAACGGACAATGGACAACGGACTACTGACCTTTACGCTTTGTGCTTCTCGATGTAGGCGTAGGCGTTGTGATTGTGGATCGATTCGTAGTTTTCGGACTCCACAGCAAACCAGGTGATGTTGGGGTCCGTATTCAGCTTCTGCGCGATGTCTCTCACAATGTCTTCCACGAACATGGGATTCTGGTAGGCTCGCTCCGTCACGAATTTTTCATCCTCCCGCTTGAGTACGGAATAGACATCGCTCGATGCGGAATCTTCCACCAGCTTGATCAAATCCTCAATCCAGATGAATTTTCTGAAACGAACCTGGAGCCTGACCTCGCCGCGTTGGTTGTGAGCGCCGAATTCGCTGATCTCTTTAGAGCAGGGACAAAGGGTGGAAATGGGGACATGGATAATGAGCATGAGATCCATGCTGCTGTTCAGAGACCCCTTGATGGTGCATTCGTACTCCATGAGACCCTGGCTGCCTGTGACCGGAGCTTTCTTGTTGACAAAATAGGGGAAGGTGACCTCCATGTGGGCACTCGCCGCATCCAATCTTGCCTTCATCTCTTCCAGGATTTCGGAGAAATTGCGAAGAGAGATTCTGCGGCTGTGCTCATTCAGAATCTCCACGAACCGGCTCATGTGGGTTCCTTTGTACTGGTGAGGTAGGTTGACGTACATATTGATCCTGGCCACTGTTTGCTGTTCCCCCTCATCCTTGTCGCGCACGGTGATCGGGTAGCGAATGCCTTTCACCCCGACCTGGTCGATATCGATGTTCCTATAGTCTTGGTGGTTCTGTATGTCCTTCATGACTTTCCCTTGCTCCCACAACTGCTAAAAAAGTAATTATTGATACCTCGGCGCACAAAGTCAATGAACAAAGAAGAATAGAATACAGAAGAGAGTAGACAGAATACAGAACAAAAACCCAAATAGAAAGCAATCACGAAAACAGCCTTAACGTCTTGGAGTGCTGGAGTAATGGTTTGGTCCCAATACTCCGTCACTCCATAACTCCAACACTCCATTCTTTCGATTCTGTCTCCTGTCTCCTTTATTCTTCCTCTCTTCTGTCTACTGTCTTCTGTCTCATGTATTCTAATGACTCTGCTCTGTTTCCGATGACGGATTTTCTAGCTTGATTTCCAGAACACCGCAGTGTAATTTGTTTAGTAAATTCGGGGCGTGGCGCAGTCTGGTAGCGCACTTGCTTTGGGAGCAAGGTGTCGGAGGTTCAAATCCTCTCGCCCCGACCAGCCTTCGCTTGGAGCAAAGCGGAGAGCGAAGGCTGCCGGGACACATGTCTTCAGCACAAGATGAGCTTAGAGCCAAAAAAGGCAGGGCTAAAAGATCCCTGCCTTNCTCACGACCGCCTTTCGAGGACGCCTCTACTCCTTAATTCCCGGTAACCCCCTTTTCTGGGCAGCTCCCGGTAACACCCTCGTGACTGTGCCTGCTTTTGACAAGGCTCCCCCAGCTGCGCTCATGTCCTTTCTCCACGCTTGCCGGTTCCGGAAAGCAATGTTCCGGTTATAGCCAAGGCCATGGAAAAAACGAAAATAACGGATCCAAGCGCATTGATCGTGGGGTTCAAGCCGGAACGGATCATTGCCCAGATTTTCACGGGCAAGGTGGCCTTAAAACCACAAACGAACCACGCGATGATAAATTCATCAAAGGAGATCGTGAAGGTCAAAAGAAACGCCGCCGTTATCCCTGGCCAACTCAAGGGAAGAACGATGTGCCAGATGGCCCTCAAACGATTCGCGCCCAAGTCCCAACCGGCTTCTTCGTACTGAGGGGGTATTCCTGACAAGCGGGCCTTGATAATCAACATGGCAAAGGGCGCAGCAAAAATGGTGTGACTGATCCAAACGGAAAGAAGAGACCCCTCCAGATCAAAACGCGTCAAAAACACCAGCAAGCAAAGACCGAGAATGATCCAGGGGATCGCTAGTGGGGAGATCATGAACGCCAGATAGGCATTCTGGAATCGAAAGGTTTTTCTGTAAAGGGAGTAGGCTCCCATGAAGCCCAGAAGGCAGGAAGAGCCGGCAACGGACAGCGAAACGATAAGACTGTTCTTCAGGGCATCCAGGATCCCTCGGTCGTAGAAGAGGTTTTCATACCAGCGAAGCGTAAAACCTTTCCACGGAAGGCTGGCGAATTTATCCGTGTTGAATGAAAAAACGATGATCGTCCCGATGGGCAGAAACAGGAAAAGGAAGAGCAGCGCGATATAACCATAGAAGACCTGGTTGCTGAACCTTTTCATTTCTCGCCCCGCGTGCCGGCCTTGATGAGCCGGAAAACCACTAAAAGAAAAACGGCAATGACAAGAATCATGACCATGGACAGCGCAGAGGCCAAGGAATAATTCGCTGTCCATTGCGCCGCATCGACAACTTTTTGAGAAAACACGGGCCTTGTGCCGCCACCAAGCACCGATGGAGCAATGAAATCGGTGAAGCAGAAAATGAAGACAAAGACGGTTCCTGTCGCGAGCCCTTGGAAACTCAATGGCAATATGACGTGGAGAAATGTCCTCAGGGGTCCTGCCCCCAGATCTTGCGCCGCTTCAATAAGCGACCGATCAATATTGTCCATGCTTCCGTAAAGATTCAGCACCATCACCGTCACGAGGAAATGCAGCAATCCAATCCGGGTGGCGACGTGGGTGTAGAGAATGTTCAACGGGGCCTCGATGATCCCTGCGGCTCCAAGCAAATGATTGATGAGTCCGTTTCCCCCCAGAATCAGCTGCCAGGAATAGGCCCGGACAAGGTAATTGGTCCAGAAAGGAGCGATAATCGCAATCAAGATCAGCTGGCGATATCGAGAAGGCACCTTGAAGACAAGCGCGTAAGCAAAGGGGTAGGCCACAAGCACCGTGAGCAGGAGCGTCGTCAGCGTAATGTCCAGGGATCTGAAGAAGGCCATCCTTATGGCAGGATCGGAAACGACCACCCAGTAATTGTGCAGATTCCACACAGGGATGACTTTGTAGTTCTTCGTCATCCAGAAGCTGATGATCATGAGAAAGACGAGGGGGATGAGATAGAAAAAGATCTCAAAACCAGTGATGGGTAACAGCCCAAGGAAATCCTTGTACCCACGCAGCTTTCTGGCAAAACCCGCGGCCGGGAACTTTAGCTCTTTCTGAACTGTAGTCCTATCCATCTTTATGGGATCAAATGGCAATCTTCAGGTCTCCAGGAGATTGAGACCTTGTCTTCAGGCTTGTACTGGCTCTTTCCCTGGATTTGGAATTTCACATCCATCGAATCAACGGCCAGCACATACTCCGTTGCCGACCCTTTGAAGGATACTGTCTTAATCGTTCCGTTGATCACATTCATGCCGTCCTGAATGTTCTCCGTGACAGTAATGTGTTCGGGCCTGACCATGATACACGTATTCTTTTGGCTTGCCTTGTTCTCCCAGTCTTTCTCAGGGTGGAAAAAGAAGGTGCCCAAATGAGAATTCCTCACGGCGAATTTTCCAAGCTGCGGTCCCAGGACCTCGACCTCGATGAGATTGCATTCGCCCAAGAAACTGGCTACAAACCTGGAAACCGGCTTGTTATAGACGGTGTGCGGATCTCCGACCTGCTCAATCCGCCCCTGGTTCATAATGGCGATTTCATCACTCATGGTCATGGCTTCCTCCTGATCATGAGTGACGGATATGAATGTCCTGCCCAGCTTCCTCTGGAGATTCTTCAGTTCCACTTGCATTTGTTTTCTGATCTTGGCGTCCAGCGCGCCAAGCGGCTCATCCAGCAAGAGCACCGCCGGTTCGAGGATAAGGGCTCTGCACAAAGCAACTCTTTGGCGCTGGCCTCCGCTCAGCTGATTGGTCTTTCGATACATGGCCTCAGGCAACCCGACCATCTCCAATGCTTTCTGAACCCGCTTTCTGATCTCCCCTCTATCGACTCCGCGCATCCTAAGGCCGAATCCAATGTTGCCCAAGACATTCATGTGGGGGAAAAGAGCAAAATCCTGAAACACCAGGTTGGTTTCCCGCTTGTACGGCGGCAAACCCGTCACATCACGGCCTTTGATGAGAACCTTTCCCTCGGTGGGAGTCTCAAGTCCGCCGATAAGCCTCAGGGTGGTCGTCTTTCCGCAGCCGCTCGGACCCAGGAAGGTGAGAAAGGTGTCAGGCCTCACCTTAAGGGACACATCGTCAACGGCCACAATGTTGCCGAACTTCTTTGAAACGTGATCCAGTTCGACATCGCATTCTCTCAAATCCATCGCTTGACAACCTTAATTCTTGATGAATCTTGAATCGCCTTCGGTCTTACTGCCGCTTCATGTGAGGACCCGGGAATAGATCGCTCTTTCCCGGGTCCCTTTGTTTTTCAGCAAGCGGGATCTATTTGCTCTTAAAGGTCTGCCATACCTTCTTCCAAGCTTCTTCGTCAGCAGGCAGCTTCCTGGGAGCAATGCTCTGAAGAACATTGTTCAGATATTCCCAGTTGTCCATCTTAAGCATATTGGCATTTTCTTTTTTCATGAAATTGGCCGCCTTGGCATTGGGGACCGTTGCATGAAATGCGTTGGCCCACGCCAGCTTCGCCTGGATTTCGGGGGAAAGGATCCATTGGCAGTATTTCTTCGCCAATTCGGGGTTCTTGCTGTCCTTGGTAATCACCAGAGCCTCCGTCCAGCTGACTCCTCCCTCTTTCGGATTGGCGAGCTCTATGGGATGGCCCTGTTCCTTCAGGAGCACTTGCATCCATTCCCCGGCGATGGAGATCCACATATTCCCATTCGCCAAGGCTTGAATCGTATCGGAGTTCGTGGGCGCGATGATTCCCACGTTGGGCTTCAGAGAGTAAAGACTGTCCGCTACCTTCTTAAGCTCCTCCGGTCCGATGTCGTAAGGTTTCTGATATCCCAGGTATTTCGAGATGCAGCCCATGTTCGGGAGGTACCAATCAAAAATCGCGATTTTGCCCTTGTACTTCTCTTTCCACAATCCTGCGTAGGACTGCATGTCTGCAGGGTCTACGAATTTCGAGTTGTAAGTCAGGCCGTAGAATCCCCACCGGCTTGTCACAGCGTACAGCTTGTTGTCAATCCAGTGCTGCTCAAACTTCTGAAACCTTGGGAAGAAATCCTTCAGAGGATAATCTTCAGGGTTTAAGGGTTTGATAATATCTGCCTGTACGAGCTTCGCTACGTAGGGCGCATCCGGGGTCACAACATCAAAGGTTCCTTTTTTTGAAGACACCAAAAGCGCCATCATTTCATCCGAACTCGGATAAATCTTGTGGTTGATCTTACAGTTGTACTTCTGTTCGAATTCATTGATAATCTGGGGCTCTTCGTAGCCCGGCATGACCAGGATGTTGAGTTCATCTTTGGCTAGTGCCTTCGCGGTGGTCAGCAAGACAGCCAGCCCGAACGCCATAAGAATCACCAATAGCTTGTTTGTCCATCGTGTGTTCATTTAAGTTCCTCCTCTTTCATGACCTCAATAAATGTGTCACCCATAGAACGACCGAACGCCTAGATTCTCGCTTGATTCGAGCCTCACCTCCTTTCCTTTATCACGGGAACCCATGTTTTTCAAAGTCCTCCAACAGGGACATCGTCACCTCAACGCCGAACTTTATTTTGGATTCATCAAGTGCGTCATACTCATCCGTTGGCAAATGAAGGTGATCCGCCGGCCAATCCATCAGCATCGCATGGGGGATGCCCTCGCTCGCAAACGACCCGTCATCCGAACCGATGAGTTCCCCCTCAAATTTCAGATCCCGCTTTTTCCTGAGAAGCTTGTTTTTCAGGGTTCCTTCTATTCTTTTCCTGAAGCCCTCAGGACCGGCCCAGATCCACAGGTAGTCGCCACATCCCAGCACATCCAAGGTCAGGCAAGCCTTGATGTACTTGATCAAACCGGTTTCCTTGGCCTCTCGTGCAAAATACTGCGAACCAAAAAGCCCCCACTCGTGGCCACCCCAGGTGATAAAATAGTAGGAAAAATTCCTCTTCTTCTTTTGCAGGTTTCTTGTCACCCGAAAAATAGCCTCTACCCCTGCCGCATTATCCGCTGCTCCAGGAGAGTCGACCATCGAATCATGATGTCCCCCGACGATAAAGGCCTCTTTCTTCTTCCCTTCCATTCTTGCAATGACGTTGAAAGAGGTAGCGGACTGAATATATCGGGCCACCGATTTTAGCCGAACCCTCACTTCCTTTCCGGAATGCATGGCCCTCATGATGGGCGAGAACTCTTTCTCGCAAACTAAAACCACTGGATCCTGGAAGATCTGAAGCCATGGGTTTGGGGTAGCCCGCGGTTGGTCTCCTGGGGTGACGAGCACGAATCCGGACACATCTCCTTTATCGTCGATGACCGTGTATTTGGGCAATTCCATCAGTTTGGGATAAAGATAAAAGGTGCCGTGGTATCTCAGAACACCTTCGATTCCGTTTCCTGGAGTAGTGCCGGTGTAGGCCATAGGAGAGACCTTCACCCTCCTTTGAAAAGGCGAAATCACGGAAAGACTTGGCTTGCCCTTTTGTTTCCAGCCCAGGTACCGGAACTTCTGAATTCTCGTCTCAAGCCCCAGGTTCCGGAATTCTGAAGCGACAAATTGTGCTGCTTCAGCTTCTTTCGGTGTCCCGGACACTCTCGCACCGATTACCTTGCTCAGTTGCTCAGCTATTCTCATCTTCCAGTACCTCGCCCTTGGAAGCCCTTATCGATTGCTCACAGAGTTCTTCGCCGAGAGAGCCGGTGTTCCACAAACATCCATCATAAACACGAAGGGTCCTTCACGGTTTGCAGGAGGCGCGGATCTCCCTGAACGCCTCAAGGAAACGGGCATTTTGCTCTCTCGTCCCAACCGTCAACCGGATGAAATGGGGCAGGTTCCAGATGTCCCCCGGCCGGGTGATGATGCCTTTTTCGAGCATTTGCCGGAAAAAAACTCTGGAATCCATGCCGACATCCACAAGAATGAAATTCGCCTCAGACGAAATGAACTTCACGCCCATCGATTTCAGTTCATTATACAAGAAATCCCTCTCGCCAAGGACGAGATCAACCGTCTTCTTCACGTGATCCCGGTCCTTCAAGGCTGCTGCCGCAGCCACCTGCGCCAGGGTGTTCACGTTAAAAGGCTCCTTCACTTGCTTGAGATAAAAAACGAGCTCCGGTTCTGCCACCGCATACCCTATGCGCAGCCCGCCCAAGCCGTAAACTTTCGAAAAGGTTCTGAGAACGATCACGTTCTTTCCCTGCCGTACATAGTCAATGCCGTTGGGGTAATCCTTGGAAGAGACAAAATCGAAGTAGGCCTCATCCAGAACGACCAGGATCTTTTCCGGGATACTTCCCAGGAACTTTTCGAAGGCCTGCCGCGTCACGATGGTCCCTGTAGGATTGACCGGGTTGCAGATGAAAACCGCCTTTGTTTTTTCATCCACCTTTTGGAGCATATCCTCGAGATCAATGCGGAAGTCCCTGAGATCGCTGTACCGGATGTCCCCTCCCATGATCTTCACCACAGTCTCATAGGGGTCATAAATGCCCTTAGGGACCACACAGGGGTCCCCCTCGTTGACAAAGGCCTTTGCGATTAAGGTGATGATCTCTTCGGCGCCGTTTCCGAAGACGAGATGATCGGGAGGAAGGTTCAGAGAATCAGCAAGCGCATTCCTGAGTTCGAAGCATTCCCCGTCCGGATACCAGTGAATCTCATGGAGCGCAGTCTTGATCGCCTGCACGGCTATCGGAGAAGGTCCCAAGGGATTTTCGTTGGATGCCAGCTTGATAACATCCGCCAATCCGAATTCCCTTTTCACCTCTTGGACGGGTTTGCCGGGGATATAGGGCTTGATCTCCGCAATTCCTTTTCTTGCCAGATCGCTTTTCTTCAGAATTGTCATGGTGTTCGCACATCCCACCCTGCGGAAATATGCTTAAGCCACAAATCTCACATGATTTCAAGGAATTTTATTTCAGGAATTCCATTTCAAGCTTTCTTCTAAAAGGTCTTTTGGTTAAGTGACGGCTCCTTGTGCTGGGATCAGGCGATGGCTGGCTCTTTGGAGGAGTTCGTGATAAAGTGCCGCCAGGCTTTGCTGTGTGGTCCGGCCCTTCGCCCAGGCCTTTCGGCACTGTATTCACTAGGGGCGGGCCCTTTGTTGGCTCTTAAAGAAATTCTTCGGAGGATAGGGATGAAATCTGTGGGGATCACACGACCTTCGTGGCTGCGCATGCGCGTCGCCTGTTTCGCTCTTCTTGTCGCTCCCTTCTTCTGCGGTGTTCTCTCCACCGGACATGCGGCCCCAAAGTCCTCCTCGACTCCCGCACCTTCGAAATCCAAAGCAACTCCCACCGATGTTTTAAACCTTGACCAGCTCAAAGCGAAGCGCTCCTCCATCGAGGCCATGGAGGGGCTGGAAGACTCTGGCAAGAAAGCCGCACTGGGGTATCTGGACCGGGCGATTCAATCCCAGACGACAGCAGACAAGATCGAGCAAGAGACTAAGGCTCTTCTGGACAAGATCAGGAGCGCACCGGATCGCATCAAGAAACTCCAGNCTGAGGTTAAGCGGCCNCTCCCCTCCCCCGATCCTTCACGGCTTGCGGCCGGTATGGACCTCGCCACGGTGGAACAGAAAGCCCATCAGGAAGACCTCAACCTGGTTCTTGCAAAAACGACTTTAGGCAAATGGGAAACCGAACTGGAAAAGGAGAGGAATCTTCCGCAACAACTCAGGCCGGAGACAGCCAAGACCCATCAGCAACTTCTTGAGATCGGCGAAGAACTCAAGAAAGCCCCACCTCTGGGAGAGCATCCCCTGGTCGCGGATGCCCGGCGAACGTACCTGCTCGCTGAAAAGGGCCGATTGGATGCTCTGGTGAAATCGCAACAGGATCGATTGACCCATCACGAAAGGCTGCTGGCTCTCCTGAGCGCGGAAAGGGATGCAGCGAGCCGAGAAGTGGCTCAGCGCGAAGCCCTTGTCAAGTCCTGGCAGGCACAGGTCATGAAGCTCAGGCAGGATCAGGCCACCCAGGCGAGAGAAGACGCGGAAGCGGCGAAAAAGGGGGCACCTGCGGCACTGGAACCGATCCAGAAAGAGCTGGATATCAACGTCACCCTCAGTCAAGACCTGGAGAGACTCACGAAGAGACAAGCTTCCTTGGCCGCAAGGATGGAGAGCCAAAAGAAGCGTCTGCAAGAAATGGAGGAGGAATTCGCCCTGACCCGCAAGCGGGTGGAGACCTCTGTGCTCACCCAAGCCCTGAGCTTCACTCTGCGGGAGCAACGCCAGGGGTTGCCGAGCCTGAGCCAATATCGCCGAGATTCCATGAAGCGCCACCAGGAGCTCGCGGAAGTGGGCGAAGCAGAGATGGATGCGGAAAAGCGGTTGAGGAGCCTCACCCATGTTGACGCGGAAACGGATAGAATCCTGCGAACCCTTGGCCCTCTCTCTCCTCGTGATGCAAACTCGGCAAAAGGAAAAATAGAAAACCTGCTCCTTGACCGGCGCGGTCTTCTCGAAAAACTGGAGTCCAGTTATCGCCGATATGTCAAGGATCTTCAGACTCTCGAATTCACGGAACAGCAACTGGTCGTAAGAGCCGGCGAATATGCGGACTTCCTGGATGCTCATCTTCTTTGGATTCGCAGCTCGAGGCTCATTCGCGGGACGGACATCGCCAATCTCCCCAAAGCGGTGCTCTGGGCCATAAACCCGCTGAATTGGTTTCGCGTGGTGCAGGACCTGGGAGAAGGAGCGTTACGGAACCCCTCCTCTTGGGTGGTCGGGCTGTTGTTGACCGCTCTCTTGTTCGCAGCAAGACCCCGGGCAAAAAAACAACTGAGCAGGATCGCACCGGAGTCCCGGGAAACGGACAAGGCCACAGCGTGGCTGACGCTCAAGGCCTTGGGCATGACCGTCTACCTCGCACTGGCTCTGCCTTTCCTCCTGAGCTTTGTCGGTTATGAGTTGTCCTCCGCGCATGAAGCGGATGATTTCAGCCGTGCGGTGGGCGAGGGACTCTTTTTGGCCGCCAGGACGCTTGCGGTCACGGCATTCCTCTACCATTTCTGCCGGCGCGACGGGCTGGCGGAAGCCCACTTTTCCTGGCCGGAAGAAGCGCGGCGAAGTCTTCGCCATAATGTCCTGTGGGTGGCACAACTGCTGGTCCCGCTTGCCTTTATCGTCGGCATGACTGCGACGGAAGGTAATGCGCTCTATTTTAACTCCTTAGGGCGTTTTGCTTCCCTCGCTGCGCTGATCGGGATTGCGGTCTTTTTTGTGAGACTGCTGCGGCCTTCAGGGGCGATCGGCTCTTTTCTTCGGGCGCGTCATTTACAGCATTGGGTATTTCGGCTGAGGTATCTCTGGTACCTGTTTCTGGTAGGAACCCCTATCGTGCTCGCCGCCCTTGCCGCCGCAGGCTTCCATTACACCGCCTCTGTCCTGCAGGTNCGCTTTAATTCGACTCTTCTGCTCATCTTGTGCCTCAGCCTCGGTCACGGCCTCGTCATGAAATGGATTACAAGCGCCCGCCACCGTCTCGCCTCCTCCGGTGAGCATGCCCCTTCTCAGCAGAAGGAAGGTCAAGACCATCCCCAGCCGGTGGAAACCTCTGAAACGAGCCTGAAGGCGGCGGGCGATCCCGCAGACGAAAGAAAGGTCAGGGAACTGGACCAGCGGAGCCGAACCCTGGTCAACATCGTGACCGTTGTGCTTGGGTTCTTCTTCTTGTGGGCCATCTGGGCCCCGGTGTTGCCGGCCCTCAGACTCGCGGGAGGCACTCCCCTGTGGACTTACTTGACGGAGGTCGACGGGGTGAAGCAATCGGTTCCCATCACCCTGGCCCATCTGGTCACAGCCCTTGTCGCAGTCGGTCTCACGGTTGCTGGCGCGAGAAACTTACCCGGCGTCCTGGAGCTCCTGGTGCTGAATCGTCTGCAGCTCGACGCAGGAGCACGCTATGCCCTCCACTCGCTTCTCCGATACACGGTCACCGCCATAGGCATCCTGGTCACCTTCGGGGCTTTGGGATTGAGATGGTCGAGCATTCAGTGGCTGGTGGCAGCCCTCGGGGTGGGCTTGGGTTTCGGTCTTCAGGAAATCGTCGCCAATTTCATCTGCGGCCTGATCATCCTCTTCGAGCGGCCTATCCGGGTCGGGGATGTGGTCACGATCGGGGATCAAACAGGCGCGGTCACGAGGATTAAGATTCGTGCCACGACCATCACCGACTGGGATCGCCGCGAGCTGATCGTGCCGAACAAGGAATTCATCACCGGGAAGCTCATCAATTGGTCCCTTTCAGACCCCATCACACGCGTGGTCGTGCCGGTAGGCGTTGCCTACGGTTCCGACACCCAGGCGACGGAAAAGCTTCTTCTAAAAATCGCCCGGGAAAACCTGATGGTCCTGACCCAGCCGGAGCCCTCAGCCCTTTTCATGGGCTTCGGGGACAACAGTCTCAATTTTGAGCTCCGCGTTTTTGTGAGGGGGCTGGAAAACCGTTTGCCGGTGGTTCACAATTTGCATCTGGCCATCGACCGCGAATTCCGTAAGGCAGGGATCAACATNGCGTTTCCGCANCGCGACATTCACCTCGACACGACCGGGCCCTTGGAGGTCCACGTGGTCAGCAAGCCCAATCCCTCCTCACCCTCGGGCCAATAAAGACATTGATCATTGGGCATTGGACACTGGAGATTGAAGATCGATATTTTGATTTTGACTCAATGTTAAATGATCAATGATCAATGTTCAATGATTTCCCGCCCTTTCTTAATTTGTTGGCTGCCCAGACCGCTGCGAAACCCGGCACACCGAGACTGACAAACGCCCATCCCC
>JGI20214J51650_10002088_pt1 | contig 12656 bp, 7 predicted proteins | sample WetSurMetagenome_FD_51650 | JGI IMG/M metagenome (IMG submission 51650)
GCTGTTGAAAGTTTAGCTCCAAAAGTGGTCTATGATATTACGCAGCCGCAGGGTGTTCTCTCAGAGGGTCTTAAGACATATGCATTCGGTGTCTTAGCAATAATAATGTTGTTATATCTTTTTGAAAGTCAGATTAAACTTAAATTGCGACTTCCCTTAATTGCTATTCTTGTAGGCTTTGCTTTTGAATATCACGTTGAGGAAGCAATTATTTTTACTTTGGCTTTTATTCCGGTATATCTGGTTTTGTCTATTTTATCTAAGAGTGAAAGAAAAACGATTAGGTATAATTTGGGTGGGGTTACCTGTGGTTTGTTTGTTGCATTGTTAATTAGTTTAGTTTCTAATCATTGGAAAGTTGTAAGTAGCGTTAGTCTTGATTTAGTTTCTATTGTTGCAATATGTTTCTTTTTTGCTCTTACTTATTTAAGAATTAACACTCTGGGAAGTTTTCTTAAGGAGTATATTATTAAATTTAAACTTGGAATTTTCTTAGTTGTTTGTTATATCGTTGGTTTGTGTGTTTTTGTCCTTTCTTTTTATGGCTATCCAGGTATGTCTTCTGTTTATAGTATTGGCGTTGTGTTTCAAGGATTAGCTTTTCCCTGGTATTACTATCCAATGAGTTTAGGCATTTTGGGTTTTTTGATGATATTTGGTTTGTTGATGGGTTTTGAGCATGACCGCAAAATTACTAGTTTGCTTCTTATGGTGATTTCATTAATGATTTTTGGAGCCGTCTTATCGTGGTATAACATTAATATGTTTATGACTGGAGCCAAGGAATGGCGAGTAATTTATCGAATCATTCCTATTCCTGCTTCAGTTTTTGGAGGATGGGTTTTATATCGTCTAGTTGAATTACGAAATACCGAATTTGTGGTTAATATTTTTTCAAGAAGAAACTTGCCCAAATTGCATGTGAATATGCGTTTGTTGGCGCCTATTGTTTTATTGTTAGTTATTATTTTGGGTATTCCCAGTACGGTTATAGCATCAGAGTATTGGATGGCATCTGGTTTGAATCCTAACGGTAACATCCATCCGGGGGCTGTCGATGTGGACTTATCAAATTTCTTTTCTCATTTGCCGTTGACTGATCGAGCAGCAGTTTTTAGCGATGGTTCAAACGCTCTTGTTCGTCTAGGAGGAGTTACCACTGCTACATCTAATAATTATCCGAATATTATCGATTTGACTAGACCAGAGACTCTTGCACTGCTTTCATCTGATGTTCGATATATAGTGGTGGATAAATCAAGCGAAACTACCAAAAATTTTCCGATACTAAGGTATCTTCAAGTAGTTTTCAATAATTCCAAATACGATGTGTATCGATTGCCTTATTTGCAGTCTTCTTCAGGATCAAATATTGGATATGTAGCCCCACCTGTTTACGACAATTCATCTCTGCTTTCCTATATCTTGCTTTCATCGCAGAATATTTCATACCAAATAGTTAAGGATGATTTTTTCAATAAGTCCATGCTTTTCTTACCTCGTGATATCCATGAAATGGCATCAGGTTATTCTGGAAAAACTGTTGATTCTCAAAATCCACAGGCGATGCTTAACTGGGTAAACAAAGGCGGTGATCTAGTTATTTTTGGGGGAAGAGGCATCTTCTTTGATAGTATAGGTATTACCGCCGATATTGATAATTATTCAAAAATAAATTCAGTGAGCATTGGGTCGACAGAACGTAGGTTAAATGGAATATTTGATGTAAACAGTTGGTCTTTCGATGCAAACAAAATTAAGGTTATAAGTTATTATCAATTTAATGGTGTTAACGTTTGTCCATTTGNCGTTGAAAAAGACGTTGGCAATGGAAGCATTATCTATTTTAACGTCGATCCTTTGTATCTCGCTGACAATCAGTCATATAATAACTTGCTAATTACTGATCTTNTCTGGATAATTGATGGATCATTAAACCATTTAGGTTTAAATTTAGTTCCGATAAACGCTGAATCTGTTCCTATCAGCGATCGGTGGTTATCTAAATATACAAGTTACGCCCAAAACAGTTTCTCTATTGAAGGTAATATAGATATAATATCTACTATTTCAGGGGCATATCTTCTTCCAAATGCAACCATAGTGAATAGTTTAAAATTTAATCAATTACAAATACAAAATTTCTCAAACATTATGTTATACAATATTACAGCAGAAGGGCAAGCAAGCCTCGAAATTCATTCAAATTATCTTATTTCTTCTTCCAGCGAAATGCAAATTCCAAATTACTTTCCATTTNAACTTGAAAATTGTTTCACAGATATNAAATCTCTGAATGGAGGTTCATTAAGAATTAATACTGATAAAGGAACTTTCGAGGTATTTGAAGCCAGTTTTATTTCAAATGCCACAACGTTTATAGTAAATAGACCTTTGATAAGTGTTAACGGAACCGTGCATTTCGATAGAATTTCTCTTCCAGCAAATGGATCACCTTGGGTAAATAATGTTGGTTTAGAAGGGCAAACAAAATTTCAAATAGGCTACGGCGATGCTAACTACATATTTTTAGGCTCTTATAGTTATCCTGCTTGGAAACCCAGCACTCCGGAAATCGCTGTCATACCTCTAAAAGATATTTTGTTATCGCCTTTCAACATAACATTCCTTATACTGCTATGCGTTATCTATTTAGCTTCACGCAAACGGTATTTCAACCTATCCGAAACCCCCTCTAAAACGTGAGATATTTGGCAAAAACAGATCAGTTAACACTAACTAATATCGTAAAGCTANTATTGCTCAATATCGTGCATTGGTTGTCTTTTCTATCTATTCGTGATAAGACGATTTGGATCTTTGGCAGTTGGGACGGCAAGGTCTTTTTAGATAACCCCAAATATCTTTTCCTTGCATCTCAGAAGTTATCGCCAAGCATAAAACCAATTTGGATTTCAAGCAATGCCTCTTTAGTTAAAGCGCTTAGAAAAAGCGGCTATATAGCTTATTACACATGGCAGATTCAAGCGATTTTATACGGATTTAGAGCCAAATATTATTTTATCGACCATGCGCCTCTGCATGGCGGCAGCTTTTTTTCACCAACTAATCTGTGGCTCTCTGGCGGAGCAAAGATAATACAATTATGGCATGGTGTACCCCTCAAAAGACTAGATACAGTGCCTTCACAAGAAAAATCTAAAACCTCTGAATTTCTATTAGCGTTATCTGGACTAAGTCTTTTCAATCTGCGAGTTAATTATTTTTTAGTGGTGTCCTCCAATTCGTTTACAAAAATCATGTCTCAAGCTTTTCAAGTTCCACAAAAACGAATAATCTTAAGCGGCTACCCTCGAAATATTTTTCCCAAGATCCCAGAGGAGCTTAATTTTTCATTACAAATAGAGACTAACAATATTGTTAAGCAATTTAAGGCTCAAGGAAAAAAACTCATTTTTTACATTCCAACTTTTAGAGACTATGGAGGCAATCCATTAACAGATGCGTTTAATTTAGAAAGAACAAAAAACTTTCTGGCTAATAATGAGTCCATACTTGTTGTTAAATTTCATGAAGTCGATAAAGCCATCTTAGACGATTTGGGAAAAGATGTATTGTTTTTGCCTAGTGGGTTTGATGTTTATGAAATTCTTGACTTATGCGATATATTGATAACAGATTATTCCTCGATATTTTTTGATTTCCTAAATTTCAATCGGCCAGTAATTTTCTATCCTTACGATTTTTCGGATTATCAGTCAGCCCGATGCTTTTATTTCGATTATAAGGAATTCGTGCCGGGACCTATTGCTTATAGTTTCGATGAATTGCTGCAATTTTTAAATAGAACATTAACTGGAGGAACTGAAGACTTTTCTGAGAAAAGGAAGAAACTAAACTCATTTTGCTTTGAGTTTACAAATGTAGTTTGGAAGGCTATTTTGGTTGATTATTAAAGTTAATTTTTCAAGTCTGATAGCGAACTAAGACAAATTTATTATTTAAATATACCTACCTTTAATAATGGTTAATTGAAATATTTTCTGAAGTGAATCTTGTTTGGATATAGCACTGCGATCAGCTGATCAACTTTCTCGTGTTTCAATCAATAAGATACAACTATCAATTTTAGGTAATCTCTCTGAAAAAAGTATTCGCTTAATACCTTCTTTTATTCCAATTAAAAGCTTGATTAGCCATATAACCCAGTATAAGTTTTCATCCAAGCATCTTAAAGGTTTAAAGGTTCTTGATATTGCTTGCGGAACCGGTTATGGGTCAGAAATTCTTAGACTTCGAGGAAATACCGTTCTTGGTGTTGACATAAACCCTGATAACATAAGAATTGCTAAAACCAATTTTCCAGAGGTTTCTTTTCAATTTGGTGACGCAGAAAATTTGTTAGATTTCCAAAATGAAAGTTTCGATGCAATTAACAGTATACAAACAATCGAGCATTTAGGGCATCCTAAACGCGCCATAAAAGGGTTCTATCGAATTCTAAAACCTAAGGGTACTTTTGTTGGTGCAATTCCAATTAATTGTAAGCATAAATTAGATGCTGATTCCGAAGCAAAAGAAGTTTATTTCTTCAATGATTGTAAGACTCTTATTTCATCAGAGTTTGAAGAGATACAGTGGTTTTTTAATGATATGAAAACAAATTGTATTCGAGAAGCCTCGGAATCTTTCCTGGAAAAATTGCGGACACATTGCGGGGATTTCATTTTCATAGCAAAGAAATGATTGTTTATAGCTTCAAAAACTTGTTGTAAGGTTTTCCACTAAAGGTGCCTTTTTGTGATAACGTTAAATAACCTTTGTGTTAATTACCTAAAAATATGACGAGCGCACGGAAAAAAGCATTTATTACTGGTGTTACAGGTCAAGATGGCTCTTATTTGGCTGAGTTTTTGCTCTTTAAAGGCTATGAAGTACATGGAATCATTCGGCGTGCCAGCACATTTAACACTGGCAGAATTGATCACTTTTATGTAGATCCTCATGAACCTAATGCCAGATTTTTTTTGCATTATGGAGATCTTTCGGATTCCGAGCAAATCTCAAATATTATTCATAATACCAAACCTGATGAGGTTTATCATTTAGGCGCTCAGAGTCATGTTAAAGTTAGCTTTAGTATGCCTGAATATACTGGAAATGTTACTGCTTTAGGTACCGTAAGGATCTTGGAGTCTATTAGGCGCAGTGGCAATCATGTCAAGTTTTACCAGGCATCAAGCAGCGAGATGTTTGGAAGAGCTCATTCTCCTCAAAATGAAGATACTCCCTTTAGTCCAACAAGTCCTTATGCAGTGGCTAAAGTTTTTGCTTATTGGATGACGAAGAATTATCGTTTAGGCTACGATATGTTTGCTTGCAATGGAATTCTTTTCAACCATGAATCGCCACGTAGAGGTGAAATATTTGTGACAAGAAAAATTACTATGGCTATGGCTAATATTTTAGCTAAGAAGCAGGAAGCGCTTTATTTAGGTAATCTTGAGCCCAAGCGCGATTGGGGTTTTGCTCCTGAATACGTTGAGGTAATGTGGCGAATTCTGCAGCAAGATAAAGCTGATGATTTTGTGGTTGGTACCGGTGAACAGCATTCCGTGCAAGAATTTGTTCAAGAAGCTTTCTCCTATGCTGGTCTAAATTGGGATCGTTATGTGAAAAATGACCCAAAATATTTCAGGCCAACTGAAACGGATGACCTATCTGCTGATTCAACTAAAATCAAGAAAATTATCGGTTGGCAACCTAAAATTAGGTTCAAAGACTTGGTAAAAATCATGATTGATGCCGACATGCGTAAAATTGGGATAAAGCCAATCGGCGATGGGGATAAAATTTTAGACAAACAGTTTCCTGATCGTTGGTGGAGGATGGATTAATTGTCCTTCTGGAAAGGCAAGAAGATATTACTGACTGGTGGCAACGGTTTTTTAGGTTCCCACATTTATCAAAAGCTTGTTGAACAGAAGAATGTTTTGCCTAGTCAGATTTTCATTCCTAACAGCAAGGATTCTGATTTAAGGGTTCAATCTAATTGCGAAAAAGCTGTCGAAAGCATGGATGTGGTTATTCATCTTGCTGCCCGCGTGGGTGGAATAGGCTTTAATCANAAATATCCAGGTACACTTTTCTTCGATAACATAATGATGGGTGCGCAGCTTATGGAGGCTGCTCGTCTTGCCGATGTTGGAAAATTTGTGCAGGTTGGAACAGTATGTGCTTACCCAAAGTTTACAGCTACGCCATTTAAGGAAGACGACCTTTGGAATGGGTATCCTGAAGAGACAAACGCTCCTTATGGTATAGCAAAAAAAGCACTTCTCGTCATGGCTCAGGCATATCGTCAGCAATACGGAATGAACGTTATCTATTTGTTGCCTGTGAATCTTTATGGTCCAGGCGATAATTTTGATTTGGAGTCTTCTCATGTCATTCCTGCGTTTGTTAGGAAATTTATTGATGCTCAAGAGAAATGTGAGAATTCGGTAATTGTTTGGGGAACTGGTAAAGCATCNCGTGAGTTTCTTTTTGTTGAAGACGCAGCTGATGGTATAATATCTGCCACTGAAAAGTACGATAAGCCTGCACCAGTGAATCTCGGTACTGGAAACGAGATAACTATTAACGGGTTAGTGAAGTTGGTTGCTAAATTGACAGGTTTTGAAGGTCAGATTATTTGGGATAAATCACGGCCTGATGGTCAACCGAGAAGATGTCTGGATGTTTCAGTAGCTAAAAGAGAATTCGATTTTGAAGCAAAAACAGATCTTACCAGTGGTTTAAAAAAAACCATTGANTGGTATACAAGCAATCGACTTAAGAGATTGTGATTTCTTTAAGGCAATATTTATGCCAATTAGGTTTTTATCTGAGCAAACGAAGAAAAACTGTATACTGTATTTCCATAATGGGCCACGCGTATCACTTAACCCAGGTATTAATTCAAATATGTTGGATTTTGTTTAGAGACCATTTTTAAGTGATCATGATTGAACAAATGCACCTTTTGAATGTGTGAAGAGTAACCTGGGGATTCAGCTCAAATTACAGAATAACATTTTGACACACGTCTAACAGTCTTTTAGTGATGTAGAGTAAGAAACTTTNTGCATAAAATTAAGGAGTCCACTGGCCGTTGACAAAGTTGTCTTTAACAGCTGCGTTGCACGATTCTCCATTAATTGTATATAGTGTCTGAACGTCAGTAGCAATATTATTGGTGAATAATATATTGGTGTTTGCAATATTGGCACCTCCACCACCAATACGTAAAACAGTATCAATATTTCTAAAGGTATTACCTGAAAATGTCACTGTATCAACTGGGGTTATATATCCTACTTCTAAAGCTACTCCTGTTTGCATATCTGCGAAAGTGTTTCCAGATACGACATTGTTGAAAATTAAATATTCGGGAGGTCTTTCAGTAGCGCCAAAAGATATGGCAACTCTGCTCATTTTGGTAAATGTGTTACCACTTATGACCGAGTCTATAAATTGGGCGTCACATACAATTCCAATACTTTCACCATTAACTCCTGAAAAAGCATTATTTACTATTTTTAAGCTATTACTGTCTATAACTTGTAAACCGTAGGCTGTAGTTTCATCGTTGGCTTCAAGATTGAAAAAGTTATTTTCTATAATGCTTCCATGATCGTTTGCTACAATTATGCTATGTTGGCAGTTTGTAAATGTGTTCCCGTTTATTTGTGAGGATATTGCAAAAAGATACAAGGCGGAACTAAAGTTTGCGAAACGGTTCAATTTTAGACTGAAGTTGTCTACCCCAATATATGAGCCGTTTACTACCTTGTACATCAACAGAGCAGTGTCTTGTGTCGCGGCATTGCCGATGAAATTTATGCCTTCTATTTCCACGTCAACAGTGTTTCTTGTAGTGGATGGAATTTCAAAAATGGTTGTTTCTTTATCGGCGAGGCAAAGGTTTGCACCTTCACCGATTATTCGGGTGTAGCTCGGGATTTCAATATTATGAACATCGCTTATGTTTCCTCTTAAAATAACAGTCTCTTTCCATGTTCTGTCTGGTGTCAAATTGGCTAATGCTGCTTGGATAGTCTGTTTGCCGTCGGTATTCGAAAAAATTATTTGGTTGGTTACTTCATTGATGATGTTGTATGTGCCTTTTTCATCTGATTCTACGATGTAGGTTGAGTTGGCTGTTGCTGTTTTAAGGGTTGATGTCAAAACNGTTCCTACGAGTATTAAGAAGATAATNGACACTGTTGNTTTCCTAAATTTGTTCATTGNGGTAGCCTTGCCTGTTTGTTTTTGTTAAGAGCACTTAAGGATAAAAGTATTGTGTATTGCTACTCAAGTTTCAAGATTGGTTTTGGTGGCTCTCACATCTTATTATGTTCATATGTTGCCTCTTATTATATACGATATATTTTTTGTGATTATCTGAAGATTTTGCGTACTTCTTTAAATAATATTGTTGCTTAGTAATCATAGGGAGAAAGGCTTGGGGCGGAGAGCAAACCACCAAAATATAGCAATTGGTGTTTTAGCTGTTGCTATATTAATTGCTTGTTTAATCTTACCTTTTACTAATTCTCTTTCACAAGTTGAAAAANCTTCAGAACAGATCTCATCTGACAAACTGGATGATCATGAGATAGGAAACTTCGATAATACCACAATTTCAATAGCAACTCCATCCCCTGTTCCTAACAGTATCAATAATAGTATCGTTAATAATGGCGGCAATAGTGGCAATGTTAGTAACCCGCCAGTAGCAAAAAGTAGTGAAATAAGTAGTAACGGTGTAAATTACTATAGTTCACCTATTGAACAACCAACCGTTAAGTCAAGAGTAGCACTTAACGAAACTTTTTTGCTGAAGTCAATAAAGGCATTGGGAGCAACTGGCGGTCAAATAGTTCTGGAAGACAACTTGATTATTGAAGGGCAAGATGTTGTGATTCCAAGCAATGTTGCACTAACAGGTGCTAATTCGGAAATAACTATTTTTCTTGAGGGCAAGACTCTTCAAGTGGCAGCGAACGCTAATAATGTTACTCTTAAAGATTTAACGATTGATTTTTATGGGTTAGAGGGTCGATATGGCTTAGTTTATGGGCAAAACGCCACTAATGTTCAATTAAAAAACATTGACTTTTACAATTACGATGGACCAGGCTGCTTGCTTATTATGGGCAATCAAGTAGAATTAAGCAACTTATCTTTCACTAACGTGACGGACAGGTTTCCAATTCAGATCTTTGGATCAAATGTGTCCGTTAGAAACTGTATTTCGAATGATACTTCTCAGTGGGCTCTTGTCGCTGTAGGCGGTGGAATATCTAACATTAGCATCACTGGTAACTCTGCGATTAATCGTCCTTTGCTCAATGCGAATTACGGAACCGTTCCAGCTACCAATTTATCTGTTGAAAATAATGTTGTCTATTTTCCTAATGGGACTTATGGCCTTTTATTTATGGGCGGGTTAGGAGATTCTATACAAGCGCCTCATGAGAACGTTACGGTTAAGGGCAACTTTATCACGGCAGGTCCCGGGGCTTATAATGCTATTGCAATTTATGGCTTAACCAGAAATGCTCTTGTTATCAATAACACGGTTGATATGTCCTTGTCTGGGCATAATGCTATTGGAATTTCTTCAGGTTTTAACGTCACTGTTGTTGGAAATGTTGTTTTTGGTTGCACGGAGCTTACCGAGGGTGGTATTGAGGTTGAGAGTAATCCGGTACATAATCGGCGTGTTGGGTATAGTGAGAATGTGACGGTTACTGGTAATACTGTTTATAATTGTGATTGGGGGATCTATGTTCGGGTTATGTGTCCTGATCATCCTAATTGGAATGGTACCATTTTATTGTCCAAAGATATTGTCATAGAAAACAACAAGGTTTATAGTTGTCACGTGGGCGTCAACCTATTATACGGTATTAATTTGATTGTTAGAAACAACGATATCGCATCAAACAGTGTTCCATTTGTAGTAGATGCTTCCAACGTGTCTAATTATACGGTTACTCAGAACTTGGGTTATCCTTAGACTAGAAAATGGTTTTTCTCGAGAAATACTTATACATTATCTATTGAATTACCGTTGAGAGCAACATGTGGTGGGATTCGGCTCAAATTAGTTTAGTAGAGTCAGTTCTCTTTTCTATTTCTACAATTATTATTCTGTACCTTATCGGATTTAGCTTAGTAAAATTGGTCTCGTTTTTCGGCAAGGCTGCTGATCCTTTTTCTTCTTTAGATTTTCTTCAAAAGAGCACTTTGAGGGTTCTATTTGGTTTTGCTTTTATAGTCCTTTTCGTCGTTATTTTTACTTTTTTTGGCTTTTCTTTCTCCCTGTCCTCTTTACTTATCGTAATAATTGTAGGTTTTATTCTAACGGTTGCAGTGTTTAAAGGCAAATTAAGGGTACCCAGAGAATTTAGGTTTAGTAAGTATGTCGGGTTAATAGTTGTTCTAGTAATTCTTTTATCCATTATTTTTCTTTCTTCGATGTTGGTTAGCGGTTTTTATGGGTCGACAAACGATGATGGTGCCGACCATACGTTAATGACTAAGATTGTTTTGGATAATCCAAGCGTACTAATGACGCGCTCTGGGCAACCCTACGCTAATTTTTTGATTAGATACCCATTAGGTACCCATGTATTGTGTGCTTTTATCGTGACTACACTTGAAGTTTCAATACAAAAAATCGTTATTTTGATAAGTGCTGTTTTCCCAGCTTTGATTGCTCTTTCTTTCTATTCTACGGTTAAATCTCTTTTTGGTAGTAAGATTCTTTCGATTTTGGCTTTGACAATCTCAGGATTCTTCACTATTGGCTTGTTTTTTGCGCCTATTTCTTGGGGTGGTCTGCCTCTTTTATTATCTTTCTATCTATCTGTTAGTGGTATAGGATTAATTTTTCTTTTTTCTTTTAAGGCAAAAGTAACTTGGTTGCATGCTTTTCTTGTAGGGCTCATTTTTTTTGTTGCCTCCAGAACTTATCCGGTGGCTTTGCTTATGCTTTCTATTTGGTTCTTTCTAGTTTTAACCTTTAAAATATCTAGTAGGGTTCAGAAATTCCACGGGGCTATTTCGTTTCGGTCACTTTTTGATAAGAAGAACCTTTTCCTTTTAATTGCTTTTTTAGGGCCTGTTTTGTTAGCTTTGCCGTTTTTTTACGCGATATTATCTAACAATTTTGAGTCGGTTCAGGCNAGCTTGTTAAATATTTTGTCAGATTGGATTCAAGCGATTAAAACGCGCATTTCCTTTAATTGGTTAATTGATATTCCTGCATTTTCATTATTCTTATCGGAATACAGTCCGTTGTTTGCCTTAGCGCCTTATTCAATGTTTTTGCTTGTTGGGCTTTTTCTTCCGAAGGTATCTCAAATTCTTGGTTCAATTTTTCCTTCAAAGGAATTNCGANGGAGCTTTTTGCTTATCTACATTCTTATGCTATTAATTATGNGTTATCTAACTTTAACTCTTTACTTGCCAATCAACTTTATGTCGGCTTTCTTTGATCCAGAACGTGTTTGGCAGTATGTTTTTATTCCTGCGATAATCTTGTCGGCCGTTGTATTATTTTTTGGTTTCCGATTATTGTATTTATTGTTCAAGCGATTGATTCAGGTTAATAGGGTAAAGACAGGTTTAACCGGACTGAGAAAATCTGTTAGAATCAGATTTTTAGCTGTTGGATTGCTTGTTTTGATGATTCTTAGTGCAGGTTTGTTGATTATTCCAATAATAACTGAGCAAGAAATAGTGTATAATCAAGTGAAATCTTCTTTTAGTTTATACCAAACTCTTGGAAAGGACGATGTGTCTTTAATGGATTGGATTAAAGCCAATGTTCCATCCAACGAATCTATTCTAGTTTCTTCCGGCGATAGTGGACAGTTTTTGGCAACCGTAACTCAAAGCCGAACTATTTCGATTAGCAACCGTTTAGGTAATTACAGCCAGTTAATTGGAATTTTGTCTTCAAATTCCTCTGATTTACATGCCGTCCCGTTTTTGGTAGAATACAACGTCTCTTATGTCTACATTGGCTCGTCTGCTACAACGTATGCTCTTCAAATTCCTTATTATAGACATTTTAATGCTACCCAATTTCTAGCAANCCCTTATTTTACTTTAACGCNGGAGATTGGGGATGCTTGGCTTTTCCAGTTTAATACTACATCTGCGCAAGATGCTTATGAAGCTGCAAGTCCTTTACCTGCGTTCGTTGATCAGTGGCATCCTTCAACTTTTATTAACATTTTAGCCCACGAAGGCGGATTCACCGCCCCGTCAGCAGGGATTTATTATGGTTCTGGCGTACAAAAAATCCAAGCCTTCGCTTATGAAGGTTACAAGCTGGATCACTGGCTGCTGAACGGAACCTACATAGTTGATCCAGAAAACCCCCTCAATGTTGATTACCTTAACTGGAACATACAGCCAATATTCACAGAAAAAACTTGACAGAAAATAGTAATCTTAACTTGATGATCAGTGAATAGGGTTAATAAGTAGAGCTAAAACATCGATGTAATTGAGGTAATATGTCGTACGAAGATGATAATAAGCCTCTTTGCTAAAACAATAGAAACGATTTGTAAAGATTTTTTTGTCCCAGTTTCTAAGAGTTTTTTCCCAAGTCCAAAACGGACTATAGATTA
>JGI20214J51650_10002089_pt1 | contig 12651 bp, 6 predicted proteins | sample WetSurMetagenome_FD_51650 | JGI IMG/M metagenome (IMG submission 51650)
AAATATCAGTCGTTTGAGACAGCTCTCGGTAATCGCGACTTTGTAGATGATATGCGTTTTGAAGGGATGCTGCATGGAGTACTGAAGTTCTCAGACCATCCAAGGGCAGTGGTTAAAAAGATAGACTTAAGTGAGGCATTGAATATAAAAGGTGTAATAAGAATATTTACGGCAAATGACATTCCCGGATCACTCTATACGGGTCTGGTGTTCAAAGACTGGCCACTGATGATTAAAGAGGGTGAAACAACCCGGTATATAGGAGATGTTATCGCCGGCGTGGTTGCAGAAACAGAGGCTATCGCCAGGAAGGCCGCAGAAGTAATACAAGTTGACTATGATATACTTGAACCTGTTTCGGAAATGCTCGCAGCAACAAAACCGGGTAGTGCTCAGATCCACCCCGACAGGTCAAATGTAATAGAGACATCGGGTATATGTTTTGGAGATGTGGAGAAAGCATTCAATGAGGCTGCCTATATATCGTCGGGCATATATGAGACACAACGTATCGAGCATGCCTTCCTCGAAACAGAAACAGCTATAGCACTGCCTGAAGATGACGGCATAAGACTTTACAGCCAGGGACAGGGCGCTTATGTTGATCGCACGGCAGTAGCAACCATCCTGGCCTTGCCTGAAGAAAAAATAAAGGTGATACAGGTACAGAACGGTGGCGGCTTTGGCGGAAAGGAAGATATCACAGTACAGGGTCATGCATCGCTCTTCTCATTCCTGCTAAAAAAACCGGTAAGAGTTCATCTTAACAGGGACGAGTCTGTTATCATGCATCCCAAGCGTCATCCTGTGTGGATGGATATAAGCCTGGCATGTGATAAGAACGGGAAGTTCACAGCCGTTAAGCTGAATGCCGTGGGTGATACAGGAGCGTATGCCTCTGTAGGCACCAAGGTGATGGAACGCGTTGTAGGCCATGCTACCGGAGGATACACCATACCCTCGGTAGATATTAAAGCGGTAACTGTCTATACAAACAACATACCCTCAGGTGCCATGCGCGGTTTTGGCGTGCCGCAGGTGGTCTTTGCCGTTGAGAGCTGTATTGACGAAATATGCACCATGGGAGGCTTCGACCGCTGGCAGATACGCTTTGATAATGCGCTTGAGGACGGCAGAAAAACTGCTACCGGACAGGTCCTGCGCGGAGTAGGATTGAAAAAGACATTACTGGCTGTTAAAGATGAATTCAGAAAAGCAAAATATGCAGGTATAGCTTGCGGCCTGAAAAATACCGGCGTAGGAAATGGCATGACGGATGACAGCAGCGTCTCGGTTGAAATTATTTCCGGCAGAAAAGTTGTGATCAACCATGGCTGGAGCGAGATGGGACAGGGCATACACACAATGGCCATCCAGACCCTTCACCAGGAGACAGGTATAGACCCGTCAATAATTGAAGTGAAGGTTGATACATCTGCCGGCCTGCCTACAGGAATGACAACATCATCAAGAGCCACTGCCCTTGTCGGTAATGCGCTGATAGACGCATCTAAACATATTCGCGAAGACCTTGGTAATGGTACATTGGAACAGCTTACAGGAAGAATATATAAAGGAAAATATGTTTGCAACTGGACATGTAAACCCGGTGCAGAAACAGACGAACCGGTAATTCACTTTGCGTACGGCTATGCAACCCAGGTTGTAATCCTTGATGAAAACGGAGAGATAAAAAAGATTATCGCTGCACATGATGCAGGAAAAATAATGAACCGTATGCTGTTTGAAGGGCAGATAGAAGGAGCCCTGCATATGGGAATGGGATATGCCCTTACAGAAGACCTGCCCATGAAGGATGGCAGACCCCTCAGCCTCAAGTTTAACGATCTCGGAATAATCAGAGCATCAGAAATGCCGGAAATGGAAATAATAGGTATAGAGGAGAAAGACCCCGTAGGCCCTTACGGCGCAAAGGGAATAGGTGAGATAGGGCTCGTTCCTACTGCTGCCGCAATAGCTAATGCATTCTATGCATTTGACGGTATTAAAAGAACAAAACTCCCTCTCCGCAGAAAGAAACAAAAAAACGATTAATTACATAACAATGCCCGTACTTCTTAAAAACGCAACATTTATCGACTGGCAGACACTTGATTTCAGTAACAGGAATATCCTTGCTGAGAAAAATAAGTCTGAAATAAGATTCGTTGATGATGAATTCTGTGAGACAGCAGGGATTCAGGTGTTAGACTGTACAGGAAAACTGGTTACAAAATCGTTTGGCATCGGGCATCATCATGTTTACTCTGCCTTATCAAGAGGCATGGGCGCACCAAAGAAAAACCCTTCAGGATTTCTTGAAATACTAAAATATATCTGGTGGACATTGGACAAGTGCCTCAATGAAAAGATGATTGAGTCAAGTGCACTGGTTACTGCCATGGAATGCGCCAGGGCCGGATCAACATTTGTTATTGACCATCATGCCTCTCCTTTTGCTGTAAAAGGCTCACTGAATATTATTGCCGGTGCGTTTGAAAAAGTAGGTGTTTCTCACCTTCTGTGCTATGAGATTTCAGACCGCGACAAGATGCAGATTGCCAGGGAAGGACTTGAAGAAACGGAAGAATATCTGAAAAACCATCAGGGGCTTGTAGGCCTTCATGCTTCTTTCACTGTGGGCGATAGTACTCTAAAAGCCGCTGTAGACCTGATGAAAAGATATAACTCAGGCATTCACATTCATGTTGCAGAAGACATCTACGACCAGGAGATGTGCATAAGAAAATATGGCAAACGGGTCGTGAAAAGACTGAGTCAGGCAGGTGTTCTCGATTCTAAAAAAACAATACTGGCACACTGCCTGCATCTCGATGATGATGAAAAAGAAATAATACGCACATCGGGTTGCCGGGTGGTAGAGAACTGCGAAAGCAACCTTAACAATAACGTTGGATATTTCAACGGGAAAAACCTTGGAGAAAATATAATGCTTGGCACCGATGGCATGCACAGCGATATGCTGCAAAGCGCAAAAGCAGCATTCTTCGTCGGACAACGTAATGATAATATAAACTATAAATCATCTTATCAACGCTTCAGGAACATCCACCATTACATTAATGAAAATGAATTTACAGGTGACGGCGAAAATAACCTTGTGGTTCTTGATTACAATCCACCCACCCCGGTAAACAAGGATAATTTTTTGGGCCATTTCCTCTTTGGCATCACCTCCAACCATGTAAACGACGTTATCTCAAACGGTAAACTTATTGTAAGAGACCGGAAGATACTCACGGTAGATGAAGACGAGATACTAAACACCTCACGCGAACAGGCCATACTATTGTGGGAGAAGATGGCAAAGGCGAAAGTCTATAAATAAAGGCGAAAGTCCAAAGTCCAAAGTCCAAAGTCCAAAGTCCAATAATGAAAATTCAAACTTTAACATCTATCAGCTGAAATATTAACTACATTTATAGTATTTATTCAAAACTTGTAGTATTTTTGAATAAATATTTTCCCGTTATGAAAGAGATTACCAAGGCACAGGAGGAAATACTCAAAGCAGTATGGAATGTAGAGAATGGTGCAGTAAGCGATGTTATTGAGAGACTTCCGGAACCAAAACCTGCATATAACACTGTAGCAACAGTTATTAAAGTACTTGAAAACAAAGGTTATGTTGCCCATAAAACTTATGGTAAAACCAATGTCTATTATGCACTGGTTTCAAAAAAGGAGTATGCTTATCACGTTGCAAAAGAAGCCTTTAACGGTCTTTTTAATGGGTCAATTAACCAGATGGTTTCTCCTTTTGTAAAGAACAAAGACATTAATGTGAGCGAACTTGAAGAGCTGAAACAGATGCTTGAGTCGGAGATACAAAAACACAAGAAATAAAATGGAATACCTGCAATATATACTTATATCTACAGCCTGCATAAGTATTTCATATATCACATACAGGCTTTTTCTGAGAAAAGATACTCATTTCAGATATCTGCGACTGTTTCTCACAGGGACGCTCCTTCTTTCTCTTCTATTGCCTCTTTTCAGCGTAAGAATAGACTGCACAACACTATTCAGGAAAGAGACAAACCTCACACATAGTGCTATCCAGGTATTTCAGACAGGTAATATTGTGCCATATGCTGATGCCCCAAAAGAAGGTTTCTTCAGCTCTCATGCATCACTATTTATAAATATTTACCTGATAATTGCAGCACTCCTGATTGTTCGCATTATGATTCAACTTCTAAAGCTGCTCAGATTGTACGCAGTCTCAGGTAAGAGAAAAAGCGGGGAAAACATAATACTGACATCATCGCATGTTAAAAGTCCGTTTTCATTTTTCCATCTGATATTTATCCCTGTGGACATGTCAGATAATGAAGAGACAGAAGGTATTATAACACACGAAAGTATTCACGCATCACAATATCATTCCTTTGACAACCTGCTCTTTGAGCTCATATCGGCCGTAATGTGGTTCAATCCGCTTGTCTGGAGAATGAAAAACTCTTTACACCTGGTGCATGAGTACCTTGCAGACGAAGGAGCACTCGATACCGGCATTGACAGGCTAAGGTATCAAACGCTCCTCCTTAATCATGTTTCTGAAGAAAGCCTTGTCTGCTTCTCTTCAGGCTTAAACCACTCATTAATTAAAAAACGAATGATTATGATGACCAAAAGTAAAAACAATCGGGGTAAAAAGCTAACTATTTTAACGCTTTTACCTCTCTCAGCCATTCTACTCTTAGCTGTTGCACTGCTAAATGGGTTTTTCCCTCAGCAGGCTAAAGCGGAAAATCCGGGTTCCGGCACTATGTCGCCTCTGAACATTGTAACTTCTCCTGATACTATTACTATTATATCTAACGACACATGTAAAAAGAAGGTGATATTAGTGAAATCGGGTTGTGAAAAGAAATGTGAGAAAAAGACTGTAATGATTAAGTCCACCGGGGCAAAGAAGTGCAAGGAAGGTGATTCACTCACATATGTTATTGAGTTGAAAGAAGGTAGCGAAATTAAAGAGCTCAATCCCGATCAGATTGAATCCATGACTGTTAATGATAACGATACTACTATTATAGTAAAATCGAAGTCGTGTGGGAAAGGGCAGCCTAATAAGATCATCATTAAGACTGACAAGGGGGAGATCTCTGATAATACTCTCATATTAGTCGATGGTAAGAAAGTCACTAAGGAAGATATGGATAAAATAGATCCGGAAACGATCAAAACAATAAATGTTTTTAAGGATGAAACAAAGAACGAAGGATATGACGGGGTTATCAAGATAACGACCAAGGAATCTGATAGTAAAGTTAATGAAGAGATAACAAAAAATACACTGATCTATCTCAACGGAAAGCAAATCACAAAAGAGGAGATGGATAAGATAGATAACAATACTATTGAAACTATTAATATAATTAAGGGGAAAGAGGCTCTTAAGACAGCCGGTTATGATAAAAAGTATGACGGGGTAGTTAATATAACAACCAAGGCAAAGGAATAGTATTCACCAACCTGCATAAATCAAAAGCCCCGCAGGGATAATCTGCAGGGCTTTTGATTTTATACTCGTTATTATGGCTTACGATGCCGATGGGTCTTCCACAACACCCATGAATACGATCGTTCCTGTATATATCTCCCTTATGAAATAAAGAAACGGCCTGTTAATGTTAATAACCGTTGTGCTTGGATTGGCTGATGTTGTACCCACTACAACTACAGTAGCAGCAGCAGCCTCGGTTCCCTCTTCGTCAGTTGCAATATAAGTCTGATGCATTACATCAAATATTTTCAGTGACTCGTCTGAGATATTACTGAAATCAGCATTATCAGTAAAGGCAATCCCCATCCCCATTGTTGTAAGATCATTTACAAGCGACCGCTTATATTCATACTTAAATTTAGGTAAATAAAGCTGTATATGAGTACCGGCATTTTCAATTGCCGTTGTCCACTCCTGCCATTTAACCGCATCAAGTGATCCTGCAATGTCGGCCGGGGTAACACCTTCATCAGGTAATGCCACAACCATTGTATAGTTACCCTGTCCGTAAGGAATGTCTACAATTGTAGCATTATCGCGATGCAATACGGCAAGGTCTGTCTCATTATACATCGTGGGTACATCCTTTGAAGCACCCGAGCTCAGGTAAAAAGGTCTGTTACTTGTACCAGCCTTATCAAATTTGTCTCTCCATTTTCCGTTAAAATAAACAGCATTAATGAGAAGCATTACGGTAGCTGGATCCAAAGAGCTCATCATGTTTTTTATTTTGCCGTTTGTCTTGCTCTCAATCCATGAATTAATGTCTGTAGCAGCTCCTGCATCATTTATGTCAAATGACTTTGCTTCAGCATCAAAGTAGGTCTCAAGAGCCTGCATAAACCCCTCTTTCACGGTAAAACTATTTTCTACCCATACCGAATTTGCAATATTTATTACAACCCTGTCGTCAACAGAGACCATGTCAGACATAAGTTTAAAATAAGCGTCGTTTATCTCGCTTAGAGTCTTATCATCAAGTGAAAGCGCTTTGGCCATAGCATCATAAGTCTCTCCGCCGGCACCGTTAAGTGTCATTGACAGGGCGCTGGATATACTGAATGGAGAAATCATTATGTTTTCAGCACTTTTTGTACCCGTAATTATTGGTCTGAACAGGTTGAAAGCAAAGTTATTGGCAGAGTCAACAACCTCTTTCTGCTTTTCGGTAAGGAGTATTGCCACCGGATCTCCGGGAGTCACTTTGGCTTTCTCACATGAAGTAAGGCCGGTGGTATATATAAGTAAGAAAGTTATTCCTAAAACAACTGTAACTTTTTTCACGACAAATCTTTTTAAACAACTGCAAATATAAACAATTATCATACCAATTGTTTAGTTATCTGGTATCAGTGATGAAGTTCAATACATTATAGCCACTCATTCTAATAATCTTATGACTTTTGAACTTTATGAACTTTTAACTAATCAAATATATTACGCCACCCGGAACATACATGAGAAGGGGTCTGAATGTACTGAAAAACAACAATTTTAAATCTCAATAATAACATTCACCTCAGGATCAATTCATTATTTTTATAGAAAGACGTCTGGTTTTACTTTCTTTCATTATCTCTGAAAGAGAGGTACGTCTAATTTTACTTTCAATCCATGCAGTAAAATCAAATACTCTAAGTACCTGTCGTTCATAGGTATCATTACGTATTTTATCAAGCTCCGGCTCCATTTTACTCCAGAGCTTTTCTCTGCCAGCAGGGGTAACTGGAAAGTTTCTTATGTTTACAAAACCAAGCATACATCGTTCTATACGATATCCTGATTCAAGTCCATTCATATCGCGGCGAATTGATCTCGATTCATATTTTATAAGATCATTGTCTTTAAGTTCATAGAGCATCATCAGATTAATAAGTCGTATTGTCCTGTTCAAAGGTCTGTTATAATTTTTGTTCCCCAATATATACAATTGATTCAACGCCTTACGTGCTTTACGATATTCCTTGAGGACAAACCATGCCAGAGTAGAATAAATACAAAACTCTGCCCTTCTTTGAATAGTAAGCATATTCATGTTTTCATTATTTATCTGATAAGATTCTGTCATTATTTGTGCACAAGCCGTAAAATTACCCTGCTCAAGATTGCAGATAATTTCATAAATAAAAATAAGGCTCGTAACATTTGCCTGAAAATTAACTGATGGACTCTTTATCAACCTCAACTGATTTATAAAGTATTCCATGTTATCATATTTGCCTATGCTTCTCATACTTTCCAGTACACCTTCGAGATTTAAAAGGTAATAAATGGGAGGAGTTGATAATTGGTCCAGATGAGATTCAAATAATTTATTAAGCACCTGAAAAGATCTTACTGCTGATTTATAATCACCTACGCTTATCAGATAATTTGCCTGGAAAAGCTGGTGAAGTTTCTTTATCTCAAAATTCTCAAGGTTTGAGGAAGCAGAAAGGCTGAGCTCACTTACAACAAGATCATTTAATTCCGCTTTTTGTTTCTCGGTTCTTATGCTTCCCTTATAAATTAAGCGATGCTTAAGCAGCTCATATAATGAAGATTGCTGGTTTAGTTTCTGGATAATTCTTATTGTTTCATTAATGTGAAAATGTTTATTTAAAAGTGTTTTCTCACTTATTTCCGGTAAATTAAGAGTAAGAAGATAATCAAGTTCAAGTCTTGAAGCAAGGTAAAGTGCAATATAATTTTCGCTCTTTTTTGCATTTACAGCTACTTTACCAAGTATATCAAAACATTCTTCATAAAGTGATTTCTCAAATAATACCCTGGCCTTAAGAATTTTGTTAAAGAGGGTAAAATAGCTATCCTGTTCTTCGCGCAATTCAAGAAGAACATCAAGGATAAGTTTGTATAAATATTTTACAGTGGTATCGTAAGAGGCTTTTGGATGGGAAGACAGAAATTGTTGTTTGAGGGAAGATGCTGTTATGCTTTTATTGTGAATCACCAGGCTATATAAAAACATATAGCCTGGTTGAAATGAGTTCTTCTCTGTTTGCGAGACGAATGCTCTTTTTTCTGATTTTGACATCGAATTAATAAGTAGCAATAAAGAGTCTGATTTTATCATTTCCGGGGCTTTTAAGGTTTTTTAAGATCGACATGCAAATTAAAAAATATCTATTATAAATATCACATTTCCTCAATATTGTGATGTTAAAAAACATTAAATAATATCTATATATCAATTATTTAATTTTTTCTATTTTTTAATGTCACATATTTGGATTTACTATTTTTTTGATTTTTTGGACATTTTTTAAAAACTAGTGCTTCTATATTTGTGCAAGACACATTTAAAAAGAATCTCATGCAAAACAGAAAAATAATAGTTGTTGGAAGTTGTAATACAGATATGGTAATAAAAGCCGAAAGGCTTCCGATTCCGGGAGAAACGGTAATAGGCGGTACATTCCTGATGAACCCTGGAGGGAAAGGCGCAAACCAGGCAGTAGCAGCCGCACGCTTAGGAGGAGCAGTTACACTTATTTCAAAAACCGGAAACGACATCTTTGGGGAACAATCAATAGAGTTGTATAATTCAGAAGGAATAAATACCGATTTTATATTTTCAGATCCTACAAATCCTTCTGGTGTAGCTCTGATTACTGTTGATTCTTTTGGCGAGAATTGTATTGTTGTTGCTCCGGGAGCAAATGCAAATTTAACACCCGCTGAAATTGAAAGTGCTGCTGAAGAAATACGAAGCGGCAGTCTGATTTTAATGCAACTGGAGATACCTATGGAAACCGTTGAAAAGGTAGCTGAACTTGCAATGGAAAGCAAGATACCTGTTATTCTCAATCCGGCTCCAGCGAGAGCCTTATCTGACAAGCTTTTAAGCCGCCTGTATATGATAACACCAAATAAAAATGAAGCCGAGATTCTCTCCGGAGTTAAGGTTACAGAATGGGAGAGCGCCAGGCAGGCAGCCGATATAATCAGCTCAAAGGGTGTGAACATAGTGGTAATCACGCTTGGCTCTATGGGTGCTTTTATCAAAGAGGGCAACAACTACCATATAGTCGAAGCAACTCATGTAGATGCTGTTGACACAACTGCTGCAGGTGATACATTCTGCGGCGCTTTTTGCGTAGGGTTTTCAGAAGGCTTATCTGTTCAGGACGCCGTTAAAATGGCATCCAGAGCATCTGCTATCACTGTAACAAGAATGGGGGCTCAGTCCTCAATACCATATAGAAAAGAATTATCAACTCTCATATAGACTCAAACAAAACGGGGGAAAAACATGAAACCTAAACAAAACTGCTCACTTTCAAGGCTGTTTTTTAAGCTGACAGTTATTATTGTCGTGTCGGCTTTACAAATGACCAGTCTGTGGGGTCAGGCTCAACAAAATGTGACTGTAACCGGAATAGTCACTGAGGAAAAAACAAACCTGCCCCTTCCGGGAGTTATTGTCACTATTAAAGGCTCTTATACGGGCACCCAAACTGATCCGGATGGACATTTTTCACTTAATTGCCCTGCGGGTTCAACTCTGGTGTTTACATATATAGGATACAAGCCCGATGAATTTAATATCACTGGTCCGATAAACCTTGATATTAAGATGAAAGAATCAACAGAAACGCTTGATGAGATTGTAGTTATTGGATATGGTTCCACTACAAAAAAGGAAGTTACAGGATCTATTTCTTCACTTAAAAGCGATGACTTTAACAAAGGATCATATACCGACCCTGTAGGACTTCTTCAGGGTAAAGTTGCCGGTCTCTCAATTGCCAAACCTGACGGAGGCGACCCTCTGTCCAGTTATGAAATAATTCTTCGCGGAACAAATACTCTGACATCAGGACAGGGACCTCTTTTAATAATAGATGGCGTAGCAGGTGGCGATCTTAAGAACATCAATTTTGAAGAGGTTGAATCAATGGACATACTTAAAGATGGCTCTGCTGCAGCTATTTATGGTACAAGAGGCACAAACGGAGTAATAATTATAACTACTAAAAGAGCCAAAGCCGGCAGAAGTCTTATTGAATACTCAAGTCAGGTATCAGCACAGGTAAACCCACGGTGGATAAAAAACTTAAATGCAAAAGAATTTGAATACGCATTAGAAAATTATGCTACTGATAAAGCCGAAGGAAACTTATACGGCAGCAGCACAAACTGGTTTAAGGAAATCACACGTAACATGCCTATAAGCAACCGACATAACTTTGCTATTTCAGGCGGAAATGAAAAATTTTCTCACCGTACGGTTTTTGCCCTTGATCAGAATGAAGGATTGCTTAAAAACAATTATTCAGACAGGATTCTTATTAAAACAAACATTAAACAACTGACATTGGATGATAAACTCGAACTAGATGGTAACCTTACCTATAGCTCAAGAAATTATTCTCCTGCAAATTATGACCTTTTTTATCAGGCATTCATTCAGAATCCTACTGAATCGGCTTATGATCCGACAAATACCGAGTATGGCGGTTATTCAAATATATCGGCATTAGATTACTATAACCCGGTAGCAATGCTAAAGGAGAGAATAAAAAAGGGGAAAACAGATGAAGTAGGAGCAAATATCAGGGCAACACTTTTTATTACAAAAGATCTCAAATGGGTAAACTTTATCTCCTCTGAGCAGGAAATGAACAATGAGACATCATACAAAAAGAGATATTATCCTACAATAATCGGAAAGAAAGGTGAAGCCGAGATTGATAACGCCAGATATGGGAAGGTTCAGTATGAAAGTACCGTCAATTATACTAAAACTTTAGACAAACACAATTTACAGGCATTGGCAGGCTACTCATACCAGGAATCAAACAGTAACAGCTCTTACATGATTAATACAGGTTTCGATTCTGACGATTATATGACAAATAATATTGCTGCAGGTATTGCCCTTGGGGACGGTACTGCAGAAATGGGCTCATACAGGGAGCAGAGCAAACTCATCTCCTTCTTTGGCCGGTTGATGTACAATTATAACCAAAAGTACATGGCATCTCTCTCTTTAAGAAGAGAAGGATCTTCAAAATTCGGCGAGAATCATAAATGGGGTTGGTTTCCGGCAGTGAGTTTGGGATGGCGAATTGATCAGGAACCATTCATGGATAACCTGCAATGGGTTAATTCACTTAAACTGAGACTGGGTTATGGCGTAACCGGAAACCAGGATTTTGATCCGTATCAATCATTAATCCGTACAGGCATAGCCGGGAAATTCTTCTATAACGGAGAATGGATTAATAGTTATAAGCCCGTATCAAATCCTAACCCTGACCTGAGATGGGAGAAAAAGCAGGAATTAAATATGGGTGCTGATTTCTCATTGCTGAATGACAGAGTTTACGGTGCACTTGACCTTTATTACAGGTCAAGCACGGACCTTCTTTATTCCTATTCCGTTTCAGTACCACCAAAACTTACAAATACATTATTTGCTAACCTCGGCAGCATAAGCAATAGCGGTATTGAACTTACAATTACCGGTGTAGCTGTAAAGAATAAGGATTTTGAATGGGCAACTACCCTTACTGCAAGCTCAAATAAAAACAAGCTCAAAAAATTCACAAACGATGAGTTTGCTTCCACTTCAAGAGACATGGGCTGGGTAGGTGGTGCTATATGCGTATATACACAAAAAATAAAAGAGGGACAAAGCCTTGGCACTTTCTATGGTCCTGTATGGCAGGGCGTTGATGAATATGGTTATGATAAATTCAAAAACCAGAACCCCGTAGGGCAGGTTAGCGTTGACAACTGGGAAAAAATAGGCAATGCATATCCTGTAGTAACACTTGGCTGGAGTAACTCATTCAAATATAAAAACTGGGACATGAGTTTTGCTCTTAGATCAGACATAGGTGGAAAAGTGCTTAATACATACAGACTCTATTATGAAAACTGGACCACTATTGGAACAAAGAACATCGTTCACACACAATACGAACATCCTGATTTTATTGGTGATGCAACATATTCATCAAAATACCTCGAGAACAGAACCTTCTTAAAAATGGATAATATCTCAGTAGGTTATAACATTCCGGTAAAATCAAAATATGTGTCAGGTATGAGGGTTTCTGCTACAGCTCAGGATGTATTCTGTATAACAGGTTATAAGGGGCTTAACC
>JGI20214J51650_10002092_pt1 | contig 12637 bp, 13 predicted proteins | sample WetSurMetagenome_FD_51650 | JGI IMG/M metagenome (IMG submission 51650)
TTCCCCCTTAAATCCACACACACAGGATGCCTTCTCGGGCATCCACCCTTTTTCCATGGACCCGTAATCGGTGACGTGAGAGATCAAAAACTATCCGCCCGGAATTTCTTTACTATCTGTTTTACCGGGAAACAACCATGAATCGAATAAGGTCACGTTCCAACCATTGAAAAAACGTGAACATGTCATGGACTCCCGCCTCAGGACCTTTCCGAAGCACGGCGTGACGGGGGTTTGTATTTTTATTCCCATAAACCGCCGCGGGGGCGCCCCGTCGGGGGCGGCAGCGTTCATCACATTTTTAAAAAAGAACTATCTGCCCGGAATTTCTTTACTATCCGTTTTTAACGGGAACTACCATGAATCAAAATGTCACTCCAACCGGGAAATTGTCGATAAACGATGGACGCTGCATCCAAATCTTTCCGCAGACAGCGGAACAAAAAACATCGTACTCGTTAAGGGGCGATAGGGAGGACACGTACTGTCCATCCTTCATCTGCTGTGATGTGTCTTCCTGAGAGGATCACGTCATCCAACCGTGTGCCCGTACAGAATCCTGAGACCAATCAGGATCAGGATAACACCGCCAAAAATCTCCATTTTATTGCCAAGGACAGATTCCAGCCGTTCACCAAGCATGACACCGGCAAAGGAGATCCCGAAACAGACGATCCCGATTATCAGTGCCGGGATGAGCACGGCTGCCTGGAGCACCCCGAAACTGATACCAACGGCGAGTGCATCGATGCTCGTGGCAAACGAGAGAACAATCACCGGCACCAGCCGGATACTCTCCATGGAGGCTTCTTCTTCATGCCCCCTGATGCCCTCCAGGATCATCTTTCCACCGACAATCGCGAGCACAATGAATGCAACCCAGTGATCATAGGCGGATATGAGCCCGATCAGGGTTGCTCCGGCCGCCCATCCGACTACCGTCATGCCTGCCTGAAATGCCCCAAAGCAGAGGGCGATGATTGCGGCGGCATAGATAAGCCGGGTCTTTGTGGTCGTTCCGATAGCAAGCGACACGGCAAAACAGTCCATCGAGAGGCCGATACCAACAAGGGCCGGGGTCAGGAAATCCATGATTCCCNGTAGGATACGTCGGGAGATCTGATAAGGTCACGCATAACCCGGATGACCAGTAATGAGCCGTGGGTCATCCCGTGCGATCCCGAGTGCTGCCAGGGCGCTCTTCTCCTTATCCTTGATCTCGAGCATGATGTCAAAATCCGCAGGGCGGGTAATGGTGAGGAACTGGCGGAAGTCTTCTGCCACGATATGCTGTGCATGTGCACCCTGCCGTCTGCCCGGTTCCTGCGAGCTGTAATCGATCATCGGAATTCCATCGCGGGCTTTCCAGGTTTTTCGGACCGGATCGAGCAGGGAAGGGAACAGCTCCCCGTTATTGCAGAGGGAATGATGGAATACATCTGCGATAACAGGAACACCGGTCCGCTCGTGAATGGCGAGGCAGTCCCTGATAGTGTACAACCGTTCATCGTTCTCGATCGCCAGTCGCTCCTGGATCTCTGCGTCGAGCCTGTCGTACTGCCGGACAAAACGGTCGATTGCTGCCTGTTTGTCACCGTAGATACCGCCTATGTGGACCTGGACTTTTGCTGAACGGTCAAGTCCCATCAGGTCGAGCACCTCAACATGGTACGTAAGGTCGCCGATGCTGCGCTGGAGAACCCCGTTGTCCAGTGCATTCAGGAGCACGAACTGGTCCGGGTGCATGGAGATCCGGAACCCCAAACTACGGATACTATCACCGAGTCTTTCAAATCCGCAAGCGAACTCTTCACGCCACGGGAAGGTGCAGAGAGGGTGGGANGCAAATGGCACGATGTCAGACGTGATCCGGAAAAAGAGCAGGCCATGCAGGATATTATAGGCAAGGATCTTTTCCAGGCATGCAAGGTTTCCCTTCACGGTAGCCTTCATCCGCTGTTCAGAATAGGATGCCAGGCGGAAGGTGTGCGAAGCAGTGCAGCCGACAGAATGGTTAATACAAGGGTAGCCGATACGCATGGTTCCTCTCTCCCGTTCAGTACCGGAACAGTGCAGAGACCTTAACAGTTTTCTCTCGGAAGATCCCGGAGGAGGGGCATTTGCATACCAATTTCAATTGCATGGTGTCGATCCGTATCTATCCCGTCTCATCGTTCCGGTAACCCTTTTTCCGGGGCATTCGCACGGCAGCCCGGACCCGGGGGTTTGGGGCACTACCAGTTCATTCATCCGGCTGAATGGCATCAGGAAGGCCCCTGCTTTATTTCTTCACCAGTTTTTTTCCGCAACTCCATGCGTCACCGGCACACGCACCAACAGTCCAGTAACGGTTGTCCGGCATGGTGAGGAGGAGCGGGTTGATCTTCTTAATATCCGGAATACCTCCNNTACAAAACTTCTCTTCGGTATAGGACGCGATAATCTCGCCGATGTAAAAATTATTGGTGGGATTTTCCACTGTAGCCAGCAGTCGGCATTCCAGCGAGAGCGGACATTCGGTTATCATGGGGGCAGTCTTCAATTCACCATAATACACGTCAAAAAGCGCGGCCTTATCGCAATCCCTTCCNGANACCAGCCCGCAATAATCCGTTCTCTCCATCATTCCGGCAGACGGGAAGTTGACACTGAATGTCTGGTTCTCCTCGATACCCTGTACTGAATGATGATGCCGCCCGACACCACAGCCGACGGTCGGCGGGTTTGCATTGACACGCGTGATCCACCCAAGCGCCATGAAATCAGGTTTTTTGTCCACCAGCGTACCCAGCAGGGTTACCGGCATGGGATAGATGAATACATTCCTGCCCGCGGAAATTTTTCCCATATATCCATTCACCTTGTTTTTGCTATGGAAAGGGGCAGTATAAAAGAGTTGGGAATAAAATGCCATCCGGGCATCAGGAAGTCTTGTGGAAGTCCAGCGAAGCCGAGTTCATGCAGAACCGTTTGTAGCCCGGGGGCGGCCCGTCATCAAAGACATGGCCGAGATGGGCCCCGCAGCGTGCACACAGGACTTCGGTCCGTACCATACCGCCCGAGGTATCGGTGTGGGTGCGGACATTGAGGTCTGAAACAGGAGCAGAGAAACTGGGCCACCCGGTACCAGAATCGAACTTCGTGTCCGATAAAAAGAGATCGGTGCCACAGCAGATGCAGGCATAGATACCATGGTCCTTGTATGCATGGTATTTCCCGGTAAACGCATATTCCGTACCTTTTTCCCGTGCCACGTGAAACTGTTCGGGTGTCAGCTGCGTTCTCCATTCTGCGTCGGTTTTTATCACCGGGGTAACTTCTTCTGTCTTTCCTGTCCGGGCATTGAAGATCCGGATCATCGTCCCCGTCTTTCCCTGTGTAGCCATGATTTTGCCTCCAGAAATGATAGCACGGCAGGGAAATAGACCTTTTGATTGAGGGCAAAAAATTGTGTACAGATGTTATAATCCGAAGAATCCCAGGATCCTGCTCTTTGCATCCTTGTGAAAGATCGTTGCTCCTTCCTTGACGTTCCGGACATCTTCTACGGTATAGAGGACGTCCGGGTGCCGGGTAGACAGCACCCCCAGTAACTGCCCGAGTTCTGAACGGGGGACGATCATGAGGATTACTGATACGGTTGAAGAGAAACTCCCGGATCCCTCCAGTCGTGTCATCCCGTACCCGAGTGTTGAAAGCTCGCTGATAAGAGGCTGGGGATCTGCAGGGGTGATAAGCCGGACGATCACGTGCCCAAGGGAGATCATGTTCTCGATCTGCATGCCGAGCAGGGTCCCGAGGCCGTAACCGGCAAGATAGGCAAACAGGTTCCAGTAATCCCCGAGGTTGGTGATGACGATACCGGTCGAAAGCAGCCAGATACCGGTCTTTACGATACCGATCCAGCCGGCAAGATTTGCATGCCCGCGGTTGACATAGATCGTCCTGACCGTTTCAAGGCTTGTCTCAACGATCCGTGCGATCAGGATAATAAGGGGTAACGCTGCTGCTCCCCAGACCACCGTCTCGATATTACCACGCTCCTGATCATAGTAATCGTACCGGATCTCTTGAATACCTTATGGAATAATTCCATGAGCCTTTTGTATTGCCATTCATATCCTTTTGTGCGAGCTGAGGGGGATCTCTCAATAAGGGATTATCCATAAGGGGAGATGGAGGAAGGCCATTTTTTTAGTGCAGGAGGTAACTCCCGCTATCCTCCCGCTTTGAAGAGCAGCCATTCGTTCTTTCCTGCACGTCGGAACGCTACAAGGACATAATGGCCATTCAGCCGGCTCCCGTGAAGGATGACCTCGATCTTATCATCAGCCCAGTGNTTTGTATCGTAGGTGCCCCGATCCCAGATGGTAACCGTCCCCGCCCCGTACTCACCTTTTGGAATAGACCCCTCAAAATGCCCGTATTCAAGGGGGTGGTCTTCTACTGCCACGGCAAGATGCTTCGCGCCGGGCTCCGGGGGAATACCTTTGGGCACTGCCCAGCTTTTGAGCACACCGTCCCGTTCCAGACGGAAATCATAGTGCAGCCTGCGGGAATGATGTTCCTGGACAACAAAAGAATGTCCTTCTGCCAGACTGCCGGATCCTTCCGGTTCCCGGGTAACGGAAAAATCCCGTTTCTCCTGGTACGTCTTCAGGGATGCATCGGCGGCTGTCGGATGGTGATCCGGATGGCCTGTTCCCTCGTGTACTGAAGTAGCTGCAGATGCACGTACGGTAGGATCCCTGACCATCGGCGGTCTCTTCATCGCCGTGATTTTCCGGGCAGGACTCACCTTCACATCTGCCAGCTGATCCGTAGTGCACTCTTCAGGTTTTTTGTCAGAACGGATCCTGATAAACCGGGGGATTCTCAGTTTCCCCTCATGTGTTACTTCCTGGTAGGCAACTTCCCCGACAAGAATTGGATCGAGCCAGACTACGGTATCATTGCGGTCTGTTCCCTGCAGTTGAGGGACGGAGGTCCTGAGGGGAGAGAAGGTTTCCATCAGTAGTTCACGGTCGCGGTCTGAAAAACCTGTCCCGACTTTACCAATATAGAGGAGTGTTCTGCCGGGGGATCCATCAGATGAGTGTGAAACCGTTGCTTTACCTGATTCCTTTCCACGGGCACCGGTCCTCCTGCTGTTTTCGTACAGTCCCAGGATGAGAGCCCCGAAGGTTGAGGTGCGACCACCCTTTCCGGACGTATATCCGGCAATCACACAGTCACAGGTCTTCTGCCCCTTTACCTTCAGCCATGCACCACTCCGTTGTCCGGGCTCGTAGGGACTGTCCTTTCGTTTCGCCATGACCCCCTCCAGGCCTTTGGCGATAGCCGCAGTATAGTAGTCTTCCCCTCTCCCTTCAACCGGGACAGAAAGAACAACATGCGGGCCCTCGGTAACCGACATTTTCAGGATCTCCCGCCGTTGGGAAAGAGGGAGATCCGTCAACGATTTTTTGTCTTTTTCGAGAATGTCGAATACGATATACGTGACCGGAACAGATGCGCCTGAAGAGGGGATCCTCCCGCTCCCCTTCTGGAGCCGCGAGAGCAGGGCCTGCATATCCGGTCTCCCGCCGCTCATGACAACAATTTCCCCATCAAGTACCGTGCCGGGGGCAAGCGTTAAGAGTTCAGCAAGCTCTGGAAACTGTCCNCCCAGTTCCCAGTCGTTCCGGCTCTTTAAGGACAGCGTATCATACACATACGCGATTGCCCGCACNCCATCCCACTTGATCTCAAAAAGCCACGCATCGCTGTCAAATGGCCCGGTTGCGGAACGTGCGAGCATGGGGGTGTATCTGGACTTCATACCATCATTTTAAAAAAAAGTTCATTTCTTGCCAAGCGTGGCAATGGTCTCCTGCAATGCCTGCATGAGCTCTTTTGCTTCTTCAGGGTGGGGTTCCTCCCGAACGATCTTCTCACCGGCGAGTTTCTTGTTAATAAGTCCCATCACTGCTTCCTGGTAATGATCGGGGTAGTCCGTTATAGAGAAATCCCCTGAAAGTTCGCCGATGATACGTTTTGCCAGGGCAAGCTCGCTCTCCTTTGGGGCCGGAAGGCTGGTCAGTTCCTCAAAGGCATGAGGAGTAGTCACTTCATCCGCGTGCCGGAGAGTTGTCAGGACGAGCGCCCCGCCATACACGTGCACCACCACGGGATACTCCTTGGTGCGGAGGGTTATTGTCCCGACTGCAGCCCGGCCGATATCCTGGAGGGCAGTGACAAGAAGGCTGTACGCCTCCTCGCTCCGGTCAGGAACAAGAATATACGGGGTCTCAAAGTAGACCGGGTCAAGCGAGAGATAATAGACAAATTTCTCGATCCTGATCTTCCTGTCGGATTCCGGCATGACTGCCTTGAGTTCTTCGGGCTCGAAGACCACATACTCTCCCTTCCGCACCTCATAGCCTTTGACCGTTTCTGCCCAGGGAACAACCCGGCCGTCTTTTGTGCAGACACGGTCGTACCGGAGGGGCTGTCCGTCTTCACGGTGGAGCAACCGGAATGAGAACGAACGGTCGCGTACCATCGTATGAAGGCGGACCGGCACATTGACCAGCCCGATCGTGATGCTCCCGCTCCAGAACGGCCGTCCTGCCTTACTTGTTTTCACAGGTTCTTCCGGGGTGGGTTTGGGAATGACCAGAGTCCTGACCGGGGCTTTCTGCGCCGGTTTTTCCAAAAGCGAGGTCGCAGGGACGGATTCTGCCACCGGACCCCCTGGTGCGTTCTTCCTGGTTATGCCATGTGCTGAACGATGACCGGGTTTATCTTCCGATTTTTTGCCTGTTGTCAAAGATGTCCCTCCATGGGTCGTTACTTCCAGAAAGTATTGTCCGTATATTAAAATCTTCGGGACGAATCCCCCGCTTCAGCTCCTCCCAGGCGAGGGGCATCGAAATGGTCGCCCGGTCTGTTGCCCGGAGGCTGTACGGGGCTGCCATGGTCTTGCCGTGGGCGTTCTGGAGATAGTCGATAAAGATCGTCCCGGGGTCCTGCGAATGGGGGAACTCGGCGACTACGTGTTCTGTGTCCCGCGCAATGGTCTTTCCCATGCCGTGGGCAAATGTCCTGATCTCCTCAAAACGATAGCCGGGTACGAGCGGGACCACAATATGAAGTCCTTTCTTCCCCGAGGTCTTGACATACGACCGCATCCCGGCGTCTTCCAGCCGGTCATAAACCGTATGGGCGATATCAATAGTATCATCGAACGAAAGGGGGGGTTCGGGATCGATATCGAACAACAGGAGATCGGGAGAATCATACGTTGCTGCAGATGAAAGGGTGACATGAAGTTCCAGGGAGGCAAGATTTGCAAGCCAGATAAGGGTGTCGAGGTTGTTGCATAAGACGAAATGAACCTCGCGATCGGCAGTTTCCGAGTACCGGATAAACAGTTCCACATAACCGGGGGTACCCTGCGGGGCATCTTTTTCGTAAAAATCTTCTCCACCTACCCCGGACGGGTAACGGTGCATCGTGAGAGGGCGGTTATGGAGGAAAGGAAGCATCCGCGGGGCCATTCTGATATAATACGTGATGACCTCTTTTTTGGTGACGTGAAGCGCCGGGTACATCTCCCTGTTCAGGTTGGTCAGGCTGACCCGGGTAAGATCCCTGATTGATGGTTCTTTACCGTAACCGCTTTTACTTCCTGCCATTTGAGAGTAGTTGATCCCGGACATCAAAATTGTTGCGTGATCGGGTGCGCAATCCTGCCTGTACGACGTTTGGCACTTTAGACCTCGTTCCATGGCAGTCCGTTGCTCACATGGACTTTTCAGAATTTTCCTTGCCGGAGGTTGTAACCACTGCCATTATAACCGTGCCTGACCTGAGTAAGGAGAGCAGCTGGTACAAAACTCCCGATCGCTGACTGCACCTGAACTCTTTTTACTTCATCCCCTTCATACCGGATCAATGGTTTCCACCTGTATGAAGCATTTATTACCAATGTGGTTTATTTTGAGGGTATGGTGATACTGTGGTGAACAAAGGAATCCAGTTGAGAACCCGAAGAAAAACCGAACGGCTCATCTCTGGCAGCTGTAACCTCCCGCTGTTCCGTATCGAAAAAGAACTCGCGGAAATCGGTTTTTCCCAGCTCGGTGCAGATCCCGTGACTCTTGCAATGGAACACCGCCCCGATGAACTTTATCTGGAGATCAGCCTGGACGAAAACCACTGCATCCACAGCTACCTGCTCGTGACGTTCGAGGAAAAAAAGAAGAAACAGCGGAAATTCCGCTGGTAAGTTCCGGTATATCGCTATCTCAAAAGTTCGTCCAGGTACTTCTCCCGGTTATTAAGGAAATCACGGTAGATACGGTAATAATCTGTATCTTCATAGGCTACCTTGTGAACCGGAGCACTATCGAAGCTATAGATCTCTGCATTCGGGAAGGCAAGGAGGATGGGGGAATGGGTGGCAATAATAAACTGCACATCCCCCCGGGCACTGAGGTGTCGCATCAGGTGTAACAGTTCGAGCTGCATCCGCGGAGACAGGGCATTTTCCGGCTCGTCCAGCAGGTACAGTCCTCTTCTCTGAAAGCGGGTTTCAAAGAATTTCATGTGGGACTGGCCATGGGATTTGACCACAAGACTTCCGTTACTGAAATAATCCATTGTGGCAGGATCCGCCCTGCTCCACTGGTCAAGGATCCCGGCGAAATGACGAAAAATTTCCGAAGCAAAGAAGGATCCCGGGACCTTCCCGTCAGTCCATGTGATCCGGACGTACTGGTGCAGGAGATCCTCGTACCGGTTAGCCGGGTCGTTTTTTCCATTCCCCTCTTCCCAGATATGGATAGAGCAGCCGCGGGCAATTGCCCTGAGGAGCGTTGATTTTCCCGTCCCGTTCTCCCCGATAAAGAAGGTGACAGGGCAGGCAAACGCTATTTCGTCGGTCTTCCGGAAAATTTCCAGGTTAAACGGGTAACAGGTGTCCGCGGGAAACGTATCGTGGAGCAGTTGAATCGACCGGATATGCATGTCCTGTTTGAATTTTCATGACACGGGTTATATATCTTTCATTCCTGTCCCGTCACTCCCCCGGTTATTCCTGCCTCATCATAGGAAAAACCTGACGGCTGATGAGAGGTACCTGTCCTCGTGAAATGAATGGGCGATGGGAATAATGAAAAAAACTTCGTTTAAAAGGGTTTCTCGTCAACATCTGCTTCAATCTCTATGACCTTTGTAACCAGTGAGGATACAGGAGAGGATTTTCTTCTCTCCGGAAACAGGATCCGGAGCAGCTCGAAACCGGAAAGCACGATAATTGCACCGAATGCGATAAAAAAGAAGACATATACCAGCGGTCGTGCCTGGCAGGTGACGCATGAAGACAGGTAGATAATAATATACCACATCATACCGACCGACAGGATGATGTTGCCAAGAGAACCCAGCACCGCCCACAAAGGCGGGGCATCAGCATCAGACATATAGTTTCGTACTATACGTTTTCGGTAATTATACTATCTCACCAGGCCTGCGGGAAGAAAAAAGGACCGCTTTTCCGTTATTAAAAAGACCGTATGATCATTACCGGCCTTGCAGAGTGCATGACCACATCATGAACCATGCTCCCGAAAAAGAAGTCATGAAGACATCCTTTCGAAGGAGATCTCAGCCAGATGAGTGATACATCTTCCTCATCAGCGATCCGCAGAATCTGTTCTCCGGGTTCCCCGGTCACGACGATACTTCTGGTGTTTATGCCATGTTGGGCAAGCTCGTCGCAGAGTGACCTGATCCGCTCTCCGGCTGTTGTAAGAGCCTCAACAGGCTCCCGACCGGGCTCCGGTACCTGAACAACATGAAGGACGATGATCTCTCCGGCTCCTTTCATCGTGGCAGCAAGAGCCGTTGTTTTTTGCGAGAAATCTGAGAAATTTGTCGGGCAAAGGATCCGTGAGAATATCATCGGGCAGAACTTTTCATATGTCTTCCCGGTCAGGTTCCTGACAAGTTTACCCGGCATCACCATGACATTGATCCTGCTGATCCGGCAGAGCACCTTTACGTGGATACTGCTCATGAAGAGGCCGGCTACAATACCCTTAATATTCGCGTGAATTATGATGAGGTCGACCTTGTGTTTTTCCGCAGATTCAAGAATTGCTCCTGCCACATCGGTTGAGGTTGTTTCATCAGGTGTCACAAGGATTTCCGGATTGAGCGTTGCGAGATAGATTTTTGCCTCCTTAAGGTAGACTTCCGTTGCCTGGACTTCCAGGCTTTCGACCGTCTCTGCTCCCATCGGAATCGCGTATTGTTTGATCACGTGGAGCAGGATTATTTCCCGGATTCCGGGAATACCGGTGATACAATCCAGTTCAGATTTTGCCGGTTCTGAAAAATCTGTCGGGAACAGAATTTTTTTGAACATAGTTCTCTCCGGGGATTTACGATTCAGATCANGATCGTAAAGAAAATGGTGAACGGGAACAGCCCGTAGTTAATTCATACATATTACTGGTATTATATAATAGTATGGGAACCCGGTTGTTAACCTCATTTTCTCCTTCCTGATGACGAAAAAATCTGATTCAAAAATTCCGTTCGCTGCCTGCCGGAAATTCTCCNGCATTTTCCCGGTGAAATTATCTNCCCCACTAAACTGCTACCCCCCTTTCCGCACCAGACTGTTTTTGTCACAGCGTCATCAATAAAACCGGAAGAGAGAATTCATGGTTACGGCAGGTACAAATTTTTACCACACCCCCACTTTTTGTTCCTTCAAGATATACGGGAGCTATTTTGAGACAGTACGTATAATCAGTACACATGCCATCGTATATCCACCGGATAGAAGTCCGCTATACCTCCGATCCCCGGTTGAACGCCAGGACAGACCGGATTCGTTCGATGGGCTTCCCTGTGGATACATTACACCTGATTGATGTCTATACCATAGCCACCAGTACCCGAAATTTTAATCCTGATGAGCTTTTGGAGATCAGCAGGCAGCTCATCAATCCCGTGGTCCAGGAATTCACGATCGACAGTGCAACGAGCGGTGTATTCGATTATGCCATCGAGGTCGGGTTCCTGCCGGGCGTCACTGACAATATCGGTACAACTGCCCGCCAGATGATAGAAGATTATTTTTCGATGACATTCTGCGAAGGAGAGGCCGTGTATTCATCCCAGCTTTTTTTCGTCTGCGGGACTCTCCCGGCGCTTACGCTGCAGAACCTTGCATCAACCCTGTCAAATCCTCTCGTGAACCGGGTCCTGGTCAGGACCCGTCAGGAATACGGGAGCACCGGCATGGAATCGGTGGTTCCCCGGGTTCATCTGCATGAACTGCCGGGCGCTGAAACAGTCGATCTCGATCTTGAGGACGGGGAACTGGNAAGGCTTGGAAAAGAAGGGATCATTGATTCCCTGACATTGCAGAGACGGGGGCCGCTTGCGCTCGACCTTGCCCAGCTCCACGCAATCCGCACCTATTTCTCCGGCTTCGGCAGGAAACCGACGGATGTCGAACTCGAGTCACTTGCGCAGACCTGGAGCGAGCACTGCAAGCACACAATCTTTGCGTCGTCCATGGACGATGATGTCCCCGACGGGCTGTATAAGACCTATATCCAGGCAGCTACCAATGCAATCCGGCGCGAGAAAGGGGAAAAAGACATCTGCGTCACGGTGTTTACGGATAATTCCGGTTCCATCATCTTTGATGAACACNACCTGGTGACCCATAAGGTCGAGACCCACAACTCCCCCTCGGCTCTCGACCCGTTTGGNGGGGCGCTGACCGGCATTGTCGGGGTGAACCGGGACACCATAGGTTTCGGGCTCGGGGCAAAACCCTGCATCAATGTCTATGGCTACTGTGTCGGTGATCCGGACTCAGACCCGCTCCTGTTCCGGGGAAAAGAACGGACAAACCCGATCCTCTCGCCCCGACAGATCCTCGATGGTGTGGTCCGGGGCGTTGGGGTCGGGGGCAACTGCTCGGGAATCCCGACTCCACAGGGATGGTGCTGGTTCGACAGCCGTTACGGGGGAAAACCGCTCGTCTTTGCCGGGACGGTCGGTGTGATGCCGCGGGAACATGACGGCAGGAAACTCTATGAAAAACAGGCACAGCCCGGCGATCTGGTGGTGATTGCCGGAGGGCGGGTGGGAAAAGACGGCATCCATGGTGCCACGTTCTCTTCGGAAGCCTTAGACCCGCAAAGCCCGGTCACTGCNGTCCAGATCGGTGATCCGATAACCCAGAAGAAACTCTCCGACGTGATTGTCAAGGAGGCCCGGGACAGGGGACTCTACCGCAGTATNACCGATAACGGGGCCGGGGGNATCTCCTGTTCAGTTGCCGAGATGGCACGGGAATGTAACGGCTGCCACGTGTATCTTGACCGTGTGCCCCTGAAGTATCCCGGTATGGCACCCTGGGAGATCTGGATCTCTGAATCACAGGAACGGATGACACTGGCGGTGCCTCCGGACAAACTCGATGCCTTCAGGGAACTGATGCACCGGCGGGACGTCGAGGCAACGGTTATCGGTATGTTCACCTCCAGCGGCATGTGCGTTGTCGAGTGGCATGACAGTACCGTGATGGAGGTCGGGCTGGACTTCCTGCATAACGGCCTGCCGA
>JGI20214J51650_10002093_pt1 | contig 12634 bp, 9 predicted proteins | sample WetSurMetagenome_FD_51650 | JGI IMG/M metagenome (IMG submission 51650)
GCAGAAAGAAAAAGAGTTGAAGCAGAACAGAAACGCCAGGCCGATATAATGAATAAAACCCGTAATGCACTGGCCAATTCAAAGAATGCCGGGACAACTTCAACAAGTGAAGGGGAAGCCGGAGGCAAGGGCAATCAGGGAGTTCCGACCGGAGCGGTCGATTCAAAGACCAGAGATGAAGGCAGCGGTCTTGGAACCCAGGGTAATGTCTCCTACGATCTTGGCGGTAGAGGATTCCTATCTTTGCCAAAACCAAATTATGATTACCAGGGAGAAGGGAAAGTCGTTGTCGAAGTGAGCGTGGACAGGTCCGGCAAAGTGATCCAGGCAATTCCTGGAAGCAAAGGTTCAACCACTCTTGATGAATATCTGCTAAAGGTTGCAAAGGAAGCTGCTTTGAAGGCTAGATTTGATGCTAAAACCAATGACCCGGCGGCAATACAGAAGGGAACAATCACTTATATATTTATGCTGAAGTAGTTATCCTGAATTACCTTTTCAGCGATGCCCTTACTGAAAGAATCAGATTATCAATCAGATTGTGATCCTTGATTATATAATCGTCGATCCCTTTTCTTGCCAGATCAAGTACAATTTCTCCTTTCTCCTGTCCTGAAAGCATAATAACATGATTCCGGGGCATTAATTCGGTAATCTTTTTATAAATTTCCATCCCGTTCATAAATTCATTATCCCCGTTTGTAAAATAATAATCCAAAATAATAAGATCAGGGCATGAATCAAGCTCCTTTAGACAGTCTTCTCCATATCTGAACGACTTTACCTGGTAACCTTCTGAGGTCAGACGCCTGGTTACAAGCAAGTTAATTACCGGGTCATCATCAACAATAAATATCAGTTTTTTCGTCCCCATTGNCTGATGAATTAAAATGGATTTATAACTAAATATTAAAACTTTCAGGTATCTATTGTAATATTAATATTTATAAATGTGATTTAGNTTGAAAACAGTGGAAATGAGTTCATCATGTTGATAACCTTCTTTCCGACATTCCTGATAACGAATTCATCTTCAATATTTGAGATCACCTCATCTATCAGTTCAACTATGGCTCCCATGTGNTCCGGCTTAAGTCCCCTGGTTGTAATTGCAGGCGTTCCGACCCTCAATCCCGACGTCAGGAATGGTGACCTGCTGTCGAATGGAACCATGTTTTTGTTTACAGTAATATGTGAAAGCACAAGCGTATTTTCAGCTTTTTTCCCTGATATCTCCGGGAATTTTGTCCTCAGGTCGATAAGCAAAAGATGATTGTCGGTTCCACCTGAAACCACTTTATATCCTTTGTCGGTAAATGCCTGAGCCATAACAGCTGCATTTCTTTTCACCCTTGCCTGGTATTCAACGAATTCAGGAAGAAGAGCCTCCCCGAAAGAGACAGCTTTTGATGCAATCACATGTTCCAGAGGGCCTCCCTGCACACCTGGAAATACTGCNGAGTTAAGGAGTGATGACATCATTCTCAACTCTCCCTTTGGGGTGGTAATGCCCCACGGGTTGACAAAATCCTTTCCCATAAGTATGATGCCCCCCCTTGGTCCNCTNAATGTCTTATGAGTTGTTGATGTAACAATATGGGCATATTTCAGCGGATTCTTTAACAGTCCGGCAGCTATAAGACCGGCCGGATGAGCCATATCGACCATCAGAAGAGCCCCCACTGAATCAGCTATATTCCTCATCCTCTCATAGTCCCACTCCCGTGAATAAGCAGAGGCACCCCCAATTATCAATTTTGGTTTTTCCTTCAGGGCAAGCTGTTCCATCATATCATAATCAACGATGCCGGTCTCTTCTTTTACACTATAGGCAACCGGTTTATAAAGTATCCCTGATGAATTAACCGGTGATCCGTGCGAAAGATGACCTCCATGTGACAGATTAAGGCCCATAAAAGTTTCGCCGGGTTTTAGAACAGTAAAAAACACAGCCATATTTGCCTGAGCGCCTGAATGTGGCTGCACATTTGCGTATTCAGCATCAAAAAGCTTTTTGCACCTGTCGATGGCTATCTGTTCAGTCTGATCCACTATTTCACATCCGCCGTAATAGCGGTTTCCAGGATAGCCTTCTGCATATTTGTTTGTAAGAACTGATCCCATGGCTTCAAGTACCTGCGCACTTACAAAATTCTCTGACGCTATCAGTTCAATGCCATTCAGCTGACGCTGACGTTCTTTTTCAATCAGGTCAAATACCAGAGTGTCTTTTATCATCAGGTTTAGATTAATTATTGATTAGAAGGTTTTTAGAGCCAACCTGATGGTGGTCACCAGAATTCAGGATCGGCGGTTACTTACAAAGATAGTGTTAATATTATAAAAAATTAACTGCAGGTAAGATTTCTATTCCTCCGAAAACTGGACAAGCAGTTCACGGTAGGTAGTATATAAACGCGATTTTGATAGAAAACCGACATAATAGCCCTTATCAAGCACCGGCAAATTCCAGGCCCCGGTATTGCTGAAAGCATCCATTACAACCTCAATGTTTTCACCAATATCGAGATATGTAGGTGGTATTGTCATAAAGTCCTTAACAAAGGTAGTTTTATACAGCTCACTGTTAAACATAATCTCCCTGACGTCATCAAGAAGAACCACACCTTCAAGTATATTGTATTCATCAACGACTGGAAATATATTTCTGTTTGATTTTGATATTGTCTTCACAAGATCGCCCAGATTATCNGTTGACCTTATTGTTATCAGATCCTTTTCAATCTCCTTACGCCAGTTCATCATTGTAAGGACTGCTTTATCCTTGTCGTGTGTAATAAGTTCACCTTTTTCTGCAAGCTGAATATGATATATTGAATGCTTCTCAAATGCTCTGACAGTTATATAAGCTATTGTCGAAGTGATAATAAGAGGGATTAACAGTGTGTAACCTCCGGTAATTTCAGCAATAAGAAAAATTGCAGTTAGTGGAGCATGCATTACTCCTGCCATTGCTCCTGCCATCCCTACAAGTACAAACCTGTTATCAGGGATTTCGGCTCCCGCATATCTGTTCAACAGGCTCGCAATTATAAAACCAGTAACACCTCCGATAAACAGAGTTGGTGCAAAAATGCCTCCTACCCCGCCTGCACCGTTTGTCGAACTGCTGGCAATAACTTTTAGAAAAACAAGACCTAAGAAAAACAGGATATAGACAAAATAACTGTTTCCTAATCCTGAAAAGAGTGAATTCTGAAAAATTGAACCTTCATTTCCATGAAGGAGTGACATTATTGTATTGTAGCCTTCACCATAAAATGAAGGAAAAATATATATCAGGAGTCCAAGAACAGATCCTCCAAGTAATAGCCTGCCAAAGATGTTATTGATCTTTTCATACCACTTCTCAAGGAGGAGNGTCATTTTTGAAAAGAAGAGTGATACAAAGCCTGATACAGCACCAAGCAGNAAGTACCATGGAATATTGCNGATATTAAATGCTTCAGTAATGTTGAAAGAAAGCAACACNTCATNCCCTATCAGGAAATATGCTACAGTCGCAGCGGTAACGGATGATATGAGAAGCGGAACTATCGATGACATTGTAAGGTCGAGCATCAGCACTTCAAGGGTAAAAACTATTCCGGCAACAGGTGCCTTGAAAATTCCCGAAATTGCCCCTGCAGCACCACATCCTATCAGCAATGTAACATTCTTGTAGTTCAGGTTGAAATATTTTCCGATTGTAGATCCAATTGACGATCCTGTAAGCACAATGGGTGCTTCAGCTCCGACCGATCCTCCAAAACCGATGGTGATTGTAGTTGCAATAAGTGATGTCCAGTTGTTGTGTCCTCTGATCCGGCTCTTCTTTTTAGATATTGCATAAAGTACCCTGCTGACTCCATGTCCGATATTATCCTTTACTATATACCTGACAAACAAAAGAGTAAGNAGCATTCCTAACAATGGATATGCCAGATAAAAGTAGCTTCCTGATTCAGGTGTAATACCTTCAGTAAGTATTCTGTTTGTATAATGGATCGCATTTTTGAGCACAGCTGCCGCAAGAGCACTNAGCAACCCGACCACCAGGCTCAGAAAATAGACCAATGTGACCTGGTCAATNTTGAAAAGGTAATTGTTAATATACTTCCTTATAAACCTGTTCCCTGACATAGCGTTGCAAATATAAAAACAATAGCAGACCTTCTCCGTTTTTTAGTTAAGTTTGTCTATTTCTAAGATCTCCCGAATGATAAATTTCAACAGGTTCAGACTGGATAACGGACTGAGGGTAATTGTCCATGAGGACAGATCAACACCCCTTGCAGCAATGAATATCCTGTACGATGTCGGATCGAAAGATGAAAACCCGGGTTTAACTGGTATGGCCCACCTGTTTGAGCACCTTATGTACTGCGGAACTGAAAATATTCCAGAATATGATCTGCCTCTTCAGCTGGCTGGCGGAGAAAATAATGCCTTCACGAATAATGATATAACAAACTATTATATAACACTGCCTTCCGGAAATATTGAAACTGCCTTCTGGCTTGAATCCGACAGGATGCTTGAACCCGGTTTCACACAAACAAAGCTTGATATCCAGAGAAATGTTGTGAAAGAAGAATTTAAGCAGCGTTATCTGAATCAGCCATATGGCGATGTTATGCTTCTTATGCGTCCACTATCGTATATTACCCACCCCTACAGATGGCCTACAATTGGGATGGATATTTCTCACATTGAGAATGTTGAAATTGAACATGTTAAAGATTTCTTTTCGCATCATTATACACCGGACAATGCTATNCTGACACTTTCGGGAAATATCGATCCCGANCAGGTTTACAAACTCGCTTTAAAATGGTTCGGTTCAGTGCCGGAAAGAAAAAGAGCGATTCGTAATCTGCCGCCGGAACCAGCTCAGACCCTTGAAAGGAAGCTGACGGTAGAAAGGAACGTTCCTTCCGACGCTTTATATAAAGCCTGGCACATCGGACCACGGATAAGCAAGGACTATCCTTCACTTGACCTTATGACAGATCTTCTTGCGGGAGGTGAATCGGGAAGGCTTTATAACAAGCTTGTAAGAGATAAAAACCTCTTCAGTGAAATAAATGCCTATCTAACTTCGGATATTGATCCAGGATTGGTAATCATCAGTGGAAAGCTCATGAACGGGACTGACATATTGAAAGCAGAAAAAGCTGTTAATGAGGTACTTAATGAATTAATGGATTCAGCCCTGACAGATTATGAGCTGGAAAAAGTAAAGAACAGGTTCGAATCGTCAGTTGTACTCTCAAATACAAGCATTCTGAACAAAGCAATGAATCTGTCGGTTTATGAATTGCTCGGAGATCCCGGTATGGTGAACAGGGAAGTCGAATGCTACAGGGCCGTAAGCAGAGAAATGGTAAGAGAGAGTGCAATAAAATACCTGAGCCCTGAAAACTGTACCACATTGTTTTACCTCTCAATAAACAAAAAATAAACATGGTCAGACTCCGGCAAATACAGCCTCCCGTTCATCCATTTGATGCAAGGATACTTGTTCCGGTAAAGCCTGTAACTCTTACCAACGGAACAAATGCATTTTTCATAAATGCCGGAACAGAGGATATTATGAGGATAGAATTTATCTTCAGGGCAGGAATTGTTCAGGAACATCTGCCCTTGCTTGCAACTTCAGTCAATATGATGCTGACCGAAGGCTCTGAAAAATACACTTCTGAAGAGTTGAACAGCATACTGGATTACTACGGCATTTTTCTTAATCTGACCGCTGAGAAGGATACTGCAGGATTAATTGTGTATTTTCTGAACAGGCACATGGAGAAAGCTTTAGAATTGATTGCCGAGATACTTTTTCACCCTGAATTTCCTGAAAAGGAGCTTGAAATTCTCATGAAAAAAAGGCTGAACTGGTACCTGATAAACAGAGAAAAAGTCCAGAATGTAGCTTCCGATAAATTCTTTGAGTCGGTTTTCGGTCCGGATCACCCTTATGGCCGGATAGCCCTCCTGGATGATTTTAAGGGGATGATACCATCGCTGCTGAAAGATTTTCATTCAAAATTTTATTTGCCCGAAAAAATGACAATGATAGTATCGGGCCGNATTCCTGATACAGCAGTTGACTGTTTTGAAAAATATTTCGGGAATCTCCATTCGGAAATGATCTTTANCCAGGAATCAGATAATATTATACGGGGAGAATCCCGTAAAAAGGTGCANATTAAAAAGAAAGGAGCAGTTCAGACGGCAATCAGGATAGGTTCTTCATCGATTAACAAACGCCATCCCGATTATCCGGGCATGAAATTCCTGAATGTAATGCTCGGTGGTTATTTCGGATCGCGATTGATGAAAAATATAAGGGAGGAGAAGGGTCTCACCTATGGAATTCATTCTTCAGTCTCTTCTTTTAACCTTTCAGGTTTCAAACTTATCTCCACTGAAGTCGGCAGGGAAAATACCGGTCGCGCAATTGATGAGATATACAGGGAGATTAACCGTCTGTTGACTGAACCTGTTTCGAAAAATGAACTCGAGGTTGTAAGGAAATATATGTCAGGAGAGATGGTCAGAATGTTCGATGGCCCCTTCGCAATTGCAGAGAGCTTTAAGGCTGTATGGGAGTTCGGCCTTGATCTGAATTATTTCGTCGGGATGATGGATAAAATCAGAACAATAACATCAGATGAAATAATAAGGCTCGCAAATACGTATTACAAACAGGATGATTTATACGAGATTACAGTTGGATAGAGGTGAGTATAAGACACATATATAGTGCCCTGGTTTTTTTTGGTTTTTTTACACCATGCATTTACACTCAGAACGAATGCGAGGTCCCTTTACCTCCTGAACTTACCTCCGTTACCATTCTGCCCGAAACTACTACAGCTTTCTTAACATGGACCCCGAGTCCTTCACCCGGAATTGCAGCTTACATAATTTATATTCACGAAACCAGGCTCGGCAATCCGGGGTTTTTTGCCATCGATACGATATGGAATCCATCTGCAAGAACATACAGCGACACGAGAATTCAGTTCAAAAGCTTCCAGTACAGAATTGCAGCATTCAGAGCCCCTAAATGTGCAAGCGAGCTTTCGAATATTTTAAGTACGATATTTACTGAATCAGGGATTGACACGTGTAAAAAGAAGATAAATATTAAATGGAACAGGTACACACCTCCCACTCCTCAAATTGTAACAAAATATACAATTCTGATGTCAATTAACGGAAGCAGCTACACTGAAACCGGAAGCGTTGCTCCTGATACTGACAGTTTTGTTTTAGACGGATTTACAATCAACACCGACTATTGCTTTAAAATAGTGGCAAATCTAAATGGAGGCTCTTCTTCATCTTCTTATAAAACATGTCTTAACACAAAAATGCAAAACTCTCCTGATTGGATCAATGCCGATTACGCAACCGTAAAGGCAAAAGATGCAATTTCTCTCTCTTTCACAATCGATCCGTTATCTGAAACCGACACTTTTGCACTCGAAAGAAAAACAGGGTATTCAGGATCTTTTCAGCAGATTGCTCAGATAAGCGGGACTAATATTAAATCAGTAACTTACACCGACAATAATGCAAAGACAGATATCCTGAATTTTTACAGACTTTCTGCAGTTATCTGTAAAAATCATTTCGTCACTTCAAATATTGCTTCAAATATAGTTCTCGATTCAAAGGTAAGTGAGGATGAGATAATACTTAAATGGAACAATTATCATGAGTGGATTGGATCAGTATCTTCATACAGGCTTTTTACTGACCCGGGAAAAGGATTCATCGAAACTGCTGCAATAAGTCCTCCTGACACTGCCTTCATTATAAACATTCCAGATATAATGTTTTCACTGGTTAATGGTCAGGTCTGCTTTTATATCTCCGCTACTGAAACAGGCAATATTCATGGAATTACAGGTGAGAGTGTTTCAGATACATCGTGTATTTCGTTAGAAGAAACCGTGACAGTTCCTAACATATTTTCACCTGATGGTGACGGGCTGAATGATCTTTTCAGGCCCGTCATAACGTTTACTCCATCAGGCTATCAGCTATTGATCACCGACAGGCAAAGGAAAACTGTTTTCGAAACCCGCGATCATAATGAACCGTGGGATGGTTCCTCAGGAGGAACCTCAGTTTCCCGGGGAGTCTATTTATGGTTCCTGAAACTAACCACACCTTCGGGCAGGAAAATCTCACGNACAGGGACCGTNACCGTCATTAAAAACAGATGAATAAGCATTATATTTGTATCCGGCAGAAAAGAATACATTGATATTTTATGGGGAGCAAGGATATTTTTGATGAAGAAGATGTAAAACGTATTCAATCTGAATATGATTCGCTGGTAAATAATCTTTTAAGGTGCAATAAGCCGGGTGACCGGGAACTGATTCAAAAGGCTTTCAATGTAGCTAATAAAGCTCACTGGAACATGCGCCGGAAATCGGGTGAACCATATATCCTGCACCCTATTGCTGTTGCAAAAATAGTTAACCAGGAAATAGGACTTGGCGCAAGATCAATTGCTACAGCCCTGCTTCATGATGCCGTTGAGGACACTGATTACACTATTGAAGAGGTTAATAAGGATTTCGGACCTAAAATTGCTTCACTGATTGACGGTCTCACAAAAATTTCCGGCACATATTATAAGGGGACCTCTTCCTCAATGCAGGCTGAGAATTTCAGGCGCATGCTCCTCACCCTCTCTGATGATCTGAGAGTAATACTCATAAAGATTGCTGACCGTCTTCACAACATGAGAACTCTCGATTCGATGACCGAGAGCAAAAAAATGAAGATTGCCGGCGAAACAATTTTCCTTTATGCTCCTCTTGCCAACAGAATAGGGCTTTATGCAATAAAGAGTGAGCTTGAAGATCTCAGCTTCAAATACCGCCAGCCGGTTATCTATGAGGAGATTGCTTCAAAAATGAAGCATGGGGAAAAGAAGTATTATTCTCTTATAAATAAGTTCAGCCTGCCAATAATAAACAAACTTAAAGAATCGGGGCTGGCATTTGAAATAAGCGGTCGTCCGAAATCGATCTTTTCCATCTGGAAAAAGATGCAATCGAAGAATGTACCGTTTGAAGAAATTTATGATGTGCTGGCTGTTCGAATAGTTTTTGAACCACTTCCGGGAATTGCTGAAAAGACAACCTGCTGGAACATCTATTCAGTTATAACCGATTCATATCTTCCAAAGCCCGACAGGTTGAGGGACTGGGTAAGCAGGCCNAAGCCGAACGGGTATGAAGCTCTGCATCTGACAGTGATGGGGCCTGAAGGCCGCTGGGTAGAGGTTCAGATCAGAAGTAAACGAATGGATGAGATTGCCGAAAGAGGATATGCTGCCCATTATAAATACAAAGGAGACAATTCACCCGAAACCGAGCTGGATAAATGGATAAAACAGATCCAGATGATGCTTGAAAATCCTCTGGAAGACCCTATTGAGTTTCTCGATGAGTTCAAAATGAACCTTTTTTCGTCNGAAATTATGGTTTTCACTCCTAAAGGAACACTTGTTAGCCTTCCCAAGGGAGCTTCAGCACTTGATTTCGCTTACGAAATTCATACTGAGATCGGCAATAAGGCGATCGGAGCCAAAATAAANTACAGGCTGAATCCTATCAACGCCACTCTTATGAGCGGAGATCAGGTAGAAATAATCACTTCGGATATTGCAAAGCCTGAAAAAGAGTGGCTCTCGTTTGTTTCAACCTCAAAAGCCAAGGAAGCAATCAAGAATTCGCTCAGGGCAGAATCAACAAACAGGATCCAGAAAGGTATGGATATACTGGAAGCAAAACTTGCTGAGCTTGGGGTTACCCCAAATACAGAGATAGTGCGTAAAATAATGCTTTCCTATGATGTGCTGAACAAGGATGAACTGTACTCGGGAATTGAACTCGGAACAGTAAACCTTGATAACCTCAGGAAGATTATAAGAAAAAGCCCTGCAAAAAGCGTAATTAAATACTGGGAGCTTAAATTACTAGGTTCCAAAAAAGATAAAAAAGGAGAAGAGGAAGGTCCCCTTACCAAAGATATCGATCCATCTTCACCATTCCTTCTGAGAGAGAATGTTGAGGATGCCGGGCAGTCGTATGAAATTGCAAAATGCTGTAACCCGATACCTGGTGATGAAGTTGTCGGATATCGTTCACCTGAAGGATCAATAGTAATACATAAACCTAAATGTCCGGTTGCNATCAGAATTATGTCTAACGAAGGGAACAGGATCATTGCGGTAAGATGGGCAATCCATAAGCTCGTATCATTTCTGGCCAGGATTAGTATGACAGGTGTCGACAGGATTGGATTGGTAAATGACCTGACAAATATTATTTCCTCTGAACTTAAGGTAAATATGACAAATATTAACATTAGTGTAAAGGATGGTATCTTCGAGGGTACTATTGACCTCTATGTTCATCACACTCAGGATATTAACAATCTGATCCTAAAGATTTCAAATGTCAGGGGAATAGAGAGCATTAAGCGTGTTGAAGATTTTTCGGAATAATCTTTAGAGCCTCTTACTTTAGCCTGAATCCCATAAAAAACAGTATTTTTGTTTTTATTTTAAATTAGACCAGTTATGATTAACGATGATACCACGTCGACTGTAAAACAAATATTTACTGAATATCTTGAAAAAAGGGGACATAGAAAAACCCCTGAGCGATATGCTATTCTGGATGAAATCTATTCAAGGAGCGGACATTTCGATGTTGAATCGCTTTATATTTTCATGAAAAACAAGAACTACCGGGTTAGCAGGGCAACTCTTTACAATACAATAGAATTGCTTCTCGACTGCAACCTGGTTATCAAGCATCAGTTCGGCAAAAACATTGCGCAGTTTGAACGTGCTTACCAGTGCAGTCAGCATGATCATCTTATTGACATAGAATCGGGTAATGTTATTGAATTCTGCGATCCAAGGATTCAGGAGATAATCCGCACGGCCAGCAGTTTACACAGCTTTACCCCGATGTATCATTCATTATACATTTACGGGCATCTGAAAGACAAAAGACAGATCCCCTGAAATGCCTGAAGCAAAAAAAAGAGCTCTTTTCAGAGCCCTTTTTATAATCAAATACCTTTTATCAGAATGCGTAACCAAAAGAGAATCCGAAAGGCACATTTACACTGGCTTTATCTTTAAATGTATCCTGATCCCAGTCTGTACCCGTTACTTCCCACTTTCTAGAAACAAAACCCATTCCGGTGAATATATCAAGAGTAAATCCACCCGATGTAATTAATTGATATCCAAATACTCCGTTAATATTGAGTTTAGTTCCTTCAACATATTTTGTCTCATCAGCTTTATTTTTAAGTTGTGCTGTGGCATACGAAATGTGAGGTCCGACATAGAACCCTTCAGGTGCAGAAAGATCGCGGCTGATGAAGACCCGATACATTCCCTGAATCCTGAATCCGTTCGTTTTTATACCACTTATNGTTCCCTCTTCCGATTCATCATTTGTCAGATCGTCAAGATTTAACAAAACACTTGGCCCTATATATCCTGCTCCTAACTGAATAGATGACTTTTCGGACACAGCTGCCTCAAAAAGAACTTTATATTCACCAGTGAGCGGAATAATTGCAAACCAGAATGGACCTCCCAGAGCTGAAAGGGGATTCGTTTTAATAGTAAATCTGTAATCATTTTCTTCTCCATTATTCTGGGCAAAAACCGGAGATGCCAGGAGTAAAAATGACACACTGATTATGAAAAGACATGCTGCTTTTTTCATGATAAATAAGAGTTATTTAATCTATTATACCCATTAATTATTAAAGTTACGCCGTGCAGGAAATCCTGCACTTGTTAAAATATTTAATTGCTGACATTCACATAGCATTTATCAACAATATATTATCAACGAGATTTTCAGCCAGATTATTTTGTAACTTCGAATCTGTTTTTAAAAATCCTGAGGTTTTAATATGAAGATTGATATTTTATTAGGCCTTCAATGGGGTGATGAGGGGAAAGGCAAGATTGTTGACGTCCTCAGTCCGGAATATGATGTCATTGCACGCTTTCAGGGTGGTCCGAATGCTGGTCATTCACTTGAGTTTAATAATGTTAAGCACGTTTTGCACCTTATTCCTTCCGGTATCTTCCATCGGGATAAGCTGAATATAATCGGTAACGGAGTGGTTCTGGATCCGGCTGTTTTTAAGAAGGAAATTGAAGAATTGGGACCTCCTGTTGAAGAACTTATTAAAAGGCTTGTTATTTCTACGAGGGCTAATTTAATCCTTCCCACACACAGGATACTTGATGCGGCATATGAGCATCAGAAGGGCTGCCTGAAGATCGGATCGACCCTTAAGGGGATCGGGCCGGCTTACACTGACAAAGCAAGCCGTAACGGCCTGAGAGTTGGAGATATAAATCATCTCAACTTTCAGGAACTGTATAAAGAACATACAGAAAATCACCTTCTTATCCTTAAAAACTACAATTTTNNCTTTGATTTAAANGAGTATGAAANGGGCTGGTTTGAGGGAATTGAATTATTGAGAAAATTCAGGACTGAAAATACGGAGTATCTTCTTCACAACCTTTACTCAGGCGGTAAAAAGATTCTTGCAG
>JGI20214J51650_10002094_pt1 | contig 12632 bp, 7 predicted proteins | sample WetSurMetagenome_FD_51650 | JGI IMG/M metagenome (IMG submission 51650)
TTCCACGCATCGGCGATGAAGATCGTCATGCCGGTAGTGGACCGCGTGAAAAAAGCGGAGGCGCAACATTACGGCAGCGACTGCGCGATGGCCGGACACCATATCGAGAACGGCCTCAAGGATGGCCGCGCGCCGGAACATCCGATCACCTTGCTGCGCCAAGCTTATGGGATATGAATCCTAGCGGCATTTGAACCTAACAGGAGGCATAAGATGTCAAACGAAGGCTATCACGAACCGGTCGAACAGCTCAGCGCGGCAACCCGCGACATGCACCGCGCCATCGTTTCCCTGATGGAAGAACTGGAGGCGGTGGACTGGTATAACCAGCGCGCCGATGCCTGCAGCGATCCGGAGCTGAAGGCGATCCTCGCCCATAACCGCGACGAGGAGAAAGAACACGCGTCCATGGTGCTGGAATGGATCCGGCGCCGCGACCCGCGCTTTGACAAGGAGCTGCGCGACTATCTCTTCACCGACAAGAAGATCGCGCATGAATGAAATCAGACACGGAAATCTCCACATGGGCAAACTGACTCGCGATGATCTTTACTCCCTGGAGAAATATTCTTCCATCCGCTCCGAGTTCCGCGCCAGGGTCATCGCACACAAGGCGGATCGCAGGCTGGCNATCGGCNCGCACGCCACNCTNTATTTCGAGGACAGNCTCACGATGCAATACCAGGTGCAGGAGATGCTGCGCCTGGAGCGCATCTTCGAAGCGGAAGGCATACAGCAGGAACTGGATGTCTACAATCCGCTGATACCCGACGGCAGCAACTGGAAGGCCACGTTCATGGTGGAGTACGAGGATGTCGCAGAGCGCCGCGACGCGCTTGCGCGTCTGATCGGCATCGAGAAGTCCCTCTGGGTACAGGCCGAGGGTCATGAAAAGGTTTACCCCATCTCCAACGAAGACCTGGACAGGGAGACCGAAGACAAGACTTCTGCGGTGCATTTCCTGCGCTTCGAGCTCACACCGAAAATGGTTGCCGCGATCAGGCGTGGCGCAATGGTTAGTGCGGGCATAGATCACCCCGCCTACCGCGAGGAGGTAGTAATGCCGGCCAGGGTGCGCGATTCACTGGCAGGCGATTTGCGCTAAAACTCAGATGGCCATTATTTCGAGGAGAAGATTATGGGTTCATTGAGCATCTGGCACTGGCTGATCGTGTTGCTGGTCATCGTGCTGATCTTCGGCACCAAGAACCTGCGCAGCATAGGCAGCGACCTGGGTGGCGCGGTAAAAGGTTTCAAGGAAGGCATGCGTCCGGACAACGATGTGGCCGGGCAAATCAAGCATGATGGTCAGGCCAGCGCAGGCAGTACAAAAGACAGCAAGACGACTGAAGGTTGAGGCTGTTTGCGGGCGTGATGTGAGCAAGTATTAGCAGGGGCGCAAATCTGCAACACATGCCGTTACGCGACCATGGCTTCGTCGCGCAGGCGCAAGGCTTCTTCGATATCGACTGCCACCACCTTGGACACACCCTTTTCCTGCATGGTCACGCCGACCAGCTGTTGCGCCAGTTCCATCGTGATCTTGTTGTGACTGATGAACACGAACTGGGTGTGCTGTGCCATTTTCTTGATCAGCGCGCACAGCCGCTCGGTGTTGGTGTCGTCCAGCGGGGCATCCACTTCGTCGAGCAGGCAGAACGGCGCGGGATTGAGCTGAAACAGCGAGAATATCAGCGCGATCGCAGTCAAAGCCTTTTCCCCGCCGGACAACAGGTGGATCGAACTGTTCTTCTTGCCGGGCGGCTGTGCCATCACCTGCACACCGCTGTCCAGTATCTCTTCTCCGGTCAGCACCAGCCTGGCCTCGCCGCCGGCGAACAACACCGGGAACATTTCCGACAGATGCTGGTTGACCTGGTTGTAGGTATCCATCAACAGCTCGCGCGATTCCTTGTCGATGCGGCGTATCGCTTCTTCCAGCGTTGCCATCGCCTCGTTCAGATCTTTTGCTTGCGCATCCAGATAAGCCTTGCGCTCGGTCGCGGCCTGCAGTTCTTCAAGCGCCGCGAGATTCACCGCGCCCAATGCCTCGATGTCCTCATTTAACCGGTTCAACTCGCTTTGCAGCACATTCGGCCTGTTGTTGCCGGTCTCCAGCAGCGGCAGCAGCGCTTGTTCGTCCACCCCCTGCAACTGCTCGGACCATTGCTCGAAATGCAGGCGCGCTTCCTGCTCCTTGAGGGTCAACTCGTTGAGCTTGTCGCGCAACGGGTTCAGCTTGTGTTCGCAGGCCAGCCGTTCCTGCTCGAGCTTTTGCAGTTCGACCGTAGCATTTTCCAGGATGTTGCGCGCCTCGCCCAGCGCCTGTTCACAGGCCTGACGCGCCTGCAAAGCCGCCTGTAACTGCTGCTGTGCCGTTTCATCCTCGCTGACCGACAGGTCGGCGCGCAATTGCTCCAGGTTCTGCTCGAATTGCGCGAGCGCGTCGGTGATCTGCTGAATGTTGTGTTGCAGGTCGGTGATCTTCTCGTTGCAGGTCTTGGCAAAGAAGCGCGCTTCCTGCATGGCGTGCTGTGCCTGCTGCGCGCGGCTGCGTTGCTCGCGCAACGCGATATCCTGCGCGCTGGCATGGCGCTGCGCCTCATCGACTTGCGCATAGAATGCGGCGATCTGCTCGCGCAGCACCGCCATCTGCTCGTCTATGCCTTGCTGCTGGCGTTGCTCCGAACCGAGCAAGTCGGCTACTTCCTGCATCTCGTTCTCGATCTGCGCGGTGCGCTCAACGCTGCGCTCGTGCGCCTGGTTGAGCTTGAGTATGTTCATCTGCAAGCCGTGCAGACGCTGCTGCGATTCATTGCCCGCGGTGCGCAGCGGCGCGATCTGCGACTCGATGGACTGATAGTGCTGCTCGGCTTGGGCTACCTGCACGCGTGAATACTCCGCATTGCGGTTTTGTTCGGCCAGTTCCAGTTCCAGCTTCTCGATCTCGCGCTGCCTTGCCAACACCCCGTGCAACTGGCTGTCCGGCGCATGGAACAGCACGCTGTGCGCGCCGATCAGATGTCCCTGCGGGGTGACAAACCAGCCCCCCGCAGGCAACTGTGTGCGTTGTGCATAGCCCTGCGCCACACCAGCCACTGCATATACATGGGTCAACCAGTCGCGCATCACCGGCAACAATTGCGCGTCCTGGCATTGCACATAATCCAGCAACGGCTTCAGCTGCGCAGACTCGCTATCGTGATGCCCGTTGCCCGACGCCGCAAACAGCGCCAGTTTCGCAGGAGGTGCATCGCTCCATGAGGCAGCGGCATCCAGCGACGGCAAAGCCAGCGCGTTCAGCCGCTCGCGCAACACGGCCTCAAGCGCGTCTTCCCAGCCACTCTCGATACTTATCGATTGCCACAGGCGCGGCAGCTTATCCAGCTGATGCTGCTGCAACCAGGCATTCAGGTTCTTGTCGCTGTCTATCTGCCGCTGCAACTGCTGCAAGGCATGCAGTCTGGCCTCGGTCTGCGCCAGCATGCGTTCCTGCTGCTGCAACGAATCGCGCTGGTTGCGCCGCTGCGTATCCGCCAGCGGCAACTGTTCCTGCAAGTGTGCCAGCCTTTCCACCTGATCCGCACGTTCCTGCTCCAGCTCGGCCAATTGTTGCTGCGCCTGTTGCAGCGCACCGCTATCGGCACCCGGCAGATTGTCCTTTTCCAGCAGCAAACGCGAGCGGCGCGACTCCAGTTGCTGGATATTGCGTTGCAGATGTTCGCGCTGTGTCTCGGCCAATTGCAGCTGCTGCTGCAATTGCAACTGCTCGCGCTGCAATTCGTTGTGCCTGTCCTGTGCGATGCGCGCCGCCTGCTCAGCCTGCGGCAGGTTCTGGCCTTCCGATTCGGCAAGCAGCTCGGCCTCCGCAACCTTGGTACCGGCCCCCTCCTGCTGGCGTTGCCAATGCTCCAGCAGGGAATGCACCCCCTGGCGCTGGTGCTTCTGCTGCTCGATCTGTTTCTCGGTATTGGCGAGTTGCTGTGTCATGCGCTGGCGCTGGTCTGCGACGTGCTTGATATGCTGCTCCAGCCGCGCGATCTCGGCATTTGCCGTGTACAGCTCGCCCTGCCTGGCGTGCAGCGCGTCGGAAAGCTGGTAATGCGCACTGCGAGCGGTCTCCAGCTGGCTCTCGATATCGCGCAGCCGCGCGGTCTCGGCTTCCAGTTCGGTGCGGGTCTTCTCGGTGGCGTGCGCGAATTTCACGCGCTGCGCTTCGGCCTCCTGCTTCTTGACCAGCCAGAACAGATGCTGCGTGGTGTCGCGTTGTGTCTCCAGCGCGCGGTATTGCTTCGCCACCTCGGCCTGAGCGCCCAGATGCACCAGTTGCTTATCCAGTTCCTGCAGGATGTCGGTGACGCGCAGCAGGTTGTCGCGCGTATCACCGATGCGCAATTCTGTTTCGCGGCGGCGGTCGCGGTATTTTGAAACGCCCGCAGCCTCCTCGAGGAAGATGCGCAGCTCTTCCGGTTTCGCCTCGATGATGCGCGAGATCATGCCCTGCTCGATGATCGCATAGGCGCGCGCGCCCAGCCCGGTGCCGAGGAAGATGTCGGTGATGTCCTTGCGCCGCACGTGCTGGTTGTTGATGTGGTAACTGGAATCACCGTCGCGCTGCAGCACGCGTTTGATCGAGATCTCGGCGTAGCTGGCCCACTGTCCGTTCGCCTTGCCCAGCGAATTGTCGAAGATCAGTTCCACACTGGCGCGCGACACCGGCTTGCGCTTGCTGGAACCGTTGAAGATCACGTCCTGCATGGTCTCGCCGCGCAGTGCGGACGCCTTGGATTCGCCCAGCACCCAGCGCAGCGCGTCGATCACGTTCGACTTGCCGCAGCCGTTCGGGCCGACCACGCCCACGATCTGCCCCGGCAATGCGATATGCGTGGGTTCGACGAAGGATTTGAAGCCGGCTAACTTGATTTGGGAAAGACGCAATTGGGGACAGTCTTAACGTTATAATTCCGCCTATTCTAACCGAAGCGGAACACTACACAAAATGAGCACGCAACCCTCCAAAAACCTTGAGACTTTTCCCAATCCCAGACCGGGGCGGGACTACCATATCCACATGGAGATCCCCGAATTCACCTGTTTGTGTCCCAAAACCGGCCAGCCGGACTTTGCCACGCTGGTGCTGGATTACATCGCCGATGAAAAGTGCGTCGAACTGAAAAGCCTCAAGCTGTACATCTGGTCGTTCCGCAATGAGGGACATTTTCACGAGGACGTCACCAACCGCATCCTCGACGATCTGGCCGCGGTCCTCCAGCCGCGCTTCATGCGCCTGACCGCCAGGTTCTTCGTGCGCGGCGGCATCTTCACCAACGTGATCGCGGAACACCGCAAGGCGGGCTGGCAACCTGCACCCCGTGTTGAACTGGACCGCTTCGATACGCAATCCGGCACCCGGGGCTGATGTTTCCCTGACTTCGCCGATATGACGATAGCTTGAATGATGTTCCTGGGACTCGACTTCGGCACCTCCGGCGCGCGCGCCTGCGTCATCGATGACCACAAGGCCATCGTTTGGGAAAAGTCCGTCGCATACCCCGCTCCCGCCTTGCAATCCCCGGCAGAATGGCGGGCAGCACTGCACACGCTGCTCAGCGCGCTGCCAAGCGATATCGCCGCAGGATTGCATGACCTGGCGCTGGACGGCACCTCGGGCACGGTATTGCTGTGCGATGAGGCGCTGGAACCGCTCTCCCCCGCCCTGCTTTATGGCGATGGCCGCGCTCAGTCACAGGCTGCGCAGCTCAAGACCCTCGCACCCGAGGGACATATTGTTTGCACCGCCACCTCGGGGCTGGCCAAGTTTCTCTGGCTGACACAGCAACGAGACTTGAAACATGCCGCGTATTTTCTGCATCAGGCCGACTGGCTGACCGCGCTGCTGGGCGGGAGGCCGGGCATCAGCGATCATCACAACGCGCTGAAGACCGGCTACGACGTCGAGAACCTGTGCTGGCCGGATTGGCTGCTGAAGCTGCCGCACACCCATTTGCTGCCGCAAGTGCTTGCGCCTGGCGCAGTCATCGGGCCTATCCGGCCTGACATCGCGGCACATTTCGGCATCAATCCGCAATGCGCGATACACGCGGGGACCACCGACAGCACTGCGGCTTTCATCGCATCCGGTGTAGCCGAAATGGGTGTAGGCGTGACCACACTCGGTACTACGCTTGTTCTCAAGCAACTTTCGGCCAGACGCATCGAAGCCCCGGAATACGGGGTATACAGCCATCGCCTTGGTGAACTCTGGCTGGCGGGCGGCGCTTCGAATGCCGGAGCCGGAATATTGCGCCGCTACTTTGACGATGCGCGCCTCGCCTCCCTCAGCGATCGAATAGACCCGCTGCAAGACAGTCCGCTGGATTATTACCCGCTGCCCGGGATCGGGGAGCGATTCCCGNTCNACGATGCGCGCCTCGCGCCCAGGCTGGAACCGCGTCCGGACAGTGACGTGCAGTTCCTGCATGGCTTGCTGCAAGGCCTGGCGAATATAGAAGCGGCGGGGTATGCCAGACTTGCCGAACTGGGTGCGCCTCGGCTCAAGCGCATCGTGACCAATGGCGGAGGCGCGAAAAATAGCGTGTGGGAAACGATGCGGGAGAGATTGCTCGGTATGCCGGTCAGCAGGGCGGCAAATTGCGAAGCTGCTTACGGCAGTGCGCTGCTGTGCATGGCCGACCTGTGATCGCCGCGCAACATGTCCTCGAACTGCCCGATCGGGATCGGTTTGCTGAACAGATAGCCCTGAAACGCGTGGCATCCGTGGCTGTCGAGGAACTCCTGTTGTTCTTCGGTCTCTACCCCTTCGGCGATCACACTCAATCCCAGCGCCTCGGTCATCGCGATGATGGTCTGCACGATTGCGGCATCGTTGGGATCGGTGGCTATGTCGTGCACAAATGATTGATCGATCTTGATCTGGTCCAGCGGCAAGCGCTTGAGGTATTGCAGCGAGGAATAGCCCGTGCCGAAATCGTCCACCGAAAAACCCACGCCGAGCAATTTCAACTCGCGCATCTTGGCTATGGTGTCCTCGACATTTTCCAGCACGGTGCTTTCGGTGAACTCCAATTTGAGCAGCGATGCCTTCGCACCGCTTTCCTGCAGCACGCGCTGAGCCTGGGAAACAAAGTCCGGCTGGCGGAACTGTTTGGCACTGACGTTCACCGCCAGGGTCAGGTCTCGCGTCAGCGCATCCTTCTGCCATTCCTTGAGTTGCGCGCATGCCATTTTCAACACCCATAAGCCGATCGGCACGATCAGCCCGGTTTCTTCGGCTGCCGATATGAAATGCTCGGGATCGACCAAACCGCGCTCGGGATGGTCCCAGCGCAACAACACTTCCGCGCCCAGCGNACGCCGGAGGCTGTCCACCTGGATCTGGAAACACAGGTGGAATTGCTGTCTTGCCAGCGCATGACGCAGGTCCGCCTCCATTGCAGCACGGTTCTCCAGCGCNGTTTGCATTTGCGGATCAAAGAACCGGATGGCATTTCGCCCTGATGACTTTGCCTGATACATCGCGACGTCGGCGTGCTGGATCAATTCTTCGGCATTTTCCCGATGATTGTAGAACAGGCTGATTCCGATGCTGGCCGTGGAATGGAACTCAAATTCATCCAGCACATAGGTTTTGTCCAGTTCCTGACGGATCTTTTCCGCGACCTGGTCGGTTTGGCTGGCGGCTTCGTTTGCTTCGCTGCTCAGATTCTCCAACAGCACCACGAATTCGTCCCCGCCCAACCGCGCCACACTGTCCCCCTCGCGCACGCAGGTCTGCAAACGGCGCGCCACTTCGACCAGCAGTTGATCGCCCATCACATGCCCTTGCGTGTCATTGATGATCTTGAAGTGATCCAGGTCCAGGAACAGCAATGCGCCATGCCGGTTGCTGCGCGCGCTGACTGCCAGCCCCTGCTGCAAGCGATCCATCAACAGACGGCGGTTCGGCAGATTGGTCAGCGGATCATAAAAGGCCAGCTGATGGATCTCCTGTTCCGACTTCTTGCGATTGCTGATATCGCGGAATACCGCGACGTAGTGGGTCAACTTGTGGTCGTCGTCGTAAACGGCCGTGATGGTCATCGTCTTCGGATAGATACTGCCATCCTTGCGCTTGTCCCATACCTCGCCGGACCACTTGCCGGTAGCGAGCAATGCGGACCACATGGCCTGGTAGAATGCGGCGTCGTGCCGGCCGGACTGGAAAGCGCTCGGGTTATACCCGACGACCTCGTCCTTGCTGTATCCGGTGATCTCGCAGAAGGCCTGATTGACGCGCAGTATCTTCGCCTCGGGCGTCGTGATCATGATCGCTTCCTGGGTATCGAATGTCACCGCAGCGATGCGCTGCCCCTCCTCGCTCCGTTTGCGTTCAGTGATATCACGACAGGAACCATATACGGTGCCATCCGGCAGAGTGACGGCATTCATTTCCAATTGCACTTCGCTTCCGTCTTTTCTGTTCAACCGGATCTCGCGGGTCGAAATCCCCCCGGCGAGGGCAATACTGCGAAATTTATCCCGGTAGCTGTCGCGAAATGCCGGTGTCACCACATCGTAGATATTCCCTGCCAGCAGTTCTTCCCTGGAGTAACCCATCAATGACTCGAAACGGTCATTGATATATACCCAGCGCTCCGTCCGGTAGTCCGCCACAAATACCGCATCGGCGGCATTGTCCATCAACATGCGTGATTTCTGCTCGCTTTCGCGGAGTTCCTGCTCCACCTTCTTGCGCTGGGTAATATCGCGGCTCGAGGCATACAGATAAAGCTCTCCGTCTATCTCGGCACCGGTAGTGCTGACCTCGACATCGATGATACTGCCGTCCTTGCGCCGGTGCCTGGTCTCGAACAGGGCACCCGCCACACTTATCAGGTCCCTGAAGCGCTTCATCAATTCATCCCTGGACCATTGCGCATCCCAGTCAGCCACGTTAAGGCCGGACATTTCCACATTGGTGTAGCCCAGCATCTTGCAAAATGTGTCGTTCGCCTCAACGACGTTGCCCTGGATGTCCATGATGTGAATACCCTCCAGTGCAGAACTCATCAACACCTGGTGGCGGCGCAACATGACTTCAGTTTTCTGCTTGGCCCGTTTGCGCTCGGAGATATCATGGCTCGATGCAAACACGTAGTTCTGCCCGTCTATCTCGACACCGGTGGCACTGACCTCGACTTCGATGGGGGTGCCATCCTTGCGTTGGTGGATGGTCTCGAATCTTGTGCTGCCGCCGGTGAGGTTCCTGAATCTTTCCAGCAGCTCTTCCTTCGACCATTGCTTGTTCCAATCGGCAATATTAAGGCTGCCCGCTTCTTCCCTGGTATATCCCAACATATCGTAGAAGGCTTTATTGGCCTCCATGAGGTTGCCCCGCATATCCATGATGTGGATGCCCTCGATGGCGGCATTCATCAGAGTCTGATAGCGTTTCAGCAGCGCTTCTGTTTTATTCTGAACCTGTTGCCGGTCGGCAATATCCACGCCCATGCCGACCAGCACCGGCTTGCCGTCATGCTGGATAAGCCTTCCGGTGAAATAGTAAGGTGTCTTGATGCCGTTCTTTGCCACCAGATCTGCTTCAGTGATAGTTTCACCCGTCTCAAAAGTTTTGCGGATGTTTTCCTCGATCAGCACCCGATCATCCCCTTCAAAATAATCCAGCGGATGGCTGCGGGCGATCTCGTCGCTGCTGCAATGCAGCACGGTCTCAAGCTGTCTGTTCCACATCAGGAATTTTCCGGATGTATCCAGCATGTAAAAGATGCCCGGCAGAGACTGGATCAGTTCCTTGTTGAAATCGCTATCCAGCCGGAGTGCGCGCTCGGCCCGGTTGCGCCCTGCCTGCATGGCCGCCACCATCAGATCGACCAGCACCAGGGTGGCAAAGAACAACAGCAGGAGAAACAAGCCCTGCTGGACATCCGTGGTATAAAACGGGCCCAGCCCAAGGCTGGTCGCCACTGCGGCAATCAAGGCCGGTATCAGCACGCCCAGTGAGGAGCCCATCACCCCGAAGCGCATGGCCGACCATACGACTACCGGCAACAACAAAAAAACCAGCTGCTGTGAATGGCTGCTGGCAACGTTGATGAAAAGAAATACGTGCCAACTCACGGCAAGCAGGATCGAAAACCAGGCCAGGAATTCCACCCGCTGAGCCCATAATCTTTTCAATTCAGCACGGGAAGTGTTGATAAGCAGCGGCGCCACCATCAATACGCCGATGAAATCACCTGCCCACCAGGACAGCCATGTTGCGCCGGCCTGCTGCATGGCTATCACTTTGAATGCCACCAGACTGCCCGCGCCGACGCTGGCACTGACCAGCATCCCGATGGCGGAAGCTGCAACGAGGAGCACGATGTCATAGACGCGATCCAGCGCACCATGGAATCCCAACCGGCGCAGCAACCTCGCCGCAAGCAACGGAGCCAGCGTATTGCCCAGCGCGATGCAACTGTCCAGCAACGGGGAAGTGTCTATGGAAAAATTGGTGGCCAGCGCGCCAAGGAATATCCCCAGCCAGCAGACATAACCCCAACGCAGCAATGCCGCCACAGCGATGCCAGTGGGCAGCCAGATCAGGGTGACGTGAGGATCCACGTAAGGGATCGCCAGGCCCAGCCTGCCGCTGGCAAAATAAGCCAATGCTACCAATACGAGTTTCGCGGCAAATCCGGATTTGCCCTGATAGCCTGGACTTTTTGTTGTTAGCTGATCGGTCATAGAATATTTAGGCTATACACACACTTTTGACACGCTTGCATGAAACCGTGAATTGCACGTACCCGACAACCTGGACGAACAACACCGTGGCCAAGCTATACTCCCTGATATCGACCACGCAAAGCTTCTCTGTTTTATGTGATTACAGATTATCTCCGCCCGGACCACCCATCGGATCATCGGCTGAGCTTATCAGCAAATGTGGCAGGATGATAAAGCTAATCCTGCGATATTCATATAGCCAAAAATATATATAGTCACCACAAGTTCCGGCCAAGACGAACGAGACGCAACACTTTATAATCCTCGCCTTATTCCATCCCGCACATTCGGAGCCTGCCATGTCATCCAGCACTGCATCACACAGCCTGTTCAACACTCTCAAGACTTTCAAGCTCGCCAGCGGCAAACAGGGCATGCTGTATTCGCTGCCCGCGCTGGAAGCCGCCGGACTTGGCAATATCTCGCGCCTGCCGGTATCGATACGCATCGTGCTGGAGTCTGTCTTGCGCAACTGCGACGGCAAGAAGGTGACCGAACAGCATGTGCGCCAACTGGCAAACTGGAAACCAAATGCGCCGCGTACCGAGGAAATCCCTTTCGTCGTGGCGCGCATCGTGCTGCAGGATTTCACCGGCGTGCCGTTGCTCGCCGATCTCGCCGCGATGCGCAACGTCGCGCACAAGATGGGCAAGGACCCCAAGATCATCGAGCCGCTGGTGCCGGTCGACCTGGTGGTCGACCACTCGGTGCAGATCGACCACTACGGTTCGAAGGACTCGCTCGACCTCAACATGAANCTGGAATTCAAGAGGAACGAAGAACGCTACCAGTTCATGAAGTGGGGCATGCAGGCNTTCGACACNTTCAAGGTCGTGCCGCCCGGCATCGGCATCGTGCACCAGGTNAACCTCGAGTANCTCGCGCGCGGCGTGCACCGGTCGAAGGAGGACGTGTATTACCCGGATACGCTGGTCGGCACCGACAGCCACACCACGATGATCAACGGCATCGGCGTGGTCGGCTGGGGCGTCGGCGGCATCGAGGCGGAGGCCGGCATGCTCGGGCAGCCGGTCTACTTCCTGACCCCGGACGTGGTCGGCCTGCACCTCAAGGGCAGGTTGCACCCGGCCTGCACGGCGACCGACCTGGTGCTCACGGTCACCGAGATGTTGCGCAAGCACAAGGTGGTCGGCAAGTTCGTCGAGTTCTTCGGCGAGGGCACCGCATCGCTGAACGTGACCGACCGGGCCACCATCGCCAACATGGCACCCGAATACGGCGCAACCATGGGCTTCTTCCCGGTCGACGACAAGACGCTGGAATACTTCAAGGGCACCGGCAGGACCGCAGACGAGATCGACGCCTTCGCTGCCTACTTCAAGGCGCAGGGCATGTTCGGCATCCCTAAAGCAGGCGATATCGACTACAGCCAGACGCTTGAGCTCGACCTGGCGTCGGTGATGCCTTCGCTGGCCGGACCGAAGCGGCCGCAGGACCGCATCGACCTGGAGCGCGTAAAGCGCACCTTCACCAGCCTGTACTCAAAACCGGTGGCCGAGAACGGCTTTGCCCGTAAGCCCGAAGATCTGGGCAGACGCTTCAAGACCGCGGACGGCATAGCCATCGGCTCGGGCGACGTGCTGATCGCAGCGATCACTTCCTGCACCAACACCTCCAACCCCGGCGTGCTGCTCGCCGCAGGTCTGCTCGCAAAGAAAGCAGTCGAACTCGGGCTCAAGGTCCAGCCGCACATCAAGACCTCGCTCGCGCCGGGTTCGCGCGTGGTGACAGACTACCTGACCAAGGCCGGCCTGTTGCCCTACCTCGAGAAGCTCGGCTTCTATCTCGCCGGCTACGGCTGCACCACCTGCATCGGCAAT
>JGI20214J51650_10002095_pt1 | contig 12632 bp, 14 predicted proteins | sample WetSurMetagenome_FD_51650 | JGI IMG/M metagenome (IMG submission 51650)
GGCCTGTTCACATTCGCCGTCGAGGAGCTCGAATGACGTGCCCCCACGCTTGCGGCTGCGCCGCTTCGCTGCACCCAGAGGGGGCCGATGCCGACCTCGGGGCGGCCCGCCGGGAGGCGTGATGCTGCAGCGCCGAAACCCCCAGCTGAACGCGAACGGCGAGCTGATCCACCTCCTGTCGATCGAGGGCCTGCCGCGCGCAGTGCTGACGCAGATCCTCGACACCGCGGGCACCTTCCTTAGCGTCAACGAACGCGACGTGAAGAAGGTGCCGCTGCTGCGCGGCAAGAGCGTGTTCAACCTGTTCTTCGAGAACAGCACGCGCACGCGCACGACGTTCGAGATCGCGGCCAAGCGGCTCAGCGCCGACGTGATCAACCTCGACATCAACAAGAGCAGCACCGCCAAGGGCGAGAGCCTGCTCGACACGATCGCGAACCTGAGCGCGATGCACGCCGACATGTTCGTCGTGCGCCACAGCGAGAGCGGCGCGCCCTACCTGATCGCCAACGCCTGCGCGCCGCACGTGCACGTGATCAACGCCGGCGACGGCCGCCATGCGCACCCGACGCAGGGGCTGCTCGACATGTACACGATCCGCCACTTCAAGAAGGACTTCGCGAACCTGACGGTGGCGATCGTCGGCGACATCGTCCATTCGCGCGTCGCGCGCTCGGACATCCATGCGCTGTCCATCCTGGGCGTGCCCGAGATCCGCGCGGTCGGCCCGAAGACGCTGGTGCCGGGCGACCTGGCGGCGATGGGCGTGCGCGTCTGCCACGACATGGCCGAGGGCATCCGCGACGCCGACGTGATCATCATGCTACGGCTGCAGAACGAGCGCATGAGCGGCGCGCTGTTGCCGAGCGCGGGCGAGTTCTTCAAGAGCTACGGGCTGAGCGCGGAAAAGCTCGCGCTCGCGAAGCCGGACGCGATCGTGATGCACCCCGGGCCGATCAACCGCGGTGTCGAGATCGAATCCTCGGTGGCTGATGGCACCCACAGCGTGATCCTGCCGCAGGTGACCTTTGGCATCGCGGTGCGGATGGCGGTGATGTCGACGATCGCTGGAAATCAAGCATGAAGATCCTGATCCGCAACGGCCGCGTGATCGATCCCGCCTCGGGCCGCGACGAACGCACCGACCTCGCGATCGCGTCCGGGCGCATCGTAGGCATCGGCGCGGTCGGGGAGTTCCAGGCCGAGCGCACGATCGACGCCAGCGGGCTTGTCGTCGCGCCGGGGCTGGTCGACCTCGCCGCGCGATTGCGCGAGCCGGGCCAGGAGCACGAAGGCATGCTCGAGAGCGAGCTCGCCGCGGCCGCCGCCGGTGGCGTGACGAGCCTGGTCTGCCTGCCCGACACCGACCCCGTGCTCGACGAGCCGGGGCTCGTCGAGATGCTCAAGTTTCGCGCGCGCAAGCTCTCGCGCTGCCGCCTCTTCCCGCTCGGCGCGCTGACGCGCCGGCTCGAAGGCCAGGCGCTGACCGAGATGGCGGAACTCACCGAGGCCGGCTGCGTGGGCTTCTCGCAGGTCGACGTGGCGCTCGCCGACACCCAGGTGCTGCTGCGTGCGCTGCAGTACGCGTCGACCTTCGGCTACTCGGTCTGGCTGCGCCCGCAGGACGCCTGGCTGGGCAAGGGCGTCGCGGCGCAGGGCGCGGTGGCCACGCGGCTCGGGCTGTCGGGCGTGCCGGTGGCGGCCGAGACGATCGCGCTGCACACGATCTTCGAGCTTGTGCGCGCGACGAAGGCGCGTGTGCACATATGCCGCCTGTCCAGCGCCGCCGGCGTCGCGCTGCTGCGCGCGGCCAAGGCCGAGGGGTTGCCGGTCACGGCCGATGTCAGCATCAACTCGCTGCACCTGACCGACGTCGACATCGGCTACTTCAACGCCGATCTGCGCCTGACGCCGCCGCTGCGCCAGGGCGCCGACCGCGATGCGTTGCGCGCCGGCCTGGCCGACGGGACGATCGACGCGCTCGTCTCCGACCACAACCCGGTCGCCGAGGACATGAAGAACCTGCCCTTCGGCGAGGCCGAACCCGGCGCGACCGGGCTCGAGCTGCTGCTCAGCCTGGCGCTGCGCTGGGGCAACGACGCCGGGCTGCCGTTGGCGCGGACGCTGGCGTGCGTGACCCAGCATCCGGTGCGCGTGCTTGGCGACGCCGTCGGCTCGCTCGCGTCGAGCGCCGGCCGGCTCGTCGAGGGCGGCGTCGCCGACGTCTGCATCTTCGACCCGACTGCGGTCTGGTCGGTGACGCCGGCGGACCTGGCCAGCCGCGGCAAGCACACGCCGTTCGCCTTCGCGAGCACCGGGATGGCCTTGCCGGGCCGTGTGCGTGCGACGCTGGTGGCCGGCACCGTGGCCCATGAGAGGGGCTGAGTGCGCGCGCNCTGGCGCCTGGTGCGCGCGCTGCTGCACGCAGGCCATGGGCTGCTGATCGTGCTGTTCATCTTTCCCTGGCTCGGCCCGGACGCGCGGCGCGAGCGCGTGCGCTGGTGGGCGGCGAAGATGCTGCGCATGCTCGGCATCGAGCTGCGCGTGCAGGGCCGCTTCAGGCCCGGCGCGAAGCTGATCGTCGCCAACCACGTGTCCTGGCTCGACGTGATGAGCGTGCACGCAGTCTGCCCCGAGGCGCGCTTCGTCTCGAAGGCCGACGTCCAGCGCTGGCCGCTCGTCGGCCGCCTCGTCGGCGCGGCCGGCACGCTGTACATCGAGCGCGAGCGCGCGCGCGATGCGCTGCGCGTCGTGCACCAGATGGCCGCGGCGCTGCGCGGCGGCGACACCGTCGCGGTCTTCCCCGAAGGCACCACCGGCGACGGCCACGCGCTGCTGCCCTTTCACGCCAACCTGCTGCAGGCCGCGATCGCGACCGAGACGCCGGTGCAGCCGGTCGCACTGCGCTACGCCGACGCGCGCCATGCGGTGAGCCCGGCCGCGCAATGGCTGGGCGCGACGACGCTGGCGCAAAGCCTGTGGAAGCTAGCGCGCGGCGACGGCCTCGTCGTCCACCTGCGCGTGGTCGAGGCACAGGCCAGCAGGCATGCCGACCGGCGCGCGCTCGCCGTGCGACTGCGCGAACTGGTCACCGAGGCCTTGCAATGACGAGCGCGACGCTCGCGATCCGCCGCATCGGCATCGACACCTGGCGCGAGAACGTCGCGTTCCTGCACCGCGACTGCCCGATCGTGCGCGCGGCAGGCTTCCAGGCGCTGTCCAAGGTCACGGTGCAGGCGAACGGGCGCAGCATCGCCGCGGTGCTGAACGTCGTCGACGACGCGCGCATCGTCGAGCCGTGCGAGCTGGGCCTGAGCGAGGACGCGTTCGCGCGTCTCGCCGTCGCCGAAGGGCACGCGGCGCGAATCGAGCATGCCGAGCCGCCGGCGTCGATCACCGCGCTGCAGCGCAAGATCGCCGGCGAGCACCTCGGCCGCGGCGAGTTGCACGCGGTGGTACGCGACATCGCCGCCGCGCGCTACACGAAGATCGAGCTCGCCGCGTTCATCGTCGCGACCCAGCAGTACGAGCTCGACCGCGACGAGGTGCTGCACCTGACCGAGGCGATGATCGCGGTCGGCCAGCGCCTGGACTGGCAGAGCGAGCACAACCACCGCGGCCTGGTCGTCGACAAGCATTGCATCGGCGGCATCCCAGGCAACCGGACCTCGATGCTGGTCGTGCCCATCGTCACCGCGCACGGGCTGCTGTGCCCGAAGACGTCGTCGCGCGCGATCACCTCGCCCGCCGGCACCGCCGACACGATGGAGGTGCTGGCCGAGGTCGAGCTGCCGCTCGCGCGGCTGCAGCAGATCGTGCGCGAGACGCATGGCTGCCTGGCGTGGGGCGGCGCAGCCGATCTTTCGCCGGCCGACGACATCCTGATCTCGGTCGAGCGCCCGCTTGCGATCGACTCGCCGGGCCAGATGGTGGCGTCCATCCTGTCGAAGAAGATCGCCGCCGGTTCGACCCACCTCGTGCTCGATATCCCGGTCGGCCCGACGGCCAAGGTGCGCAGCGAGCCGGCCGCGCAGCGCCTGAAGCGGCTGTTCGAGTACGTCGCCGAGCGCCTCGGGCTGCAGCTCGACGTCGTGCTCACCGACGGGCGCCAGCCGATCGGCCGCGGCATCGGCCCGGTGCTCGAGGCGCGCGACGTGATGCAGGTGCTGCGCGGCGACGCGGCGGCGCCGCAGGACCTGCGAGAGAAGGCGCTGCTGCTCGCCGGCCGNGTGATCGAGTTCGACCCGGCCGTGCGNGGCGGCGACGGCGGACGCATCGCGCGCGAGATCCTCGATTCGGGGCGCGCCCTCGCGAGCATGGAGGCGATCGTCGACGCACAGGGCCGGCGCACGCCGCCGCCGCCGGCCGCACGCGTGTTCGACGTGCTCGCGCCGCAGGCCGGCATCGTGAGCGGCATCGACAACCTGCGCCTGGCGCGCATCGCGCGCCTGAGCGGCGCGCCGCAGGTCCCGGGCGCGGGGCTGGACCTGCGCGCCCGGCTCGGCGAGGTGGTGCTGGCCGGGCAGCCGCTGTACCGGCTGCATGCGCAGTTCGAGGCCGACCTGGACTTCGCGCGCCGNATGGCGGCGCACGACAACGCGTTCCGCATCGACGCGGCCCCCGGAGCGNCCGCGTGANCTTGCTGCTCGCCTTCGACGACGAGGCCGCGCTCGCGCAGCCGCTGGCGGCCGCGCTCGGCTGGCCGCTGGGCTGGGTCGACCGGCACCGTTTCCCGGACGGCGAGACGCGGCTGCGCCTGCCGCCGCGGCTGCCGCCGCGCGTGACCCTTCTGCGCGGGCTGCAGCAGCCGAACGAGAAGCTCACCGAGCTGATGCTCGCGGCCGCCGGCGCGCGCGAACTGGGCGCGGCACAACTGACGCTGGTCAGCCCCTACCTCGCCTACATGCGCCAGGACATCGCGTTCACGCCCGGCGAGGTGGTCAGCCAGCGTCACCTCGGGCGCGCGCTCGCCGGCTGGTTCGACGCCGTCGTCACNGTCGACCCGCACCTGCACCGCGTCGCGACGATGGACGAGGTCGTGCCCGGCCGGCGCGGCGTGGCGCTGACCGCGGCGCCGCTGCTGGGCGAATTCATCGCGCGCCAGGCGCCGGGCGCGCTGCTCGTCGGCCCCGACGCCGAATCGGCGCAATGGGTCGGCGTGGCCGCGGCCCGGGCAGGGCTCGACCATGCGGTGTGCCGCAAGCTGCGCCACGGCGACCGCGAGGTCGAGGTCGCGCTTCCCGGCGTGGCGCTGCACGGCCGTGCGGTGGTGCTGCTCGACGATGTCGCCAGCACCGGCCGCACGCTCGTCGCCGCGGCGCGTGGCGTGCTCGCCGGCGGCGCCGCGAGCGTCGACGTCGCAGTCACGCATGGGCTGTTCGTCGACGACGCGGTCGCGCATCTGCACGACGCCGGTGTGCGCCATATCTGGAGCACCGACTGCGTGCCGCACCCGAGCAATGCGCTCAGCGTCGTGCCGCTGCTCGCGGCGGCGCTGCGCGCGCTGTAGCGGCCGCGCCGCCGGCTCAGCCGCGGCCCTGCGCGGCCACGGCGGCTGCGGCCTTCGCGGCGGCCTCGGCGTCGCCGAGGTAATAGCGCTTGAGCGGCTTCAGATCCGCGTCGAGTTCGTAGACGAGCGGGATGCCGTTCGGGATGTTCAGGCCGACGATGTCGGCGTCCGCGATGCCGTCCAGATACTTGACCAGCGCGCGGATGCTGTTGCCGTGTGCCGAGACGAGCAACTGCCGCCCGCTGCGGATCGCCGGCGCGAGGCGCTCGTTCCAGCACGGCAGCACGCGCGCGACGGTGTCCTTCAGGCATTCGGTGAGCGGCACCTGGCCGATGGGCAGCGCGGCGTAGCGCGGATCGTTGCGTTCGCTGCGCGGGTCGCCCTCGGCCAGCGGCGGCGGCGGCAGGTCGTAGCTGCGGCGCCAGGCGAGCACCTGCGCGTCGCCGTACTGGCGCGCCATGTCGGCCTTGTTCAGGCCTTGCAGCGCGCCGTAATGGCGTTCGTTCAGGCGCCAGTCGTTGAGGATCGGCAGCCAGGTGCGGTCGAGCTCGTCCAGGCAATGCCACAGCGTCCAGATCGCGCGCTTGAGCACCGACGTGACGGCGAGGTCGAACTCGTAGCCGGCCTCCTTGAGCAGCTGGCCGGCGGAGCGCGCCTGCGCGACACCGGTCTCGGTGAGCGGAACGTCGGTCCAGCCGGTGAAGCGGTTCTCGAGGTTCCAGGTCGACTCACCGTGGCGGAGCAGGACGAGCTTGTGCATGGGGCGAATTCTATAATCCGGCCCCTCTCCGTCGCGCCGCGCTGCCCCCACCCGTGAACCTCGTCAATTTCCTCGAAGAGAACTGGATCCTGGTCCTCGTCGCCGCCGCCTCCGGCGGCATGCTGCTCGGGCCGGCCTTGCGCGGCGGCGCAGGCGGTGCCTCGGTCGGCACGGCCGAGGCGGTGCGCCTGATCAACAAGGAAAAGGGCGTGCTGATCGACGTCTGCGAGCCGGGCGAGTTCGCTGCGGCCCATGCCGCGGGCGCGCGCAACGTGCCGCTCGGATCGCTCGACAGCCACAAAAGCCTGCCCACGAACAAGGCGCTGCCGGTGGTGGTGATCTGTCCGAGCGGGATGCGCGCCAAGCGTGCCGTCGCGAGGCTGCGCAAGGCCGGCTATGAAAACGCGGTGGCGCTGACCGGCGGCACCGCGGCCTGGCGCGAGGCGAGCCTGCCGATCGAGAAGGCGGCCTGAGAGCGCGCCCGGTCCCTGGCCGGGCAGGGAATTTGCCNCCAGACGACAATTCGGCGACCGTGCCGCTTCGGCGCGGGTTGAGGTTGGATGCATGAGCCCCGTCAAGATGTTCACGACCCAGGTGTGCCCGTACTGCGTGCGCGCGAAGGCCTTGCTGCGCCAGCGCGGCGTCGAGCAGATCGAGGAGATCCGCGTCGACCTCGACCCGAGTGCGCGCNACCAGATGATCCAGCGCACCGGGCGTCGCACGGTGCCGCAGATCTTCATCGGCGAGACCCATGTCGGCGGCTGCGACGACCTGATCGCGCTCGACCAGCGCGGCGGTCTGCTGCCCNTGCTCGGCCACGCAGCGGCCTGAGGGTCNGTGCCCCGGCGCGCCACCNGGGCGCCGTCGCCGCTCGGCGATAATCGCCGCCCGCGCCTCGCCGCCGTTGCGGCGGCGGGCCCTGCTTGCGCCGCCACCCCGGCGGCGCGCACCGCGTCACCCGGAAACTCCCCATGGCCGAAGAGAGCACCCCCGTTTTCCAGATCCAGCGCATGTACCTGAAGGACTTGTCGCTGGAGCAGCCGAACTCGCCGCAGATCCTGCTCGAGCAGCAGCAGCCGCAGGTCGACATCAACCTCGGCATGGGCGCGTCGGGCATCGCCGACGGCGTCTACGAGGTCACCGTCACGGCCACCGTGACGACCAAGGTCGGCGACAAGGTGCTGTTCCTCGTCGAGGCCAAGCAGGCCGGGATCTTCGAGATCCGCGGCGTGCCCGAAGAGCAGATGCAGGGCCTGATCAGCATCGTCTGCCCGCAGATGATCTACCCCTACCTGCGCGCGATCGTCTCCGACGTCTGCACGCGCGCGGGCTTCCCTCCGATCCTGCTCACCGAAGTCAACTTCCAGGCGATGTTCGAGGCCCAGCAGGCCCAGGCCGCCCAGGGCGGCAACGGCTCGGGCATCATCACCGGGATCAACTGACGCGCGGGCGATGAAGGTCGCCGTGCTCGGCGCCGGTGCCTGGGGCACGGCGCTTGCGATTGCCGCGGCGGCGCGCCACGAGGTCACGCTCTGGGGCCGCGACGCGGCGCAGGCGGCGGCAATGGCGCAAACGCGGCGCAATCTGCGCTACCTGGCCGAGGTCGAGTTGCCGGCCTCGCTGCGCATCACCGCCGACCACGAGGGCGCGGTCGCCGCGGCCGATCTGCTCGTGATCGCGACGCCGATGGCTGCGCTGCGCGAGCAGCTGCGCGCGCTGCCCCCAGGGCGCGCGGCGCTGTGGCTTTGCAAGGGCGTCGAGAGCGGCAGCGGCGCGCTCGGCCACGAGATCGCGCGCGAGCTGCGCCCCGGCGTGCCCTGCGGCGTGCTGTCGGGGCCGAGCTTCGCGATCGAGGTCGCGCGCGGCCAGCCGACGGCGCTGGTCGCGGCGAGCGAATCGGCGCCGCTCGCGGCGGCCGCGGTCGAGGTCTTCCACGGCGACGCACTGCGCGTCTACAGCTCGAGCGACATCGTCGGCGTCGAGGTCGGCGGTGCGGTGAAGAACGTGCTCGCGATCGCGACCGGTATCGCCGACGGCCTGCCGACGACGGGCCTGAACGCGCGTGCCGCGCTGATCACGCGCGGGCTCGCCGAAATGACGCGCCTGGGCGTCGCGCTCGGCGCGCAAGCGACCACCTTCATGGGCCTGTCCGGGTTGGGCGACCTGGTGCTCACCGCGACCGGCGAGCTGTCGCGCAANCGGCGCGTCGGCCTGATGCTCGCGCAAGGGCATGTGCTGGCGCAGATCCTGGCCGAGCTCGGCCATGTCGCCGAAGGCGTGCTCAGCGCGGCNACCGTGCTGCAGCGCGCGCGTGCGCTGGGCGTCGAGATGCCGATCACCGAGGCGGTGGTCGACGTGATCGAGGGCCGGCTCGCGCCTGCGCAGGCGATGCACCGGCTGATGCTGCGTCAGGCGCGCGCTGAAGGCGCGCCGGCGTAGCCGCACTGGCGCCAGGCCTCGAACACCGCGACCGCGACCGCGTTGCTCAGGTTCAGGCTGCGCTGGCCTTCGCGCATCGGCAGACGCAGCCGCTGCTCGGGGGCGAAGGCCTCGCGCAGCGCTGCGGGCAGGCCGGCGGTCTCGCTGCCGAAGACGAGCCAGTCGCCGCCAGCCCAGGCAACGTCGGCGAACGAGCGCGTCGCGCGCGTCGTGAACGCGAAGCAGCGCGCCGGGTCGGGCCGCTCGGCGTCGAGCAGTGCCTGCCAGGACGCGTGACGCGCGACCTCGGCGAACTCGTGGTAGTCGAGGCCGGCGCGNCGCAGCAGCCGGTCGTCCATCGAGAAGCCGAGCGGCTCGACCAGGTGCAGCCGGCAGCCGGTGTTGGCCGCCAGGCGGATCACGTTGCCGGNGTTCGGCGGGATCTCGGGGTGGACGAGGACGATGTTGAACATCGCTCAATTCTCGGCTGTGCGCGCGATGACCCAGACCTCGACCGCGCCGGCGTCGAGCAGCACGTGCGCCGCTTCGCGCGCGGCAGGTCGGTCTGGTTCGCGGNGTCGCGCGAGCGCCGCAGCACATCGGCCCAGGCCTGGTCGCAGCCGCGTTCGGCGAGCNGGCGCGGCGCGAGCGGCAGCGGCAACACCAGCGCCGGCAGTCCTTGCACAGCGGCCCGCACGGCATCGGCGTTCAGCTCGGCGAACGCGATCGCCAGCTCGGGCTGGCCGCGGAACTTGAACCCGGCAATCAATGCAATCCATGGAAAGCCGTCGTCGGCGATGCGGGCCGTGTGCTGCTGAAGCGGCGGCGCCGCGTATGGCGCAGCCGGTGTTGCCAAGCGATTGACGCAGTCGGCGCAGATCGGGCTGCGCGCCCANCGGTGGCAGACCTNGCACACGCTGGACGCTCNTGCCNGCGGGAGGACCGCCTGGTCTCAATATACTGGCCGGCGATGGAATCCGCCGCCCGCAGCGCCCGCCGTCCGCTCGACGAGCGGGCGCTGTCGCATGTGCTCAAGCGCCTGCGTCGCGCTCGCGTCGCGCCCTGGCTGCANGGCGAAGCCGCACGCCGCATGGCCGAGCGGCTGCCCGTCATCCGGCGCCAGCCCGAGCGGGTGCTGGACTGGTGGTCGCAGCTCGGCGCGAGCCGCGAGTTGCTGACCCGGACCTACCCGCGCGCGCGCGTGATCGCGGTCGAGCCCGAAGCGGNATCGCCCGACCCCGCGCGCCGCTGGTGGCCACGGCGCCGGGCGAAGGACGCCGTTGAAGTGATCGCGGAGGCGGCGGTCGCCGACGGCAGTGCCCAACTCGTCTGGGCGAACATGATGCTGCACGGCGCGATCGACCCGCAATCGGTGATGGCGCAGTGGCATCGCGCGCTCGCGGTGGACGGCTTCTTGATGTTCTCGACCCTGGGTCCGGGCAGTCTGGAGCGGTTGAGCTCGCTCTACCGCGCGCAGGGCTGGCCGGCGCCTTTCGCGCCCTTCGTCGACATGCACGACCTCGGTGACATGCTGGTTGAGGCCGGCTTCGCAGATCCGGTGATGGATCAGGAGCTGGTCACGCTGAGCTGGCCGGATGCGGCTGCCTTGCTTGCCGAACTGCGCGGGCTGGGCGGCAACGTCGATCCGCGGCGCCACGCCGGGCTGCGCACGCCACGCTGGCGCGACCGGCTGCTGCAGACGCTGAGCGCAGACGCCGCGAGCGACGGCCGGCCTTCGCTGCAGCTCGAGATCGTCTACGGCCACGCCTTCCGTCCNCCGCCGCGGCTGCGCGTCGCCGAGAGCGCGACGTTGCCGCTCGCGGACCTGCGCACGATGTTGCGCTCGAATCGCTGATCCAGATCAAGCCCCCTTTTGCGCTGGGCTAGAATCAGCGAACAGTGATACTTGCCCGCCGGCAAGCGAGCACCCGATTCGCGCCCGGCCCTCCGGGCCCCCTCCGTCCGCCCCTGCAGCCTTCTCGCATCCACGTCGATGTCCGTCACGATTGCTCCGCATTCCTGGGCCGCGCCGCAAGGCGCACGCTCTGGTTCGGCGTGGCGTTTCGGCCGCGAGGTCGCGGTCGACGCTGACGGGTCGATGCGCACCGCGCTGCAATGGGTGCTGGCGCGCAACTGCTCGATCACTCCGCGCCAGCTCGCGGTCGTCTACGGTGCGCTTTGGTTCGTTTCGATGCTGATCTCGGCCGGCTTCTGGATGCGCGGNGCCCCCATCGTCGGTGCGTTCGCCGGCGTCGAACTGCTGCTCGTCGGACTGGCGCTGCTCGCCTATGCGCGGCACGCGGGCGACCGCGAGGTGCTCACGCTGGCCGGGCGCTCGCTCGCTGTCGAACAGCACCTGGGCTCGCGCGTCGAGCGCGCGGATTTTCGTGCTGACTGGCTGTCGGTCGAGCCGTCGGCCGGGCAAGGCTCTTTGGTACAGCTCTCGAGCCGCGGGCAGACGCTGCGCGTCGGCCGCTTCCTGCGGCCCGAGTTGCGCGCCGTGTTCGCGCAGGAACTGCGGCGCGCCCTGCGCCGCGCCGGTGGTCCCGGAACAGGACAAGATTCGGAACTGAAGTGACGATGATGAAGAAGACGATCTCTCTTTGGCGACAGCTCCCGCAAGCCGGTCTGGCCCTGGGCGTGATGCTCGCGTCGCAGGCTGCACGAGCGGTGAACGACCTGCCCGGCGGGCCGGCGGTCAATCAGATCGACCTGTCGCCTCCGGCGAGCGGCATCGCCGAGCAGATCCAGTCGCTGCACAACGTGATGCTGATCATCTGCCTGGTGATCTTCCTCGCCGTGTTCGGGGTCATGTTCTATTCGATCCTCAGGCACCGCAAGTCGCTGGGCCACAAGTCGGCGAACTTCCACGAGAGCGTGACCGTCGAGATCGCGTGGACCGTGGTGCCGTTCATCATCGTCATCTTCATGGGCGCGCTCGCGACGCGGACCGTGGTCGCGATGAAGGATACGACCAACGCCGACCTGACGATCAAGGCCACTGGCTACCAGTGGAAGTGGGGTTACGACTACCTCGACGGCCCGGGTGCGGGGATCAACTTCCTGTCGATGATCGACCTCAAGCAGCGCGAGCTGTCCAACAGCGGCAAGCCGCAGGGCGACAACTACCTGCTCAAGGCCGATCACCCGCTGGTGGTACCGGTCGACCGCAAGGTGCGCATCATCACCACCGCCGGCGACGTGATCCACGCGTTCGCGGTGCCCTCGCTCGGTGTCCAGCAGGACGCGATCCCCGGCTTCGTGCGCGACACCTGGTTCCGCGCCGACAAGGTCGGCATGTACTACGGCCAGTGCGACAAGCTGTGCGGCAAGGAACATGCGTACATGCCGATCAATGTCAAGGTGGTCAGCCAGGCCGACTACGCGGTCTGGGTCGACCAGCAGATGAAGGCGATGGCGGCCGCGGCGGACGACCCGACCAAGGTCTGGACGCTGGCCGATCTCGAGGCCCGCGGCGAGAAGGTCTACAGCACGAACTGCGCGGTCTGCCACCGGCCCGACGGCAAGGGCGGCGGACCGATCAAGCCGCTCGACGGCAGCCCGGTCGTGCTCGACAAGAACATCACCAACCAGATCAACGTGGTGCTGCAAGGTCGTCCGGGTACGGCGATGCCTTCNTGGAAGGCGCTGTCCGACACCGAGATCGCCGCCGTGATCACGTTCACGAAGAACCATTGGAGCAACAACACCGGCGAGATCGTTCAGCCGTCCGATGTTGTTGCCGCCCGCAAGTAAGCCGATACCCGATATTGCCGAGAGAGAGGCCGCCCCAATGAGCGCAGTTCTTGACCACCCCGGACATCACGCCCACGACCATGACCACGGCCACCCGCACGGCTGGCGGCGCTGGCTGTTCGCGACCAACCACAAGGACATCGGCACGATGTACCTGTTGTTCGCGTTCACGATGTTCATCAGCGGCGG
>JGI20214J51650_10002096_pt1 | contig 12621 bp, 15 predicted proteins | sample WetSurMetagenome_FD_51650 | JGI IMG/M metagenome (IMG submission 51650)
CAATCAACTGCTGGGAGTCAAGGGAGTAAACGGAATAAAAACAGGGTATACCTCTGAAGCAGGCCAAGTTTTAGTTACTTCGAAAAAAGACGGAGATCACACATTGATTATCGTGGTAATGGACAGTCAAGATAGGTTTCTGGACACAAACAAAATATTAGATCAGATTTCGGGAAATGTTAATTACTTATCCATTCATCCTTAACGGCAGAAACATAGGCCAAAAAATTACCATTTCCTTCAAATATAATTATGGGCATCAAATAATCCTGCGGATTTTCTCCCGCATAATATCCCAAAAACACTTTTGTTATAGTGACATCAACCATATCAGCGGGTTTATAGGCAACATAAGCCTGTCCCTGTTGTAACTCTGAATATGCTTCTTTAGCTGTTTTTATGGCATAAGTGGAAAATTTATCTGAAAGATTTTTGTGATAAAAGCGTCCGGCCATAACTTCCAAGCCCCCGTTTTCTTTTCCGATCAGTAAATCAATTGTTGACGATATTCCGCGGTCATAATAAATTTGTAAACTGTCTAAATCTTTCTGAAAGAAAGCTACTTCCATGATCTTCGCATCAGAGATTTTAGATGTCGGAATGAGAGCATTGTTGGATATGGAGTACATGGTAATTTTGGTTTTACTTTCGTCAATATCCCGTGGGAATAAAGACATGTCGGAGAGAAAAGTTTTTGCGGTATCAATTAGACGATTTTCTTTATCGGATTTCGAAATCGTTTTGAGTGATGCTGCTGACAGATAGGAAGATGAAAGTGTAAATTCGGAAGAATAAATATTCATAGTCATAGTCCTTGCCAGAGCTTTATTTTGATCAACCCACTTATATGTATCTTCCGAGACTTGAGTGTCCGGAGAAGAAAAGCCGGCGCTGTATACTCTTTGGCGCGATTTATCAAGACCTAGCAATGTCGGAGGATTAGGAATCGTTCTATATATCTTTGCCCGATCGGAAAAGAGAGGAAGAGATCCCGTTAAGGTATCAAGAGTATAAGTTAAATTTTCTTTTTTTTGTTTTGGGAAAGGAATAGGGGGTAATTTCCCAAAAGTCGCATCGGGAGGAGGTGGAGGAGAAGATGCATTTTTTACAAACACGACAAACTTCACCGCCATGAAAATAACCAATATTATCCCCAGGNCCAATCCTCCCCACTTGATAGCTAATTTTGTCTCTCTTTTTGCCTTATTTAGAGTGGGCATAACTTGAGTATAAAGAATAATTCAAGTACAATCAATACATNGAATATGACTAGAGTNAGGATCGCGCCCAGTCCCACAGGAATTCCGCACATCGGAAATACAAGAACAGCTCTTTATAATTACCTCTTTGCCAAGCATACCAAAGGGAAATTTATTGTGCGCATCGAGGATACCGACCAGGCCAGAATTGTTCCCGAGGCTAAGGAGAAAATTTTTGAAATTCTCAAGTGGCTNGGTATTACATGGGATGAGGAATATATTCAATCGGAAAGAAAGAATATTTACAAAGAATATGCGGAAAAACTCATAAAAAATGGATTGGCATATAAAGATGAGGGCGCGGTGCGTTTCAAGATTCCTCCTGACCGGGAAATATCCTGGACCGACGCAATCGGCAGCAAAAAAATTACTTTTAAAACAAGTCTTTTGGAAGATTTTGTAATTCTTAAATCAGACGGATTTCCGACCTACCATCTGGCAAACGTAGTTGACGATCATCTTATGAATATATCCCATGTTATCCGCGGGGATGAATGGATTTCCTCAACTCCGAAACATATTTTGCTTTATGAATCTTTCGGATGGAATAAGCCGGTATTTGCACATTTGCCTGTTATTTTGGGACCCGATAAGACAAAATTATCAAAACGACACGGTGCAAGATCAGTTTTAGACCTAAGAGATGAAGGATATCTGAAAGAAGCTCTATTAAATTTTATGGCTCTTTTGGGGTGGAGCCATCCCGAAGAAAAAGAAATATTTTCCATGGCGGAAATGATTGAGACTTTTGATCTGAAAGATGTCGGAACTGTGGCGCCAATTTTTGATCTGCAAAAATTAACCTGGATGAACGGGGAATACATCAGACAAACTCAAAACTCAAAACTCAAAACTCAAATTTATGAATTTTACGATAAAGATAAAGAAATTTTGGAATTTTTAACAAATAATTCAACGAAACTCAATTTGATATTGGATTTAGCCAAGACTCGGATGAAAATTTTAAAAGAATTTAAAGATTTGGTTCTGCCGGGAGTACCGGAATTATCCAATGAAGAAAAGGAAATCGCAAAAACTCTTCTGAAAAAATTCAGCGTGATTAAAGACTGGAGTAAGGCAACAATTTTATCTGCGATGAAAGAAGTTTTGGTCATTCATAGAGCAAAGGGGAGTGTTTTATATAAAATTATCACAGGCTACGAGAAAGGACTTCCTCTTCCGGAGTCTCTGGAAATTTTGACGAAAAATAATACGCTTGAAAGAATAAAGTCGGTTATTAACTNATATGATGGGTTTTGCTAAAGCGGTTTCGCTTTTTCTTCATCCGATTACCGTCTTATTTCCAATACTTTTTATTCTAGTTGCTAGATTCAGCCGGGATTATTCGCATGCCTTAAAATGGACAATATTTTCATACGCATTCATCCTGATAGTTGCTTTGTTTGTAATTGCGGGAATGATGTTGGGGGCGTTTTCCAATTTTGATGTTTCCAAAAGAGAGCAAAGACCGCTCCTGTTTTCTTTCTCTGCATTTGTAGCCTTCTGCTATTTAGTGTCTCTCCTAATTCTCAACGGCCCTAAAATTCTTCTTATTGCATTTCTTGCAATTACCCTGGGATTAATATCGGTAGTAATTATTAACAGGTGGATAAAAGCCAGCGTTCACCTTGCTACAGCCACAGCTGCAATATTATTTATAGGGGTTACCTATAAAGGCTATTTTTTTTTGCTCCTCGGGCTGATTCCACTTCTGGCGTGGGCGCGTGTTAAAATGAAAGAACATACTCCCATGGAGACCTTGGTTGGAACCATATTGGGATTAGTGGTAACATCAATAGTATATTTTATAAGCAAACAATTCTTATTAGGAATGATTTATAATTAAGATATGGAAGAGATTTTTAACAAACCATTAATTAAGTCTTTTGGTTATGCATTTGAAGGATTGTTTCATGCAATTAAGCATAATAGGAATCTAAAGATTCATCTGGCAACTGCCCTGATAGTAATTCTGGCCAGCATATATTTTGACGTTACGCTTTACGAAAAAGAAATTTTGGGAGTAATGATTTTGCTTGTGATCTTGTCGGAAATGGTAAATACTTCAATTGAGGAGATGGTAAATTTAATAACAACCGAACACAGAAAAGAGGCAAAAATTGCAAAAGACGTTGCCGCAGGAATGATTCTGGTAGCAGCGATGGGAGCCGTAATTATCGGTTCTTTTATTTTCTTCCCCTATATCTTTAAATTATTTCATTAGGAAGCCAATTTAAAATTTCTCGCAATGCTGGTAAAGACCGAAAAGCGGGGGATTTTTATAAGACGAAATATGTTTCTTACTTTAAAAGATTTGTTTAACAAATTATGAATTCGCGGAAGTAACCGTTTTCCGTTTTGATACTTTAAGGCGTGAAGGTAAAATATTGTCGCAACTGTACCCGCAAGCGTTATGGCAAATGCAGAAATTAAAAGTAAGAGCACAATTAGAACATTATTCTTAGTTGCCAGAAAAAAGAGTCCTGTAATAGATGTAAATAATACCGTCCAAATAAAAAATAATTCTGTATAGCAGTTATAATAGGAAATATCTTTTTTTATAGAATTAACCGACTTTGAAACCAGATTATCTTGTCCCTTTTTGATAGAGGACAATTTTTCCGCGGTTGTCGTAAAAATATTTTGCATGGAAGGGAAGTATATAAAATTTATCCTATAATGTCAACCTGGGTGGATGCGGGATTTCTTTGTGATACAATAAATTCTATGGATCCACTGCTCAATTGTCCGGCTTGCAAGCAGAATATTCAAGCGGAATATTATTTTTGTCCGAATTGCGGAAGAAAATTAAAGGAAAAACCCCAGCCAACAACGATGCTAAGGCAAATATTGGTTTATCTCTTGAGCTTTTTTCTTCCCCCGTTAGGGCTCTGGCCCGGGATAAAATATCTAAAGCAAAAAGATAATAAATCAAAAATAATTGGCGTTATTTCAATCGTATTAACGGTAGTTTCCGCAGCAATATCAATTTGGCTATATTTTGGGTTAATAAGAACGATCAACCAACAACTTAATCAGCAGCTCAACAATATTAATTTGTACCAGTAATTAAAGCTTCTTTTTGCCTGTGGGAAAAGTTTTTTATTTTAGCTTCGCGCTTCATAGCTTCGGAACGCGTTGGATAATTTTCGCGGTAGACCAGTTCAAATGATTTAAAACGCCGCATGTATTTTGCAGATTTACTATTTTTATTCTTGTGTTGAGCCAATCTTTGTTTTAAATTATTGGTTTGTCCCGTATAAAAAGTATTAGAATCTGTACGGAGAATATAAACTGCGTAAGCCATTTAATTATTATACCCTTCCATAAATGTGAGAGCGATACCCTTTTTATCCGCTCTCCCTGTCCGTCCGATTCTGTGAATGTAAACTTCATACGATTCGGGCATATCATAATTAATTACATGGCTGACATCCGGAATATCCAGTCCGCGGGAAGCAACATCAGTTGCCAATAATACCTGGATCTCATTACTTTTAAATTCATCAAGAACTTTTTGACGTTGATTTTGTCTTTTGTTTCCGTGGATCGCTCCTGCCCTAAATCCGCGCCTTACTAATTCTTCCGTTAACTTTTGTACGCCCCACTTGGTCCGTCCGAAAATTAAAACTTTTTCAAAACCCGGTTGCCTCAGGAGATCATGCAATTTGTCAACCTTGTTGTATCCCTGTGGAATTCTTATGACTTCCTGTTCGATATTCTCCGCCGTCTCCTGTTTTTTGACGGAAACCGTAACCGGATTTTTGACAAAAGTCTGTAAAATTTCTTGAACTTTTCCGGAAATTGTTGCGGAGAAGAAAAGCGACTGGCGCAGAGGAGGCATCAGGGAAATAAAATATTTAATGTCTTTAATGAACCCTATGTCTACCATGCGGTCTGCTTCATCCAGAACAACTGTTTGAAACTGTGATAATTGCAAAATTCCGGTTTCAATAAGATCTTTTAATCTTCCTGGAGTACCTATCACAAAATGCGGCTTTTGTCTTATCTGTGAAATTTGTTTATTTATATTTACTCCTCCGATGCAAAGAGCCATATAAATTCCCAAACCCCTTGCAAAACCACGCAATTCATCATGGGTTTGAACTACCAACTCGTGAGTCGGAGCAACAATCAACACTCTTTCCAATTTATTTCTGAAAACCTTATCCACCAAAGGAATTAAAAAGGCTGCAGTTTTTCCGGTTCCCGTATTTGCGATACCGATAGCATCCCGCCCTTCAATGATGGAATGCATAATCTGGTCTTGAATCGGGGTTGGCACAGTATACCCCTTAAGTTTAATATTCTCCAAAACTTGGGGAGAAATTTTATAATCCTCGAATTTATTCACGGGAACATAGTTTTCCTCCGGACGAGTTTGCTTAATTGCATTTGCAGCTTTAGTTGCCGCGATTGCAGAGATTAACTCCGAATTTGGCATTACTTTTTGAGGAAATCTCCTGGAACTTCTTCCAAAACCCCTCTTGAAATTCCCTCCCGGGTTTCTTGAATTATTATTAAATCTGCGTTTATTCATAAGTTAAAGGAATAAAACTGCTAAATTATAGATTGAAGCGCCGAAATAGGGGAAAAGATACGAAAATTAAAAATTTATATTACTTATTATCTTAAACCTGATCTAATCAGAACTTTCCAAAATTAAGCAGATTAATTTCTTTAACCTGCCAGATTTACCTTTGCATTATACCAAAAATGGCTTCCAAAGTCAATCTTCTGTATAATATGAGGCTATGAAGTATAAAAGAATTGCCGTTTTGTCTTACCATACGTGTCCCCTGGCGGATATCGAGGGAGGAGAGATCGGGGGAATGAATATCTATGTGCTTGAGCTTTGCAAGCAGTTGGCAGAAAAAGGATACAAGATAGATATCTTTACCCGCTCCCAGAATAAAAATAGTCCGAGAATTGTCAAAGTTTCGGACTATCTTCAAGTTATACATGTTTTAGCGGGAAAAGAAGAAGTCATTGAAAAGAAAAAATTAATTTTTCATATCCCGGAATTTTTAGAAAATATTTATAAATTTATTGATGGCAATAATATTCATTACGATTTAGCTTACGCCCATTATTATCTTTCCGGTATTGCGGGACTGAAGATTAAAGAAAAATATAAAATTCCTCTTTTTGTTACTTTTCATACACTTGCCCTAATGAAAAATTTGGTTGCCAGGGACGATTCGGAAAAAGAAGACGTCAGACGCATTGAATCTGAGCTGTTGCTGGTTGGAAAAGCGGACAAAATTATTGCAACCAGCAATCAGGACGCAAGGTACCTTTCGACCTTATACGGTTGTCAGGAGAATAAAATTTCAGTGCTTACCCCGGGAATAAACCTTGAAATCTTCAAGCCTCGGGACAAAATTAAAGCAAAGCAAATTATCGGAGCCGGCAAAGATCATAAGCTAGTTCTCTTTGTCGGAAGAATAGAGCCTCTCAAGGCAATAGATGTGCTTTTGTACGCAATGAAAATTATGTCAGAGGATAAATCCCGGATTAGATTATGCCTTTGGATTTTGGGTGGGGATATCAGTAGAAAATCTCATAAGTGGTCGGAGGAGCTTAAGAGATTAGACAGATTAAGAAAGTTGCTAAATATTACAACGGATGTCACATTTATAGGGAGGAAACATCAGGATGAATTGCCCAATTACTATAATGCTTCAGAAATTGTTATCTTACCCTCACATTATGAATCATTCGGTCTGGTTGCTTTGGAGGCAATGGCCTGCGGGATTCCCGTTATTACAACAGACACTGTGGGGGTAACAAGCATTTTTGATAGAGAAAATTCTCCGTTAATCACCTCTGCCAACAATCCGCTGATGTTGGCGCAAAAAATGAAACATTTACTGACAAATAAAAACGAGTATCAAAAAATAAGCCATGAAGTTTTGGAAAAAGCCAAGGAGCTAAGTTGGGAAAATATTGCAGAAAAGTTTGTGCAAATTATTGAGAGTTAAACTCTGCCGTATAAATTTCTCCATGTCCAATATATCCTTTAGCCGGCCGGATTGAATTAATCTCGATTGGCAATCCTTCAGCTTGCGTTTTAGCCAGCATTATCGGATCGCCGTGAGTTACTGCAGCAACATTCTCTCCAACATGTTTCTTTTTTATTTCATTAATAAATTTTTTTATCCTTTTTTCAACATCTTCAATAGTTTCTCCGTGCATATTTTCATCAGTTGCGAAGACATTATAGTTAACTGTATTGCGAAGAACATACTCTCTGAGTTTACCCTCCATTGGAGAATTAACCTCCAAAAGGTCTTTAGCATAATGAATTGGTAAATGTAAAACGTTACTGATAATTTCAGCACTTTGCCTTGTCCTTAAGAGCGGGCTGGCATAAATTGCGGCTATTTTATTTTTAGAAAGGAGATGTGCGGTTTGGGCTACTTCTTTTTTTCCCAACTCTGATAAAGCAAATTCCGGAAGTCTACCATAGACAATCTTCTCAGGATTATTAACTTCCCCGTGTCTGACGAAAAAAATTCTGGTGGTCATTATTTGAGTATTTTTTCAAGCTCAGCTTTTAATGAATCCAAACTTTCAAGATTGTAAATTGAAACGGTTAAAGTTTTTTTACCTGTTTTCTCTAAAACTTTTATATTCTTTTCAATTTGATCTTTGTCAGCCAGGTCGGTTTTGGTCAGAAGAATTATTTCGGGTTTGTCCAACAAGTTTGTATTGTATTGCTTAAATTCATTCCTGATTGTTGTGTATGCTTTTCGTACGTCTTCAGTCGAAGAATCTATGCAATGAACCAATACTTTGGTTTTTTCTATGTGTTTCAGAAATTCGACACCCAGTCCTTTTCCTTTGGATGCGCCTTCAATTAATCCCGGAATATCTGCAATTGCATGTTTATTCATGATCCCTATATTCGGTTCCAAGGTTGTAAAAGGATAGTCGGCGATTTTGGGTGTGGCGTTGGTGAGAACGGAGAGAAGACTGCTTTTCCCAGCATTCGGAAGTCCAATTAACCCGACATCCGCAATTATTCTTAATTCAAGAAACAATCTTTTTTCTTCACCCCAAGTTCCTTTTTCGGCAAATCTCGGTGTTTGGTTGGTTGCGGATTTAAATTCAGTATTGCCCCGTCCGCCCTTTCCTCCTCGGGCCGCCAAAAAAGGAGTAGTTATATCAGTTATTTCGGTAATTTGACCGGAATCCGTATCAGTTATCCGCGTTCCCAAAGGTAAATTAATTGTGAGATGCTTCCCATTTTTTCCGAATAATTTTTTGTTTTTGCCGGGAATTCCGTTTTCAGCGGCAATATTTTTTTTAAAACGGAATTCGCGGAGGTCATTTATATTTGTTGACCCCTGAAAATATATATTTCCGCCGTTGCCGCCATTACCCCCGTCCGGTCCGCCTTTAGCAGTGCTTTCATTTCTAAGAAAAGTTGCAGCTCCGTCTCCGCCATTACCAGCCTTGATAATTAAGTTGATATTGTCGACTAACATAGGAGCATTGTATCATTTTTAGCCTTATTTATCCTTCGTAAAGTAATTGAAGACTGACTTTGAAACGATAGCAATCAGATTTTTTGATGTATTAGTATCGTGATTTTTTGATAGAAGCACAATAATATAATCTCCTTTTTGAGTGTAAACAATTCCGGCGTCATGGCTATAGTCATCCAGCTCGCCGGTTTTATGGGCCACAACAATATCAGGGCCGAAATATTTAGGAATTTTGTTATTTACTTTCTGCGCCTTCAATAGTTTCAACATTTTATCGCTGTACTCTCTGTTAATAAGCTTTCCGGAATAGAGTTTCTCAAAAAAAACTGCCGTATCATATGCGGTGGTCATAGGGTAATTTCCGCCTGATCCGATATTTGATTCTTTAAATCCGTTAGTTTTCAGAAAGGACGCAACTTTAGGCAATCCAATTCTGGAGCTAAGCAGTAGAGCGGCGTAATTATCAGAGACCGTAATCATTTTATTCAAAGCATTGCTGACAGATAAAGCAACTGCGCCCGCGGAAGGTTGCGCGGATTGAGAAGCAATACGTCCGCTGAGAATATCATCTTCTTTTAATTTTCCGCTTTTAATTTGTTCAAATGTTTCCGCCATGACCCATAATTTATATAAACTTGCAGATTCATATTTAATATGTTCATTGTAAGAATAGTTTTCACCGGTTTTTAGATTTTTTACAACGATTCCATAACTTCCGGGAGCCTCTGTTAATGGTGCCACCACAGCCTGCTCCAATGACGCGCTGGGCAGAATAATTGAAGGAGTGGGGGAGGGTGTTGGGGAAAAGATTGGCGCTGGAGAAGTAGACGCAGCTCCCGCTAAAGATGCATCTTCATTTCCCAAAACATATTTAGTTGCGGGTTTAGATTGATTTTTTGCGATGAAAAATACGATTATTATTAATAAATCAAAAAGTAAAAGGGTAATTGACAATCCTTTTTTTGACCTACTCTTGAGCTTTTTATGAAAAACAGGATCCATACAAATTGATTATATAAAGGATGCTTGACGGAGTCTAGTGCTAATATCGTTTAATAAAAATTAAAGATATCTGACGAAATTGTTTTCTTTATCAACCAAAATAATGGTTGATTTAATCGGTTTGTCCGTTAATTCAAATCCCATGATGATTATTTCTTCGCCCTTTTTGATCAAATGAGCTGCGGCTCCGTTCATGCAAATTGTGCGGGAGCCGGCTTTTCCTGTAAGAGCATAAGTTTCGAGTCTTGCTCCCGACGAAACACTTGCTACCAACACTTTTTCGCCATTCCAAATTCCTACTTTTTCCATTAATTCTTCGTCAATAGTTATGCTTCCGACATAATTGACATTAGCTTGGGTAACTCTTGCATGATGAATTTTAGACCTCAACATCCACCTCATAAGCTCATTATAGCTGATTTTTATTAAATTGTAGTGGGGTGGTATATCTGGTAGAATTGAAACACATTGCTGGACCTGCCCGCATTGCTACGCAAAGTGTTGCAGGCGGGGTACACATTGCTGGATCGTCTAATGGTAGGACAACGGACTCTGAATCCGTTTATCTAGGTTCGAATCCTGGTCCAGCAGCCATTCGACTCACTTCGTTCGCTCATGGCTATAGCCGATGATACATTTTGATTACTAATGGTCATAGCCGAGTCGAATGTCCTGAGCGAAGTCGAAGGATTATGTTTTTCGTCTATATTCTTCGTAGCTCTACAAATAAATTATATATTGGTCAAACAAATAATATTCAAAACAGAGAACATCAGCAGATAAATAAAACAAATAAAGCCGCGAAATATATTAAGGATGGGGATAAATTTAGGCTAGTTTATTCCGAAGAATACGAAACAAGATTAGAGGCAATGCGAAGAGAAAAACAACTTAAGGGATGGACGAGAGCAAAAAAGGAAGCATTAATAGCAGGAAATTTTAGGCTTTTAAAGAACCTTTGAAACTTTTCAAAACAATCCCCAAATGTCAAAAATCACAAACCGCCTTATAGTAAAAGTCAATAGTTGGGAGTATAATACCAATGAAACTAAAGCTTATGTTAATTCCTCAAAGTTCGAATCTGCGTAATCTTTTTAAAAAGACAACTGTGGATGAAAAAAGAAAAATATTTTTGGAAGGAATTATATTTATCGTTGACACTATTGATCAACGTTATGAATCACTAATCCAATTATTACGACCAGACTCTCCTGATATGAATAACGCGATGAGAGATGCTTGGGTAATAATTGACAATTTATATAGATTAAAACTAGTTATTGATAGTTCTTCAGGTTTTGATAAAAGTAGACCAGCCTTTCAATTGACTTTCAGGAAACTTCTTCCAGTTGAGCCCCTAAGACATTTTATTGAGCACTATAACCAAAGTCTTCAGCAAATTTATAGAGACGTTAAGCCAATTGTCGGACATCTTGGGTATTTAAAGATATTAGGGGATAAAATAGGAACAGTGTTTGCTATACCTGGATCGATGAGAAAATTTAAAAGATTAGGACTTGTGAATCCAGCAGGACAGCAAATGCGAAATAATCTAGATCATATAACTATATATTTAGGCGATTATTCGGTAGATATGAGTGATATTTATTATCAATTAAGCTCTTTTGTTGTCGATTTAGATGCTTACGTAGCAGATAATTGGTAAATATTCTCTATAAGGATAAAGCGGGTCTGGACAGAGATCCACAGCGCTGAAATTAGCTTCAAAATGCTACAATATTAAGTAAATCATTATGAAATACGTTTTAGATTTGAACGATAGGCCCTTTAGAGCTATAAAAGCCGGGACAAAAAAGATTGAAGGCAGAACGCCAACTTCCTATGACAAAACACCTTATGAGAAACTAAAAAAAGGAGATATAATTCATTTTATAAACAATGTCTCAAGTGAAAGGATGGATGTCGAGGTAAAATTTGTTCATCATTATTTAGATGTAGAAAGCATGCTTGAGCAAGAGGGCGTAGAAAATGTTTTATCTAGCAATCCAAAAACAATTGAGCACGGAATAGAGAGCTATAATTCGATTGAAGGATACAGAGAGGCAATAAGAAGAAATGGGATCTACGCGATCGGAATAAAGCCTTTATAAAAAGTTCCAACTTCGTATAATAGAGACAGCCATAATTTCAGATTCCGGAGACGGAAAAAAGTTTTCCAATATAATAAGTTACTGTCATTGCCAATACTCCTCCCGAAATCACCCTGACCATTGCTTTTGCAATATTTGCTCCGCCAATCTTTGCGCTTAGCGCTCCTGTCATTGCCAAGGCAATAATTACAGACGTAAACGCTACCGGAATTTTTGCGGATGCCGGGGGAATGACGATCGCAACAAGAGGTATCATTGAGCCCACCAAAAAAGCGCCTGATGATGCAAAAGCTGCTTGCCATGGGCTGGTTAAGTTATCGGGGTCGGCAATATTCAATTCCGCATGTGCGTGTGCGGCAAAGTCATCTTTTTCTGACAGTTCTTTTGCGACAGTCTCAGAGGTTTTTTGTGTCAGGCCCTTTTGTCTGTAAATTAAAGCTAACTCTTCAAGTTCTTTTTCGGGATAGTTTTTCAGTCGGAAGCGTTCCTTTTGCAGAAGTGCCTTTTCGGTATCCCGTGAACTGCTTACTGAGACATATTCACCCGCAGCCATTGATATCGCGCCTGCAACTATACCGGCAACTCCGGACATCAAAATTACTGTTTGTGAATCTGTTGCTCCGGCAACTCCCAACACTAATCCTGCAATAGAAACTATTCCGTCATTCGCTCCCAGGACTGCCGCTCTTAACAAGTTTAATTTATGAGTAATATTGTTTAAGATTAATCCGGTTTTTTTATTTGAGTGAATCATGT
>JGI20214J51650_10002097_pt1 | contig 12621 bp, 11 predicted proteins | sample WetSurMetagenome_FD_51650 | JGI IMG/M metagenome (IMG submission 51650)
TGATCAACCAAGTCCAACGTGGGAACCACAATGAGAGTCTGCACTTTCAATTGTTGAATTGCTTTTAGTGCGATGAAAGTCTTTCCAGCCGCGGTTGGCAAAACCAACACTCCTCTGTTGCGTGTTTTGCACCAATTGTTCAAAGCCTCATTCTGGTAATCCCTAAGCACGACGTTACTTCTAAGCTGTTCAAGGGGAGGCAGAATAGGAACATCATCTTCAAATTGAAGCTTGCTTTCAGTCAAGTACTCTATAACTTCTCGATAATAGTATGCCTTAATTCTATAGCAACCCACTCGTAAGTCCCATTTTCCGTACGGAGTCCCCACTTGTCCTTTCAAAAGAAGTGTGCCTTTGTCAAACCACAAACGAAGCATAACACTGAATCAATTACAAATCAATTAAACCTGTCTTAAAACTATTTAATGCAGAAACATTTTTACCCAAGTGGTACCCAAACTAAATTACCTCAGACTGGGTTTTGTATCTGCTCCTAATTACACCACTACAAAGTCTATAGTTTATATGTCTTCATTGAAAATCAATTACTCGGNCTCCAAAGAAAGAATTTCAAAACAAACNATCATACCACACGAACATNTATGATGCAAAATTCAATATCTTTTATTGAGGCAGTCATAAAATTGTTTATTTAGACAGATNAATAATGACTTGTTAGAAAAATTNTCGCGGTAAAGCTCATGGTAAANATCATTAATCGAGAAAAGCTTATNGAAAATGGAGAAACCTCAGNTATTCGCAGAGGTCGTGACCTAGCTCTTCAGTGCCTTGAGCACGCTGTTAATGCNGCCGAACCTAAATCGCTGATTAATGCAAAAGTGAAAGTTGAAAACGATCANCTTCAGGTGGAAGACTGTACCTTTGACTTAGGGAAGTTCAAGCATGTTTACGTTGTAGGGGGCGGGAAAGCAGGNGGNAAAATGGCGCAAGCCATAGAAGAGATACTGGGCAAACATCTAACCGCTGGNATCGTAAACATACCTTATGGTACAAGTCAAAAAACAAACATTATAGAACTCAACGAGTCCAGCCACCCAATTCCTGACGAAGCAGGAGTAGCTGGTACACTTCGCATTATGGCATTAGCCGAACAAGCAAAGAAAGACGATTTAGTTATTTGCCTTATTTCAGGCGGCGGGTCAAGTCTAATGGTGCTTCCTCATGAAGGCATATCCCTCAAGGATAAGCAAGAACTTACAAATTCGCTCCTAAAAAGCGGNGCNGCAATAACCGAAATCAACACTGTCCGAAAACATCTTTCAGCTTTCAAAGGCGGATGGCTCGCAAAAAAAGCTTATCCGGCAACGCTCCTNAACCTTGTTCTCTCGGATGTTATGGGAGATCCACTCGATTCAATNGCCTCTGGTCCGACTGTTCCTGACAAATCAACATTTGGCGATGCAAGAACAATACTTAAAAAACATGATTTNTGGTTGAAGATACCGGTTTCAATTCGTAAGATTCTTTCGGAAGGTGAAAGAGGTCTGCTTCAGGAAACACCTAAACCCGATGACATTGTTTTTAAAAAGGTTCACAATTTGGTGATTGGTAACAACCGAACAGCTTGTCTTGCCGCTATTGACTTCTTAGGTTCTAAAGGACTTAATACATTACTATTAACTGATATGTTGGTGGGAGAAGCTAAGGAAGTTGGGAAAGCGTTGGCAAAACTTGCTGGTGAAGGGTTTGTCTGTACCGATACTTCTAGATCTCTGGGGGTTGTTGCTGGTGGAGAAACAACTGTAACTGTTTGTGGAAAAGGTGTGGGTGGTAGAAATCAAGAACTTGCATTGTCCGTAGCTTTGAACCTTAAAGAATGTGAGGAATTTGTAGTTACTTCTTTTAGCACAGACGGAATTGATGGGCCAACAAATGCTGCAGGAGCAATCATTGATGGATCTACGCTGAAACGAGCAAGGCAATTAGGGTTGGATCCAGAAAAGTATATCGCTAATAATGATTCCTATAATTTTTTCTCAAAACTTGGCGACCTCATCTACACAGGATCAACTGGAACCAATGTTAACGATCTATCTGTGATTTTAGCCTTGAAGGATTAATTAGCTCCATAACATTGGGTTGCTTTAACTTTTTTTTGTAAATTTCATTAACCTTTTGAAGAATATCAGGTACTAAGATTGAAATCCTGAGCGAATCCTATTTTAGAATGCATTCATAATCTTGGTGGAACAAGTATGAATGAAGATTCCGCCTTATCCTTGGACGCCCAAGTGTACCTACATGATATAGAAAAAGCGGATATATTGGTGGGAATTCCGTCTTTCAATAATGTGCTGACAGCAAGTTACGTTATCTCTCAAGTGACCAAGGGTCTAGACACTTACTTCCCAAATTTGAAGTCAGTAATCTTTGTCGCAGATGGAAACTCGAAGGATCAGACGTTGTATTCAGTGAAAAAAGTTTACTTGCCTTCCAAGGTAAAGTTAATTCCAGCAATCTACATGGGAATATCTGGAAAGGGAAGCGCGGTTAGAGCTATCTTTGAAGCCGCTATACATCTGAAAGTTAAAAGTGTAGCGCTTGTGGATTCAGATTTACGCAGTATAACTCCAGAATGGATGCAGCTGTTAATTGCCCCCACAATCACAGGAACAGGTTTTGTGGCACCCTATTACAACCGTTACAAATACGATGGAACAATAACCAACTTTTTATGTTATCCAGTAACTGCGGCTCTTTTCGGTAAAGATATTAGACAACCGATCGGAGGAGATTTTGGATTTTCAATCGAACTGGTGGAAGATATTTTGGATTCCCCTATGTGGGATTTTCCAGATGTTAGCCGCTTTGGCATCGATATTTTTGAAACTCTAACTGCTTTAGCCAAGGGATACAATGTGAAGCAAGCACTTTTAGGAGTAAAGAATCATGACGCTAAAGATCCTTCCAGCCAACTAGCCTCCATGTTCCGTCAAGTAATGAACACAATGTTCACATGCATAGAACAATACGAGTCAGTCTGGAAGGAAATAAATAGCATTTCCAAAACGCAAATGTCAGGCGAAGCTAAATATAAGGATACTAGTGAGTCAATTGAAGTTTCCTTACCAGCAACTATAGCGGCATTCAAAAGCAAATATCCCTCCTACTTAGACATATACAGCTCAATTTTAGAACAGGACATTCAAAATAAATTCGCGGAACTTCAGCTTTTAGAAAACCACAATATTGAATTTCCCTCCGAAATATGGGCGAAAACAGTTTACTCTTTTATCGCCGAATTCCATAAAACTCCAACATTCTTCAGAGAGAGATTAATAGATGCATTAAGGGTGCTTTGGATTGGGAGAGTAGCTGTTTTTCTTAAAGAAACTTGGGAAAAAAGCCGAGAAGAATGCGAAGAAAAAATCGTTGAAGAAGTAAAAGCCTTCGAAAAACTCAAGCCCTATCTGATTGGCAAATATTAGTTATTTCAAAGTGAATTTTGGACTCGTGCAATTGCCTCAATTTCTTTCCAAACGGCTTTTTTATCAGCTGTTTTATTTACAAAAAAAGGCTTATCAACAATTTTAAGCATANTTAAATCGTTANCGCTATCTCCAACGCCTATGCTGAAGATTTTTTTAAACTGCAGCAAATAGAGTTTTCTTAAAATTGATGTTGCTTTTCCTTTATCACAATTTCCCAGAGCATGCAGATATCTTCCCCCACGGGTAAAACAAAGACCCTCATCGCTAATAGCGTTTAAAACTTCTTCCTCTTTTCCATCCAGAATTTTGAATGGTTCACTGTATTCTCTTTTTTTAGCTAGTTGCGCCAAGGAAAGGGGTAACCCGCTGTCTTTTGCAATCTCTTCCGCGGTCATATCTCCAAACCCCACAATATTGACTCCTGTGCGTTTTCTCACAATTTCTAATTTTTCACGTATATTACGGTATTTTGTACCTAGTTGAATTAGGTTGTATCGTTTCTCGCGCCTTGTAAATTCATATTGTATTCCGAAATAATTCTTAGGTATCAGGATTGCTGAACCGTTTTCTATAATAAATGGATCGGTTATCTGTAGTTTGTCTCTGTAGAAATCAATTTCTTTTCTTGTTTTACTACTGGCAAAAACCATCGAGACATTTAAGGATAGAAGATGATGAATAATTGGTTCTATTTGTTCGTATTCATAATTGTCGTTTAATAAACTTCCATCAAGGTCTGCGAAAACAATAGTCTTAATGCCTTCAAGCTTCAATGGCTTTTTCCCTGAGCCTTTCTCGGATATCGGGCATGGCTGCCATCGTTCTTAACCAATCGGGCAATTGCGCTTTTATTGGATTATCCAAATATTTTCTTCCTCCTGAAATAATGACTGAAGACAATGCGTCTACGGAAGCTTCTTCTTCATGTCTATCAAATTCAAGATTATTGCATGTAGCATCGGCATGATACTGCCTTATCTTATCTTGTGCCAACCTCCTGTAGGCCACATAAAGACTGGTTAGAAAAGGTTTGGAGATGTCTATATTTTCGGTTTCGGTTAAAGTTCTCAATAAAGTTACAAAACTATCTTCAGCCGTTGTCATTAATTCGTTAGCTTCAATCTGTTTATGCCTATGATCGTAGATTCCAAGGTCAATTTGGCAAATCCGGCCATAAGAAGCATTCCTATAAACTTCAGATAGTAATCCCAATTCAAGCCCCCAATCACTGGGCACTCTAAGATGAGTGGCTAAGTCGCTGTAGAGCGCCATCTCGCCTGCAAGTGGATAACTAAAGGATTGCAAATATGATAGAAATCTTGAATACCGAAGTTTCTCCTGGAGAACCTCTAACAGAGGATTTATAAATAGCCTATGAATCCTTCCAAAAAGCTTTTTCCTAGATTCATCCATACGCGCATAATATCCTTTGGAAAAGAAGAAGTCAAGCTTAGGTTCAATAATAGGATATAGTAGTTTGGTGGGCAGCATTTTGGTATACGATACAATATCTGCATCGTGTACAGCAAATGCAAAAAGATCAAGTGAGGCTATACCCATTGCTATCCAGACATCTTTACCTTTCCCAGATAACTTGGTAACATCAAGACCTTTTCTTTTGAGTTCTTTCAAGACAGCAATCACTTCAGGTTTGTTGCACCAAACCACTTCGCATGGAACCTTGAATGACCGACTTAACCTCAAAGATTCTTCATAATCACCCGGTCCTGTGGATGAAAAAGCTAGAAGAACCTTGGTTAGATAATCGCATTGATTTATTTCATTAACAATCTTCTTTAGACCTGGACTTCCAATATCGCTTCCAAGAATTGGTATAATTAAGCCTGAAGGAAACTTTTCTTTAAGACTTCGAAGTCTATCAGACATTGTTTCAAATTCTAAATAGAAATCATGTATGGTCGCAATTTTTTTCTGATCGATATTCATTCTTATCGCTAGTTAATATCTAATGATAATATTACTATTATACTTTAGAAAAAATTTAAACATATTTTAGAGTTAACACTAACTGTAAAAAAATGGAGTAAAAAGTATCTCTTTAAGGTCACGGTTTCGATTTTTAACATTCTCATGTTAAGAGCATCGAGGTATCGAAATGAATAAAATCAGATATCTAAATTTTGATCAAGGGTTCAGACCAATTAGAGGTGTTCCCAACTNGTTCGTCTTTGGTGGTTACACTTCATTTGTAAAGGACGGCTTTCGAGTGGGTTGTTTATTTCTTGAAAGGCATAGTTGTAGTTAGACCCCNTAGGATTCTATTATAGTCCTGTTCTCCATTATTGATTTTTTCCTTTTGCTTTTAATTGACTACTTTTCTGAATTGGTACAATGTAGCGCTTAGCGTCACAAGAGCCACTAACGCGATTACTCCCCAAGCAGGAAGTATTGTGCCCCAGTCATAACCATTGATCATGAAAGCTCGAATGGCATTCACTGCATAGCTTATAGGGTTGAAATTCGACACATCTTGTACCCACGTCGGCAGGAAACTAGTCGGAAACAAGGCTGAGCTTAAAAATAGTAGTGGGAATGTAAGGAATCCGCCTATTGCAAATACAGTTTCGGAACTTCTGGTTTTCATACCTATTGCTAATGAAATCCCAGACCATGCGAGCCCAAAGAAAGCAATTGTGAAGAAGATTAGCAGAATTCCAATGATTCCGGTGGTTACATAGGCGCCCAGAGCATAAGCTAAAGCCAGAATAATGGCTGATTGGACTGCCACTCTAAATGCGTCGCTTGTTAATCGACCCAATAGAATAGCAGGTCGTCTCACCGGCGTTACAAGCATTTTTTGTAGGAACCCCGAGTCTATATCAGCCACAATGGAGTTTCCTGATTGCAGAGCACTACCGAATGCATTTTGTAGAAGAATACCCGCCGTTGCAAATTCTAGATAACTTACACCTGGTGGTAGTATCCCTGGAAAATTAGAGAGTCTAGTTAGTAGTTGTGTGAAGAGTAACAAGAAGATTATTGGTTGGGCAAGAGAAAAGAATAGTAGAATAGGATTACGAACGAGTTTCTTTAGGTATCTCACAAAAATGAATCCAGTGTCTGAAAGCAAAGTCATTTTCTTTTACCTCACTCTACCAAACATGGTGCTTGGAGCCTTAACCAGCGCCTCTGATCGTATTCTTCTCCCTGTCTGTTTTACAAATACATCATCCAATGATGGTTGGGAGAAAGTGACCGACGTTAGTCTAATATCCGTGCTGTCTAAGGCACGAACGATATCAGCAATTAGTGACGAAGCGTTTTCAGCATAAACATTGATGCATTCCTCAGAATCCAAAATTTCTTTAACGCCAATCATGCTTTTTATAAGGTTTTTGGCGTTGTCTCGGTCGCGTTCACAGTTTTCGAGCCCAATTCTAATAGAGTCAGCCCCGACTTGCCGTTTTAGCTCTTGGGGTGTTCCATTAGCCACTATTTTTCCGAAATCTATGATCGCTAATGTGTTGCATAACTTATCCGCTTCTTCCAAATATTGTGTAGTAAGAAAAATGGTCTTGCCTTCTTCTTTGTTTAGTTTCTGCAAATAACTCCATATTGCAGTTCGAGATTGCGGATCAAGACCTGTTGTTGGCTCATCTAAGAAAAGTATTTTTGGTTCATGAACAAGCGATGAGGCTAAATCAAGCCGTTTTTTCATACCGCCCGAATAATTCTTTGCCCTTTTATCTGCGGCAGATTCAAGGCCTACAAGCTGCAAAAGCTCATTTACCCTTTTCTTTAGTTTAGCGCTTTCCATTTGCTGGAAATGGCCTTGCAGAAAAAGGTTTTCTTTGCCTGTTAGATCACCATCAACGGTTGTTTCTTGGCTTTGGACACCTATTATTTTGCGTATTTCAGATGCTTCATTAGTGATATCGTATCCATCGATTGTAACTGTACCTGAGGTTTTCCGAAGAAGAGTCGTTAAAATTTTGATTGTGGTGCTTTTTCCTGCTCCGTTTGGTCCCAAAAAACCGAAAAAACCGCCCTCCTTCACGCTAAAGGAAATGTCATCAACGGCTTTGTTGCCATCAGAATAGACTTCAACAAGATTTTTTACTGTAATAATATCTGACATAAAAAGTCTGTAACTAGTTTTACCATAGTTTAACTAATAGTTTTTGGTTGTAGTTCACATTCGGTTGCAAATATAAACAAACAATTTCTATTCAGGTTTTCCACAGTAAACTAAAACGGTAAGTGAAAGCTTTGGATTTTAAGTGACTATACTTCTAACATGTATAAAGAAGAAAGAAGCCCCAAAAATATATCCTTGCTGGATTTTTTATTATGGCTTTGTAAATGATATTAGCCAATTTTTTAGATTGATTATAGATTATCCCCAAACCATTTGATAAACCACTTTTCTCTTGCTATTGTTCTCTCATTCATAGCCTCACAGGTTGCTTTCCAATCAGGGTTTTCTTTTTCTGTATTAACCCATTTTTCGGTGAAAGGAGGCATTTCTTTTTTAACCTCATCTAAAATTTGCCTTATTCTGGCATTTACAAGTTCAGGAGTATTATACCCTCTATACGATAATTGTTCAAACGGAATTAATTCTTCATAGAGTCTGCCTTTATTCATCTTTTTCGCCTCATTTTCTTATTTGTCTAGAATGATTTTAAGCATTTGCGTTTTTTCTTGTATGGCACGCTTTATCTGTTGATTGTTTAAAGCTCGAATTGACACACATTAATTGTGGATGTTTTTCCTTAAGCATTAAAATGTAATCCAACCAACCAAATTACGAGCGGTTGCTGTGATAATCCCCCAAATCATTCTAATTTACACTACAATAGCCATTAGACGAATTAGACGAAAACCCGATTGCGCATAATAAAAATACGTTTTAGCACACTTTTATCCTCTATAGTTATGAATAATATAGCGTCCTTCTTCATGTCTACTTAGAACGGTTAATGTTAACAACTGCAATTCCCCGCAGACTATTATCTGAAACCCAATTAATACCTGTTTGTGGCTATTTTCAAAAACTAATAAATCAGTATTTGTTTCAAACTGTTGTTGGAGCTTCAACTGTGGCTACGGAAAAAAATACGCGTTTTTATGGATGCCAGATGGCTACCTCTAAATCTGTGAAACAGCATAAGCTGAGAAAACTCATTGCTTGGCTATCAGATAAGGAAGGACGAGGCCTAGAGTTTGTTTCGCTTTACGTACCCAGAGAAAAAACCGTAGATGAAGTAGTAACATACCTTAAGTGTGAACTAGATTCTTCCAACCCGAAATATGAGAATGTTAGGGACGTTAGAGACCGCTTTCAAAATGCCCTCAAGAACGCAATTCAGAGACTAAAACAGAGCAGCCAAATTCCAGAGAATGGGCTCGCAATATTTATTGGCACTTTAGCTTCGCAAGATTCCAAAAGTGAAGTTTTGAATGTTGAAGAGATCATCCCACCAGAGCCAATTACCACTTACTCCTACACAGTTGATAACCACTTCCAGGTAGACCCTCTAAGAGAAATGCTAAGAAACCAAAAAGTGATAGGATTAATAAGCATGGACTCGAAGGAGGCAAGCTTTGGGCTACTGAATGGTGAACGCCTTGAAATTATAGAAAATATCACCTCGGGAATTCACGGAAAGTCAGGAAAGGGAGGTTCGAGCCAAAGAAGGTACGAAAGAGAACGAGACACGGCAATTACAAGCTATTTCCACCGAGTTGCGGAGCACGCGTCAAAAGCATTTCTTGAAANCCACAAAATCGTGGCCTTGATAGTTGGAGGACCAGGTCCAACTAAGGAGGAGTTTTCAAAAGGGAATTACCTTCATTATGAACTTCAAAATGCGCTTCTGAACATTGTTGATACTCAATCCGCCAACAAAGAAGGGGTGAGGGAGGCGCTTGACAAATCATCTGAAATATTGAAGAATATGTGTGCTCCAGAGGAAAAAATTATTGTTCAGCGTCTTTTGACATATATGGGCAAACAAGACAATCTGGCAACTTACGGTCTAGACCTAGTCTTAACCTCTCTTAAGAATGGTCAAGTGGAAGTTGTAATAGTATCTGACAGTACAGAAATGATTGAAATTGTTCTATTATGCAAAAAATGTGGATTATCAAAAGCAAAGATTGTGCACACAGAGCAGAAGGTCCAAACTGTGAGGGAAATGGTTTCGAGGCCTTGTGAGAAATGCAGTGCGGTTGATTATGAAGTGGAGGAGAAAGACATAGTGGATGTCCTAGAGGATTTGGCTTCACAGACAAATGCAAGGGTTGAGGTAATATCCACAGAGTCGGCGGAAAAAGCAAGGTTGACCGCTTTGGGCGGTTTTGCTGCCATCTTGAGATACAGTCCCAAATAGCACAAAAAGATAATTTTTAGATTCTTCTATACCTCCAGATGAAAGCTTTTGAAATTGAAGCAAANAGAAAGAAAAAACAGCCATCGATTGGGTTTTCAAATTTGGACAATGTTTTTAGCACACCAATCAAAGATAGATGCAATCATTAGAGGACATTAGTTGAATGGCAGATCTTGTTCAGGGCGGAAAAGTAGCAAAGAAATCTTTTTTGGTCCAGTTAATGGTTGGTTTATCCGAATTCGCTATGGGCACATTCACCTTAAGCATTGCCTTAATTGCTGACGGCATCCAATCTTTTGCCGATGCAGGCGTATCCCTAATAGTTTGGATTGGCTTGCGCCTATCAAGAAAAAAACCTGACAAAAAATTCCATTTTGGCTACCACCGTGTCGAAACCCTTAGCAGCATAGCTGCAGCTCTCTTTATGGCAACGATAGGTGGAATAACCCTATTTGTCTCATACCAAGAACTCCTTAGTCCAACCNCATTGGTCGACCCTGAATTAGCTTTAGTGGTTGCATTAGCTGCTGCCTTTGTGTCCTCATTACTNTTAATTTATAAGCGCAGGGCAGCCAAGAAATACGGTTCTTTGGCTCTCAAAACAGATGCCTCCAATTCAATAAAAGACGTACTGACTTCAATCACAGCTTTTNTGGGCATAGCGTTAAGTAGCTACTTCAACGTCCCCCAAANGGATGCAATAGCAGGAATCATCATATCGTTGTTTGTATTCACGATGGTTTACCCGATAATCAAAGAGGCATCCCTTGTTCTGTTAGACTCCTACCATTCTCCAGAAACCATAGCGGCAATCGAAAACATCGCTAATAGCATAAAAGAGGTAAAGCAAGTTCATAGTATTCGAATGAGAAAGCTTGGTTCTTACTTAATCGGTGATATGCATGTTGTGCTTAGAAATGACATGACTGTGCAGGAAGCAAGTGCTATTGCCTCCNAAATAGAGGACCGAACGATAAAAGAGTTCGATGAGATTATAGAAATGAATGTGATAATAGAGCCTAGTGAAACCGTAAAATAAACAAAATAGCTTGTTTATGTATGTAAGTCATTTTTGTCGACCTAATCGCTTTTAGATCTACAAGGGTTTTGTTTTGATCGCTTACGCAAAATCTTAAAAATATAACGGCATTTGCCGTTTTCTATGGGTGGCAATTTTTGGCGAGATTGTTAATAACATCTTCATTGACTGTATAGACCATGCGCAAAGTTAAAACTCTGATCTATTTAGCTGCAAGTTTGCTGTTGGTTGTATCGATTACTACTCTTTCTGCTTCTGCCCTTACTATTCCTACCTTTACCCTATCTGCCCAGTCGTATCAGCTTAGATATACTTTGCAAGCTGGAACTACGTTTAACGGGTCAATCTCAACTACAGGCACTATTCGCTTTTGGGTAAGCGATCCCAACGGCGTCCAAACCATTAACTTGGGTCTAGTCGAAAAAGAAGCCACCTTCGGCTTTGTTGCACAGCAGGACGGAAACTATACTTTAAATTTTGAAAATGACCTTCCTACTTCCGTTCAGGTAACGTTCTCTTACAAGACAAACCCAGAAATACCAACCAACAACTCTACAACCCTACCGCTCATATACCTCACCTTGCCAATAGCTATTGCAGTAATTGGAAGTGTTCTGATTATTTTTTTAGCGAGGCGGAAAAGGAAGCATGATTGAAGATTGTTGGCACCTAAGACTGACTCTACCTAAATTCGCTCGGTGCATTCCTGCTTTCTTTCAACATTGCTTTATTAATTATTATTTCTTCGTTGATGGCATTTTCCATTAGCGTGCGTAGAGCTTGGTTTAGGTTGCCGCTGAAGTATGGTTTCACTATTTTTCGTGAGAATTCTTTTATCATTTCTGCAGAGAAGTTGTGGATTGTCAAGCTTATGAGAAAGTCGTTTTCTCTGGGTATCTCTGTTTGGGTCATGTGGTTCACGGAACCCCGATATTATGGATAACGCTTAAAAGAAAGGCGATAAGGCGACAATGTACAACTGGGGAGAGATCATTGAAAGTGTTCATTAACAACTGTTTTTCCAGTTCTGCCCAAAGAGGTCCTTTTACGAACCTACAGGTTCTTTCCTGGTCTACCTTTCTAATTGAGGCGTATGAGCAATCAAATCTCTAGCCCCTAAAACCTGAACACCTATGAAACCGACAAACAATGGGAACCAGAAACCCACACTTCGCAGCAAAAGGGCTGTTATCGCGCTTAATCCAGGGTTTATACCATAAAGCGAAAGAATGCTTGCTAAGATGATGTCCAGCGACCCCACCGAGAAGCTTGCCGCAGCATCCTGCACTGCCGTTGCTATAAAGTAGATTACAACGTAAAACTCAGGGGCTTGAGGAATGCCGAGAGCGTAAAAGATGGCGATGTAAACAGATAATCCAAGCAAATACGATATTAGATGAATGAAAAGTGGTTTGATAATTAATCTTGGTTTTTTACGGAATATTTTAAATCCGCTGTAATAACCAGCAAGTGATCTTTCTCTTTGTGTTTCCTTCCAAAGAGAATATCGTTTCGGGGAGATTTTCTTTAAGATTTTTTGGTATATTCTGCTGATGTTCTGTGCGGATTGCTTAACGAACGCCAGGTAAAGAAGAACAGCTAAGTATAATGTTACTCCGATTAGGAAAAAAACAAAAATGTTTGAGATAACAGGTGTAATTCCGGGCTTAAGAAAAACCAGGATTGCTCCACTGTACAGTCCGAAGGCAACTATGATGTAAGCGACCAATCGGTTAGTTATAGCTGATGCCGCAAGAACACCGTAATTTTTTCC
>JGI20214J51650_10002098_pt1 | contig 12615 bp, 12 predicted proteins | sample WetSurMetagenome_FD_51650 | JGI IMG/M metagenome (IMG submission 51650)
AGGAAAGCCGTCCTAGCGAATAATCCTCTTTTGGCAAATGTCATAAAAACTTCAGCGATGATTCCAATGGCGGGAATTATTACGATATAAACTTCTGGGTGCCCAAAAAACCAGAACATTATATCCCAAAGAATGCTTCCACCCTCCATTGAACTAAAAAAAACTGTACCAAGAACTCTATCGCTAGTTAAAAGCACTAGTCCTGCCGCCAGAGGAGGGAAGGCAAAAAGCATCAAAACCATAGTCATAAGTATGGACCACGAGAAGATTGGCAGGCATTTCCATGTTACACCTTTTGTTCTGTTTTTAGCAATCGTTGTGATAAAGTTAATCGATGACATAGTTACTGAAACCGCTAATAATGCTAGAGCCAAAACGGCAAGCGTTGCCCCTGCTTGAGGGGTAAATTGTATGGTGTTTAATGGTGCGTAAAATGTCCAACCCGTATTTGGTCCTCCACCTGGTAAAAGCACAGTTGCAACCAACAAAACACCACTAAAAAGGTAAGTAAAGTAACTAAGAGCATTAAGACGTGGAAATGCTAAATCTTTTGCACCTATCTGTAATGGCACGATATAATTTGCTAGTCCAACTCCGAGAGGCGATAGAACCCACAGAATCATAAGCAAGCCGTGGAGCGTGACCCCTTCATCGTAGGCGAAGGGGTTCAGAAAATTGTTGTTAGGCACTGAGAGTTGTGTTCTCATTAGTTCTCCAAATGAGCCTGCTATCACTAGAAAAGCGAAGGCCGTTATGATGTAGAGTATGCCTACTTGCTTGTGATTGGTGGTGCTTAACCATTCTTTTATTGAAAAATTAGCCGTTCTTTTAGCCTCCAGATGTTCCTGTTGTTGTTTGATTGGTTAGCCACTGGTTGTAAGCATCTAAAGTTGTAACCGTCATGGTGGCATACATGTATGTGTGTAAGACACCGCAGAGTTCTTTGCAAACAATATTGTAGTTAAGCTGGTCGTTTCCATTGAGAGTAGGCGTTGTTACCCAAATTACATTGTATTTACCTGGTATAGCATCAATACTGACTTTATATTGAACCAGGTAAAAGTTGTGCATCACATCTTGGCTTGTTACATTAAACATTACTGTTGTGTTTTCTGGCAAAACAAGACTACCTGTTGAGTTCACGCCGTTAGGATATTCAAATCGAAAAGCCCATTGGTAAGCTTCAACTTTTATAACCAAACTTTGAGAAACAGGGGGTTCAAATCGAGCATTAGGTGTTAGCCTAACTCCAGCCACTGAAACGCCAAATAAAATTATAATCGAAATAAGAGCAAAAATTATTGCATCTCTGGCTCGTGTCTTTGATAAGAATTTTTCTGGAACAAATTTTGGTTGACTTTTCCTTTCATAATTAACAAAAATAAAAAAAATCATTACACCTATGACGACTGCTAATGCCACCAAAGCTATTGCAGCTGCTAAGTTGAAGAAGTTATTCCAGTCGATAGCTGAAGGAGGCAAAACTTGCGACATAGTTTTTCCTTTCCGTAGAGTTAATAGTTACTAAAGTGGAAAAAAATGGTTTTTGCATTTACTAAGATACCGTTACAGTACCCCACATTCCTAAACTAACGTGGCTGTCAACTTGGCAAATATAATAGTAGCTTCCTACGCTTCCCACTGTGAAGGTTGTAGATGCGCTATTTCCAGGCCCAACCGGGTTACTGGCTGATCCTATTTGAGCGCCGCTAAAAGCTACGTTCGTATTTCCATCAGTTTTTTCCCTAACTATTGCCCAATTATGTGGCAATGTTCCTACATTATGTAGTGTAACAGAGTAAGTTTGTCCTGATATAAATTGAATCGGTGCCCCAGGATTTGATGTTATGCTTCCTGCACTTGTTCCAAAGCCATATGGCGTGTCAGAGGCATAGATGTCAAGATGTGTTCCTCCCCCAGAAGTTCCACTTGAAAGGGTTAACTCATATACTAAAACTCCTGCAATAACAATGATAATAACTACTACAACTGCAATTATAATGGTGTTTGTTCTATTCGTTCTATTCAGCTCCTTAAAATTTCCTTGGATTAATTAATGACTAATGAGCAAGCGGATGCTTTAAACCTGTGTTGGTTGCGCTTGTACAGTCACAAACAAGTTAGGGGCTGCTAAGAACATTTTTTTAGCCAGTTTTATATCAACTTTGCAAACTCGTGTTTGTTCGAAAATTGAGCATGCCGTATTAGCTCCTCTAATTCAAAGCGTAAATTCAGGCAAAATGACTATAGCCTTGATTTTTTCGAACACGAAATGAACAAAGCAAGAAAATGATTCGAATAACGTATAGTAATTTAAATAACAGCTTATTCATTAGAATTTATTTATAATTTGATAAATTTTTGCATATAATAACCATGTTATTGGATTGTTGCAACCACATAGATTTATCAGCCGTCTTCCGAATCTTTTGCTTTGTCCAATGGTGAGGGTTTGTTAAGGAGGTGAATGTTTTTGAGTAGAGCAACTGATGATGAAAAGCGTAAAGGAAAGATGACCGTTGAAGAAGCAGGACGCATGGGCGGCGAAAAAACATCAGAAACTCACGGCAAAGAATTCTATCAGGAGATAGGGCATAAAGGTGGCCAAAAAGTCGCTGAAGAAAAAGGATCGGAATTCTACAGCGAAATTGGAAGTAAAGGCGGTTCTGAAAGAGCAAAGCAGCATGAAGGTACAGCAGCAGCAGAAGGCAAAACAAGCCTTGAGGAAGCAGGCCATAAGGGTGGGCAAAGAGTTCGTACGCTGATTGAAGAAGGCAAAGAGCATGAAGAAGAATAAATCAAACTTGTAATGAAAACAACCTTTGCTCATTTCGTATNTTAGGAGGTGAATTGATTGAATGAAGAAAAAGGTAAAATGACCGTTGAGGAAGCAGGACGGAAAGGCGGCCGAAAAGGTGGACGGAAAACCGCTGAAACACATGGACGAGAGTTCTATGAAGAAATAGGAACTAAAGGCGGTCACAGAGTTCGCGAGTTGATTAATGAAGGAAAAGCACATGAGGACGAATAATTCCGTTTTTCGGTAATTATCCAATTTCAATCGGAGGTGAATTTTTTTGAGTAATGAAAAAAAGAAAGGAAAAATAACGGTTGAAGAGGCAGGCCGAATGGGAGGAGAAAGAACTTCTGAAACTCACGGCTCAGAATTCTACAGTGAAATCGGTCATAAAGGCGGTCAAAAAGTTCGCAAACTCATTGAGGAAGGAAAAGAACACGAAGAAGAGTAAGTTGTCAGATTTTACATAAACGGCCGTTTCTTATTCTTTCTATTTTGGACATTTTGCAAGAATTTTGTGATTGTATTCTACCAATCACATAATTAGAAATAGCTAAGATGCTTCCTATCTTTTTTAGAGATCAGTATGTTGCCATTCTGGTTGATAGCTTTTCATGCAGGTACTCCACCAGTTATTTCACAGACAGTCATGTCAGTTATGTTTGTGAGCTTGGGCGTTTTTTTGATGGGGATAGGCTTCGGTTACTTAACTAAGAACCGTGAGAATTTACTTCAGCATCGCTGGGTTTTATCTGGGGCTATCACTTTAACTTTAGGCGCCATATTTTTTGTTATGTTGCCTTCACTCATACGCTTTTATGGAGATACAGACGTTGAATTTTACACGTCGCTCTCAGCGGTCACAATTCTTCATGCGTTGGTTGGGGCACCAGCAATAATCATTGCAACCTACTATGCGTTTGGAATTTTGCCCAAATCGAACCTGAAAAAATGGATGCGGCTAACCGCTGGGCTCTGGATAATTAGCATGATCATCGGCGTTTTACTGTTCCTTCAAATGTTTAACTTACTGCCATCAATGCCTGGAATGTAAAAAGAAATGAAGAAGAGGAGAGAGAAAAAATAACACTGCAATTTAGTCGGCAAAGCATCAAGAAATGGCTGCTAACCGCTGCAATAATCACTACCGCGGTTGTTGTGATTGCATTAATTGTAATTATGCATTTTAGCCTTTAATCGGGTGAATTAGATTTGCTATCAAATTTTATCCTGATTGTCTCTCAGACAAACTTGACGTTGATGTTTGTTGTTTTAAGTATTTTTCTATTTGGGTTAGGTTATGGATTATTAATTAAAAGCAAGGATCGCCTCAAGCTGCATCGTTGGAGCATGTCAATGGGAGCAATTTTGGCGTCAGTATCAATTTTCTTAGTTATGTTGCCAACTTTGTACAATTTTCTTATAGATCCGAATCTTGAGCTAATATCGTCTCTTTCCATTTTCACTCTTATCCATGCAATAATCGGAGTTCCAGCAATAACCATAGGGCTAATTTATGCATTTGGAGATTTACCCCAAAAAACCCGAAGTTGGATGCGTTGGGCAGCGGTTTTTTGGGTAGCAAGCCTTGCATTTGGGATACTGCTATTTTTAGAAATGATGGGTTACCTGCCTTTTTAATTAAACATTGATTTATTTTTTGTGGAATTTTGGGATTTCTTTAGAAATAAGCAACTCGTCGATATGCAACAGAAGCATTGAAACTTCATTAGCCCTTCTGATAACAGAACGCTTGATTGTTACTGGTTCTAAGCAGACTGTTTGAGTACAGCCTTTACCATTTATACCCATATTGTACCTCTCTTCTTCTTGGTGTTTACTTAATTCAAGCAAGGTATCTATAGAGTTTAAGCCGTAATTAGCGGCTAGACACCTCGGGATATCCATCAAGGCATCGGCGAAAGACTCGATTACAACTTGTTCTTTGTTTGGAAACTGCTTTGCAAACTCTCTTAGTTCTTTAGTTAGATATGCTTCTGGTGCTCCGCCGCCGGCTAAAACCCTCCTATCTTCTTCCATAATCTTAAGGACAATCATGCTGTTGGTAAGAGCAGTTTCCAATTCGTCAATTGCCTGTGATACACTGCCCCTGAGAAGAAAAGTTGCGCCTTTGCACCCGTGAATTGTTACAGTTTTTTCAAAATCTATTCTATCAGTATATAGCTCATCTGCAAAACCCAAGTCTTCTTCGTTAAGCTCAGATAGTTGCCCTGCGATATTTGCACCAGTAGCATTAGCCACTGCCAATGTATCTTTTTTATCAACATTTTCAAGGGCAAAAATGCCATTAGCGAACAATTTCTCCTTCAAGTTTTGTTCCAACGGTTGCTCACAAAGCAAAACGTTCGCTTTAAGCTCAATCAACCTATCTAACGAAGTAGACTTTAGCTTATCTGTAGCTTCCCTGTACAGCGTAATTTGCTCTGGCCTTTTGATCCCTAATTTAATATGAATTGGCCCTTGGCCGGGCATTTTTACTTCCAAGCGGTTGATGCCCGGTCTTTCGCTCGTAATTGCAATCCGCAGATTTTTCAATCTTTCAGGCATATTCGGGTGAGCTTTCTCTTTTTTTACTACAACTCCTTTTATGAGGCTCGATTCTTGAATGCTTCCGCCTGGCTTTCTCAAAAATCTAACGTTATCTTCGTCAAACTTGCCCTCAATTGTCACAAGTTGGTACGCTTCCAATATCATTGACCGCATTTTGGACGTTAGCAAGTTTCTTTTACAGTCAACAATGTCTAAAATATCATTATTTTGATTGTCGTAAGCCATTGCTTGCTGGTCTATGAGTTCCAACGCCCTGCTTGTTGCTAAATGATAACCGTGAATAATGATATTTGCGTGAATTTTGAGGGCCAAAAGCTCATTTGCCTTCTTTAACAACCCAGAGAGGAATACGACAAAAGTTGCCACTCCATCGCCCGCTTCCTGTCTCTGCAGTTTAGCTGATTCCGAAATGATAATTGCAGGTGGATACTGAATTGCTAACTCATCCAAAATTGCGACTGAATCCTTAGTAATTTTGACTACTTGCTCGGGACCACGATTGTAAGCTACCAACTTGTAAGAACCCTGCGGACCAAAGCTGCTTCTAATTTTGTCTGCGGCAAGAACCGCAATTTTCAAATTTTCCCGCCAAACATCCTTTCCAGTTACACGTTTGTAATTTCGAGAAATTACACTTTCCATCGGCATTATAGTTTTCATGGGGATCATTTTGGCAAAATAGCTTGCCTGCGCATACCTGTTTGTTTTCAAAGCTCATAAAACTGCGTGACTGTAACGATACAGCAACAAGTTGGATGAATGAAGTAACCGGTCTGAATTAGGTACCCTTTAGTAGAAAAAGTCCTCTTTCTGCTAACAGGTTTGGGAACAGTTTGGCTATTCCCTTTTTTGTTAGGGGCGCTGATTTTTCAATCAGAATTTTTCTCTTCTTACAATAGTTTTTGAAGTCAGCAATACCTAGAAAATGCAGATTTGGAGTATCATACCATTCATACGGCAACGCCCTATTTACAGGGACTCTTCCTTTTAGAATTTGCAATCTTGCGGAGACGTGGACAAAATTAGGGAAGCCGATTATAACCTGTTTTCCGACCCTAAGTGCTTCTTTTACCGCAAAATCGGGTTTTTTGACTTGTTGAAGTGTCTGATTCAGAATGACATAATCGAATGAGCTATTAGCATATTCAGATAAACCCGTATCTATATCTTGTTGAAAAACACTCAATCCCAAAGCTACACAGCGGCGGATGGTGTCTTCACTTAACTCTATGCCTTGAGCATGAACATGTTTTTTGGCGATAAGAAGCGCTAGGAGCTCACCATCTCCGCAACCAAGGTCAAGTACAGATGCGCCTTCTTTTACCCATTCAAGAATGATTCTGTGCTCAATTTTGATTGCTTTACTGTCCATGTTTATTGGCTACCTCTTTGTCCGTTTGATACTCCGTGCAAGAAGTGACTTATCAGTTCATTTTCTTGTTTAGTTTCAAGAAGAAAAGAGTCGTGCCCATATGAAGAGTTAATCTCACAATAGGTCGTGTCCACTCCAGCTAGCTTACAAGCCTTAACAATTCCAAGAGATTGGTATGTTGGGTAGAGCCAGTCGGATTTAAAGGATATCACAAGCACTCTGGTTTTTAATCCATTAAATATGCACGCCGCATTTTTGCCGTTTTGAAGGTTGAAATAATCTATAGCTTTAGTAATGTACAGATATGAGTTGGCGTCAAAACGCTTCACGAAATTATCGCCTCTATTCTGCAGGTAACCTTCAACTTCAAATTCTGGACTAAATTTAAAGGGCTGCTTATCTTGGCGTATGCGCCTTCCGAATTTTTCGGCCATTGAAACATCACTCATGTATGTTATATGGCCAATCATTCGTGCTACCGCTAAGCCTTTCGCCGGAACTGCTGAACCATAATAGTGGCCGCCCTTCCAGTCAGGGTCTGCCATGATTGCTTGTCTTCCAACTTCATTGAATGCTATTTGTTGGGGGGTATGCTTCATAGTTGTTGCAATAGGTATCGCGGAACCAATTTTTTCGGGAAAAGACATCATCCACTGGAGAACTTGCATGCCGCCCATGGAACCACCGATTACCGAGAGAAGTTTGTGAATGCCTAAATGTTCAATTAAGTTTTTTTGAGCTTGCACCATATCACCCACGGTTATTAATGGAAAATCAGTTCCATACGGCTTGCCTGTTTTAGGATTTAGAGATGATGGACCTGTGGAGCCTCGGCATCCTCCAATCACATTGCTGCAGATTACAAAGTACCTATTTGTGTCTAAGCCTTTGCCTGGACCAATTAGGCTGTCCCACCAACCATTAGATCCAGCGGCATGGGAATCTCCGCTTAGGGCATGGGCAACAAGAATAGCGTTTGATTTTTGAGGGTTAAGTTTGCCGTATGTTTCATAAGCCACCGTTAATGGACCAAGCTTTTCGCCTAACTCAAGAACCATTTCGTTTCTTGGGGCTGCGAAATTGAAATGTTTTTGCTCAATATGTTCAAGGGAGTGGTTTGTCGTTAGTCTTGTTTCCTCCAAAGAGGGGTGATTTTAAGGGGTGGCTGATTTTTTGAGCGCCTGTTCAATATCTTCTATGATATCATCTGGGTCTTCGATGCCAATTGATAGTCTGATATAATCTTGAGTTACGCCTGTTGCTTCTTGCTCTTGAGGTGTTAGCTGTTGATGAGTGGTTGATGCAGGGTGAATGACCAAGCTTTTTGCATCTCCTATGTTTGCCAAATGCGATAGGAGTCTAACGTTTTCGATGAATTTTTTGCCCGCCTCTAAACCGCCTTTGATGCCAAAGCCGACCAAGCCTCCATATCCATTTTTGAGGTACTTTGAAGCGATTTTATGGTTAGGGTTGTTGGGTAAACCTGGATAGTTAACCCAGTTGACGAGGGAGTTAGCTGTGAGGTAGGTTGCAATTGTTAATGCGTTTTCAGAATGTTTTCTTTGCCTTAATGGCAATGTTTCAAGACCTTGTAGAAACAGGAACGAGTTGAATGGGCTCAAGGTTGGCCCTAAATCTCTTAACAGTTGAACGCGTACCTTAAAGATGAAGGCTACGTTTCCTAATCCTGGAAAGTTTCCGAATGCTTCCCAATATTTGATTCCATGGTAACTGGGATCCGGCTCTGTGAAGTCTGGGAATTTTCCCGTATTCCATTGAAATTTGCCGCTATCAATTATTACACCACCGATGCTTGTGCCATGTCCTCCGATGTATTTGGTTGCTGAATCGACGATTATGTCTGCGCCAAAGTCTATAGGTCTAACTAACCCGACGCCGACTGTATTATCAACGACAAGTGGGATTCCTGCTTGATGCGCTATTGCGGCGATTTCTTCAAACTCTGGTACATCGAGTTTAGGGTTGCCTATGGTTTCAGCATATATTGCCCTCGTTTTGTTGGTTAGGGCTTTCTTAAATTCTGCGGGTTTTGAGGAATCGACGAATTTTGTAGATCTGCCCAGTTTTGGAAAAGTGTAATGTAATAGTTCATATGTTCCTCCATAGAGGTTGTTGGCTGCAACAATATCGTCACCAACGCTAGTTATGCCTAATAGAGCAAGCGATATGGCTGCTTGCCCTGAAGCTACAGCGAGTGCGCCGCTTCCTCTTTCGATTGCCGCTATTCGTTTTTCAAATGCATCTGTTGTAGGGTTCATTATTCTTGTGTATATGTTTCCTATTTCCTTTAGTGCAAAGAGGTTGGCTGCATGCTCAGTGCTGTTAAAAATATATGATGATGTTTGGTATATTGGGACTGCCCTTGCGTTTGTGGTTGGGTCTGCCGTTTCTTGTCCAGCGTGAATTGCAAGGGTGTCAAGTTTTTTGGGTGCCATTTGGTTTCGCCTTTAGAATTAATACTGAATAACGGTGTTATATTGATTTTTGATTAAAATATTCCAAAAAGAATATTACATATTGGAAGCATTAGCGAATCATGTTTCCCACTTTAGAAGACATCGCAAAGCGTCGTCGCCAACTTGGATTAAAGCAATCGGAGCTTGCCAAAGCCGCTGGCGTTAGTCAGTCCCTCATTGCCAAACTTGAAGCTGGAAGTATTGACAGTTCTTACACCAAGGTAAAGACTATTTTTGACGTACTCGACCGCATAGAGTTCAAAACAAAGGTACAGGCAGATAAAGTCCTTCATAAAAATGTCATCACCGTGCAAAAAAACGAGCCTCTCTTACAAGTAGTAAAAATCATGAAGGAATATAGCTATTCCCAGATACCAGTTTTCGACGGAAAACATTCAGTAGGTAGTATATCCGAAAAAACAATTTTACGTCAAATCATGGCAGGCAAGGATCTGGCAGAGATTTCTAAATTACCAATTGAAGACGTCATGGAAGAAGCATTGCCTCAAATCGATGAGAATGCTCCTTTGTCATTAATCTCTACACTTTTGCAGACTTATTCCGCAGTGTTGGTTTCCAGAAAGGGCGAAGTCATAGGTATTATTACTAAGGCTGACTTGCTGAGGATGATTTAACAACTTGAAAATAACGAACAGTTTGTTGCTTTAACGTTTGGATTTATTAAGGTATAATAGTGTTATATTTTCGGAAATACCATGAGTGCCAGATGCGAAAGCATAGGAAAATTCGTTCTCCCTGTCTTTCGATCCCTAGTCGCCAAGGAACTTATTAATACATATCATTTAACTCAAGTTGACGTAGCAAAAAAACTTAAAACTACACAAGCAGCAATCAGTCAATATATCAACTCCAAACGAGCAATCAAAGCGACACAGGAATTCAATGATATATTACCCAAAATTCAAGCCCGCGCCAAAGAAACAGCGCGTCAACTTGCAAAACAAGAAACCACATGGGATGAAGTCACTCTTGATTTTTGCAAATTATGTAGCAATTTTTACGGAATAGAAGAAAATACTTCAGGTGACAACTACATAATTTAGGAATTCAATAACGCATAAAATTACGTAATAAANAAAAGTGCTATTGGAATGGTTTTATTATTCCGCGTTTTTCCTTAATGTTTGCCTGTGCTGCAGCTAAGCGTGCAACTGGTACCCTGTAGGGTGAGCAACTAACATAGTCCAAATTTATTCTATGGCAGAATTCAATTGAAGACGGTTCACCTCCATGCTCGCCGCAGATACCGATTTTCAGATCAGGGCGGGCTCTTCGACCCCATTCAACCGTAATATGCATTAATCTTCCCACTCCTTTCACGTCTAGAATTTCAAAGGGATTGTCTTGTAAAATTTTGTGCTCATTGTAGAAAGGCAAGAACTTGTTTTCTGCATCTTCTCTAGAGAAACTGAATGTTGCTTGGGTTAAGTCATTGGTGCCAAAACTGAAAAATTCAGCCATCTCCGCCAACCGACCAGCACGCATACAGGCTCGTACAACCTCAATCATAGTTCCTACGGAATACAAGACATAGATTCCTAAACGATCTTTTACTCGACGTTCAACGCGTCGAATCATATCGCATACCCGCTTGAGTTCTTGGCTGGTACAAACCTGTGGGATCATAATTTCAACTTTAACAGGTAACGTTTCCTTAATTAGCTCTCCAGCTGCCATGAGAATTGCCTCAATCTGCGTTTCGTAGATTTCAGGATATGTAATACCTAGTCTGACTCCACGATGACCCAGCATTGGATTGACCTCTCTTAATGTACGGATTTTCTGCAAGAGATCTATTTTTTGTTTCAATTCGTTGGATTGGATTTCTGAAAGATTGAGAAGCATGTGTTCATCTTCTGCGAGAACGGTTTGAAGCGAAGGATCAATATCTTCTAGTATTTGTGGCAATTTACACACATCACCCAGAGCTTGCTGGCATTTTTGAAGCACATTAATTTGTCTTTCAATGGTTTCTTCAGATGGCAAAAACTCGTGCAGGGGTGGATCAAGCAAACGAATTGTTACAGGAAACCCATGCATAACTCGAAGCATCTGTTTAAAGTCTTCCTGTTGTAATGGCAAAAGTTTCTGCACTGCCTCGTGCCTTTCCTCTGGATTGTCTGCTAAAATCATGTTTTGAAATAGTCCAATACGATCTGAAGCATTAAACATTCGTTCGGTACGACACAGTCCAATACCTTCTGCGCCAAACCGCAAAGCCACTTCAGCATCCATCGGCGTATCAGCATTTGCTCGGACTCCTAATCTTCGAAATTCATCAGCCCACTTCAAAATTCTATCCATATTCTCAGAAATTTCGGGCTCTACCATTGGAACTTCGCCAAGCCAAACCTTGCCCGAACCGCCGTCAATAGTAATTACTGTTCCTTGAACGATACGGTTGCCGCCAACATAAGCCTCAGCTGTAATATGGTTAATTTTAATGTCAGCCGCTCCTGAAACACAAGGTTTGCCCATGCCTCTTGCTACAACAGCTGCATGACTGGTTTTTCCGCCGACCGCAGTTAGTATGCCTTGGGATGCAAAAAATCCATGAATATCTTCTGGTTTAGTTTGTTCCCTCAGCAAAATCACTCTTTTACCTGCTTTGGCTTGCTTTTCTGCTTCGTCAGCATCAAAAACTACCTCACCTGAGGCTGCTCCTGGCGAAGCGCCTAATCCAACCGCTATTGGTTGCAAGGTGTTGTTAGGGTCAATTTGACGGTACATTAATTGTGTAAGCTGAGATGGGTCGAGTCTTAGTAGAGCCTTTTCCTTGTCAATTAATCCTTCGTTTACCATGTCAACACTTGTTTTCAGATTTGCCGCCGCATTCATCTTTGCGTTACGCGTCTGTAGCATGAATAGTGTGCCTTCTTCGATTGTGAACTCCATATCTTGGGCTTCTTTGAAATGCTGCTCTAAGGTTTCCCGCACTTTCAAAAGTTCTCTGTACATATCAGGCATGGCATTCCGCATTTCAGCAATAGGTTTGGGAGTTCGTATCCCTGCCACAATGTCCTCGCCTTGCGCCCGATCAAGATAATCCCCAAATAGAGCGTTTTCGCCGGTTCCAGGATCTCGAGTAAATGCTACTCCTGTGGCTGAGTTCCCACCCATGTTGCCGAAAACCATTGTTTGTATGTTACAGGCGGTGCCGTTAGCAATTTTTGGTGTGATTTTAAACTCTTTTCTATAATCAATGGCTCTTTTGCCATTCCACGACGCAAACACTGCTTCAATCGCCATGAAAAGTTGTTGGTAAACGTCCTGTGGGATTGATTTACCGGTGTTGTCAATAATTATTTTTTTGAAAATGTTAACAAGATCCTTTAAATCTTCTACAGTAAGTTCAGTATCAGCTGCTATTTTGCGGT
>JGI20214J51650_10002099_pt1 | contig 12612 bp, 9 predicted proteins | sample WetSurMetagenome_FD_51650 | JGI IMG/M metagenome (IMG submission 51650)
CATGGTTCCATCCTTTTATCAGACAGTAGACACGGGAATTATCTCATTAATAACGCCCGCTCCTGATTCTCACAACCACCCTTCCTCCTCTTTTTTTTGATNTTTTCAGAAATTCAAACCTATTANTGTATTTTTACCCCTATCCCGATAGCTATCGGGACCCCCAGGGGGGACTTTGAAATTTGATTCTTTTCTTAAGCCCCCCTTGGGGGGTTTGGGGGTATGAACAATGAGAGGAAGATAGACTTGTTCTATTTTGAGAATGAAGCTTTATACTAAAATCAGCGAGATCAGCGGGAAATTCATTAAAAAATAGTCTATCTTTGCGTACATTCAGTAAATGGGGATCACTGAAAAAAATACCAATTAGCTGCATATAGCAACATGAAAACCTATATCAGAAGGAGAGAGAAAAACAATCATCTCGTAGTATTGTATGGTGGCTGGGGTACAGATGAAAACGTCTTTACACCATTCTGCAACGACGATTTTGATTTTATTCTTTTCTATAATTATTCTGCCGATGAAGCCCTGGTACTTCCGGAAATGAAAACGTATGAAAAGATTACCCTTATTGGATGGTCACTTGGTGTATGGGCAGCAGAATATCTTTCAAGCAAAACCGGCATAAAACCTGATATAACCATTGCGGTAAACGGAACACCGGTTCCCGCCGACGATATGTATGGAATACCTCTCAATATTTTCGAAGGAACACTGAATAACATCACAGAAGAGAATATTGATAAATTCTATTTCAGAATGTTTGGCGATAAGAAGTCGTATCAATCCAATATTGCACGGGTTCCACACCGAACATTAAAATCACTGCATGATGAACTCCGCTGGTTATACAATCGTATTATGGAACAAAAAGACCCGGGATTCAGGTGGGATTATGCCGTGACGAGTGAAATAGACAGGGTCTTTCCATCAAAGAATCTTGCAGGCTACTGGGAAAAGGAAAAGAACACAAAAAATATTGTTTTGCAACTTCCTCATTATCTTTTTAATGAATGGAAATCATTTACTGCATTTATTGACTTCGTCGAAAATTATCAAACAAAGAAGCCCTACAAAAGAAAGATAACCAGAAACAAATCTAAAGATCTTTAATTAAGATATTGGAGTCAGATTTTGCTATGAGCCTGTCGAATTTTTCAAGCATAGTAATTATCTTCTCATAATCCTTGTTTCTGATAACCATTATCTGCTCCACTCCTTTTTTATCAAGGCGGGAAAAAACAAAACTGACAGTTAACTTATTTACATCTATAGCNGGCTGGTATAAACGCTCTTTCTCCTCATTTTCATGAATAATGGAAACAAGATTTGCACTGCTCAGATCCTGAAGTATATCACGTGAAAGTCTTACAGGGATTTTTAGATTAGCCGCTATATAAGTAGCACTTATTGGTTTTTCGCCAAGAGTAAAATTACGGATAATGATATGCATTATCATAAGTATNAGAGCCCGCTTCTGATAGTTGCTTATATTTAAAGCTTCAGATTCCATNTCATATCGCGAGATATTCTGATTTGCAAATGAAATTTCCGCACCCAGCAGTACTACAATCCAGCTGCTTTGCAACCAGATAATGAAAAGGGGGACGGCTGCAAAACTCCCGTATATAGCATTCAGCTTGGTTATTCCGAATTGAAGATCAATATATAGCCATTGTATCCCCTGGAGTATTGTACCAGCTATTATACCTGAAATCAATGCAGGAACAAATTTTACTTTAGCATTTGGCATAATAATAAAAAGTGTGGTCAGCACGATCCAGCTAAGCAGATAAGGCGTGAACTTGACAAGGAGACTGATAAGCGGTTTAAAAAAGTCAAGTATCGGCGCATGGGTCATATAATCGGGAAGCTTGGTAATAATAAAACCTGTAATTCCGCTGGATAGAATGATGAATACAGGTGCGATCAGCATTATTGTCAGATAGTCGGTAAATTTTCTGTACCAGGGTCTCGATGATCTGATTTGCCATATATGATTGAACGAACTTTCAATATGGTTAAGCAATGACATTACTGACCAGAATAAAATTATAATGCCAATACCTGCAATATATCCTCCACTGGTTTTTTCAATAGCTGTCCTGGCATTCTGAAGAAGCCACGAAAGAACTTCCTGCTCGTTCTGTGATTTTTTAATTATCTGATCCTGAAGTGTTTGATCAAGACCAAAACCTTTGGCAATTGCAAATACAATTGCTGCAATGGGAATAACGGAAAGAAGAGAATAGAATGTCAATGCTGACGCCCTCAACGCGACTTTATCATTTGAAAAGCCTTTGGCAGCTAGCAAAAGAATTCTTAATTGCTTAAATATAAATGTTTTACCTTTTGATATTTCAGAAAGCGGAGTATGCCATATCGCATCATTAACCCGCTTGATCAGGTCCAGAATCCATGTAACAGGATTTCCCATAATGTCTACTTATGTTAATATCAGTAAGTTATTTCGCAAGATAGCTCATTGGTTCAAATATACGAAATACCTGATGGAGCTATATGCGATGAAGTAAAAAATATTGCTATTTTCACTTTTAAATCCTAAAAAGATGAAGATAGAGATATTGGAATTTGTTGAAGGGGCCAGGAAAGCCAGAGGTATTGCAGTGATAATAGATGTGTTCAGAGCCTTTTCGGTTGCATGTTATGCAGCGGATGCAGGAGCTGCCAGGATAATTGCTACCGCCGAAGTCTCTGATGCATTAAAATTAAAAAAAGAATATAAAAACTCTGTTCTTGTTGGTGAAAGAGACGAGAAAAAAATTGAAGGATTTGAGTTTGGAAACAGTCCGACAGAAATAATTAAAGCCGACCTGTCGGGGAAAACAGTTATACACACCACAACTGCCGGTACACAAGGTTTGGTAAATGCAATAAATGCAGATGCTGTTCTGACTGGCAGCTTTGTTAATGCCGGGGCAATTGTTAAATATATAAAAGCTGTTAATCCGGAAAATGTTTCACTGGTTGCAATGGGNTACAGGGCAACCTTTTCTTCTGAAGAAGATCTGATGTGTGCTGAAATGATAGCAAAAGAACTGAAAAATGAAAAATTCAAAGCTGAAGCAAAACTTGCTACTCTTCGACATTCAGCCGGAAAACGATTTTTTGATCCGGCTAATATCGATTTTTCTCCGCCAACAGATTTTTTTCTCTGTACGATGATTAACAGGTTCAGTTTTGTCTTAAAAGCCACCAGAAGATTTGATGGCAATATTGACCTGATGCAAATAGATATGTAATCAACTCATAATACAGCACTTTATTTGTCATATGGGTAATGAAGAGATTTTACGAAGAGACTCAAACAATTATTGCACTTACCAGCTTCGCAACATCAAATTGCACTTCGAACAAAATATTTCTCAGATAACAGGAAGGGTTTTCTTCCTGTTATGTATTTCCCTGTAGGTACAAAACATGCTCATTTTATAGAATGCAAAGAGTAACAGGGAAATATTACTTGAGTCGAGTCTGATCTCCATCCTGTCTCTGTACCTTATATATATCGCAGACAGAATTCTTGTCAAGCCGAAAAATTTAAGTCTTTTATATATACGCAGCATGAGAACAGTATCAGAAAAAGATCTTTTATCTGTAACCTTATCATATAATTTACTAAGATTTTCAATTCCAAGTTTGGTTTTATTAAGAAAATCCCTGTTCGATTCCAGTCCCTCGTGAACCAGTCCATTATCAATATGCAGTATGTTAATACCTGCTTTTTTCAACTGATACCCAAGCAAAGTGTCTTCGTGTCCGTATTGCTTAAGCTCTTCATTAAAACGTATTTTTGAGAAGACAGTTTTATCTATAAGAACATTAAATGTCGAGAAAGCGGCGTGTGGATGTTTATTTCTTTCTACAGCACTTTTCTGTTCTCTCCATTTTCCATATTTCCACCTGAGAAGTTTGTCCGGATCGCCAGGGGGGCTGTCGTGATATAAAGTTCCGCCACATATGACCCTGGAAGTATTCATATATGGCAACCACTTCAGGATATATGCTTCAGCAGTTCCAGGCATCATAACATCAGCATCAATAAAAAGAAGGAAATCTCCCTTTGCTTTGAGTGCAAGTCTGTTTCTGATTGCTGCCCGGCCAATGTTCTTTTTTGAAGAAATGATTCTGACGTTCTCCGCGATGAGTGATTTGTATTTTTCGCGATACACTTCTGAAGACCCATCATCACCAATAAGAATTTCGCAGAAATCGGGAACCTGAAACATAGCATGTTTCATGCTGTGAACCAGCGCAATAATGTCATAATCAAATACGGGGATCAGCAATGAGATCTTCATTTTTGTCAGAGGTTATCAAATCAAATGTACAATTTATTTTCTGAATATTTGTCTTACTATTTTTGGCAAAGAATTTGCATTGGCTATTTTTGCATTTGTCTTTCATAATACCAGAGCGGAAATGAGAAAATTAATTACTCTCTATTTACTTCTATTTGTTCCGGCACTTACTTTTGGTCAGTTAAAAAATGGCTATGAAATTGATATTTCTATAAANGATATTAAAGATTCTACCATATTTCTGGCTTATCATTTGGGTGACAAACAATATATTAAAGATACCATAAAGCTCGATCAGTCAGGTCATGCAGTTGTTCATGGCAAGGAAGTTCTNCCTCAAGGCATATATATGATCGTGTTGCCNGGCCGAAAATACTTTGAAGTCCTGATATCAGATGATCAACATTTTGGAGTGTCATGTACNAATAAAGATTACTTTAATACATTACAATTTACCGGATCAGAAGAGAATTCTGCTTTTATTGAATACCAGAAAAAATGGGTTATCATGCAACAGCGTTCCGCTGCAATTTCAAAAAGGATTCAAACCAATAGGAAAAACAGCGATTCTGTAAAGATTCTGGGTGCGATGGAAAAAGTTCAGGAAGAAAACATGAGAACATATCTTAAAAGTGTTATTGCTGCAAATAAGAGGAATCTGCTGGCGACTCTGGTCAAAGCGATGCTGCCAGTTGAGATACCTGAATTTCAGGTTCCTATTGGATATGCTAACCCCGATTCTATCAAATGGGTAAGAAATTACAATTATAATAAAGATCATTACTTTGACAACATTGATCTGAACGACGAAAGATTGCTACGTACACCAATCCTGTCAGCCCGACTAAATACTTTCTTTTCAAACGTATTGATTCAATCGCCCGATACTCTGAATAAAGAGATAGATAAACTGGTAAAAAAATGTAGCTCCAACTATAAGGTATTTCAATTTGTTGCTGTTTTTCTCTTCAACCATTTCAGAGAAAGTGAGATTATGGGACAAGATGCGGTTTTGGTTAAAATTGCCGATGATATTTATCTATCGGGAAAAGCAGACTGGGTAACTAAGAAGTTTAAAGATGATCTGCGAAAACAAATTGATCTAATAAGACCAAATCTTATAGGCAAAAAAGCTGAAAATATTGTAATGGATTCATACAAAGGAATATTTGTATCACTTTATGATGTCGAAAAGGAGTTCACGATTCTATATTTTTGGGAGCCTAATTGTGGACATTGCCAGGAAGCCACTCCAAAACTGAAGGCCTATTATGATAAACCTAAAAACTACAGCGTAGAAGTTTTTGGAGTTTGCACAACCTCAGACAAAGAAAAATGGTCAAAGTACATTGAGGATAACAAAATTGGCTGGATAAATGGCTGGGATCCCCAGAGAAGTTCACATTTTGATTTTTACTACAACGTACAGTCCACTCCTACTATTTATATTCTGGATAAAAGCAAAAAGATAATTGCCAAAAAACTGGCTGTTGAAGAAATTGAACCATTTATCGATAATTACAGAAAGTATTTCAAATAGACTTCTTATAAAACTCGTTTCAGGCTAAGTATTAATTCATAGATTGATCTGAATTCCTCAGTTTTTGATTGATTTTTAAGCTTCCAGAAACTACCACTTTCTGATGGCAGTATAATAAATGTGTCTGTTTTTTCTTTTGAGATAGAAAATCCTGCCCTGTTAACAGCCTTCTCAGTCCAGTACCTGCTTTTACCGGTTCCTTCAATATATATACTACCAAGTGTATCGCTCCGAAAGGAAAAGGTACCATCTTCAGTGTTGAATAAAACATTTGTTGAACTGAACAGGTTATCGAATGCTCCGGAGATCATAAGATCCTCAGGAGCTCCTTCAATAAGGTGGTCATCGAGAATCAGCCAGATTTTATCTGATTGACTGATCGCCATCTGAAGATCGTGAGTTGAGAAGATAATTGTCTTGTTATTTTCACCTGAAAGATTATGCAAAAGGTGGAGGATTTCATATTTGGCTGAAATATCGAGGAAGGCAGTCGGCTCATCCATTACCATAATACCGGTATCCTGTGCCAGAATCCTGGCTATCATAGCTTTCTGCCGTTCGCCATCTGAAAGTTCAGAGATGAATTTAGTGTAGAATGATTCCATTGAAGTTTTCGAAATAGCGTCGAGAATTCTTTCATGGTCATCGGTTTCAATTTTTCCGAACCAGCTTGTATAGGGAAACCTGCCAAGAGCTACCAGGTCATAAACACTCATATTACTTACTCTAACGATCTCTGTAGAAATATAACCCACTTTTAGTGCGAGTTCCATCCTGGTGTATTCTCTTATATTCCTGCCTTCATATAAAATATTTCCGCCCAAAGGCTTTTGAAGTCCGGCAAGCGTCCTTAATAATGTGCTCTTACCAATTCCGTTTCTGCCAATTACAGCAATAAGTTCGCCTGTTTTAGCACAGGCATTCAGAGGAGGAAGAAGGAATTTATTAATATTCCCTGAAGAATATCCGATTTCCAGCGAATCGAGTGATAATATTTCTTTTGGATCCTCTTTCATCAGAACGATACTGAATATTTCCTTTTATTAAGGATTACCCATATAACTACAGGTATTCCTATTAAAGAAGTAACTGCATTTACAGGCAGAACACTTTCTGATCCGGGAAGTTGTGATATAATATCACTTGCAAGCATGACAATAGCTCCTGTAAGGATAGTGCCAGGCAACAGGATCTTGTGATCGGAAGTTTTAAAAAGTATTCTCACCATATGAGGCACTGCAATGCCAATGAATCCGATGGGGCCACAGAACGCTGTGACACTTCCTGCCAGGATGCTTGTACCGATGAATATTATTGACCGCGCAAGTTTTACATTCAGTCCTACGCTCGCTGCGTAGTTTTCACCCAGCAGCAAAGCATTTAGCATTTTAGACGAGAATAAACTCAGAGTCACTCCTGTCAGTACGGAAATTAAAAGCACATTCAGCTGGCCCGATGTAAGATTCCCAAGGCTTCCCATTGTCCATATAACATAAGATTTCAACATTGTTTCGTTACTGAAATACTGTAATATGGTTACAATTGCCGAGATACCACTCGACAGCATGATGCCGAGAATAAGTATTGTAAGTATATCTTTTACCCTTGATGAGATCACCATAATAAGCAGCATAACTGCACCTGCACCTACCCATGACGCTGCAACAAGAATCCAATTGCCTAAGCCATTCATACTTTCAGGTGATATATTCCGGGAAAAGCCTAAAATCACAAAAGCCACTCCCAGGCTGGCTCCCGAGCTTATACCAAGAACATCAGGTCCGGCCATCGGATTCCTGAATACCGTCTGCATTTGCAGGCCGCTTAATGACAAAGCTACCCCTACGATGATTGCAGTAATAGCTTTAGGTAATCGGAATTTTAGGATAATTATCTCATAGTTATTCCCGGAATGACTGAAGATTGCGCTGATTACTTCAGATACTTTTATATTTACTGAACCAAAAAATACGTCAAGAATCAGAAAAACAAAAACAAGGAACAGCAGTAAAGCGAAAATATATCTGACTCTTCTGTCAGATTTAATAAGTAGTGAACTATTTTTTTCTATTCCAGATTTCAAGACGCAGGCTATTAATAGATTTTCCTGTAGTAGAATAATTCCTCGTCCCTGAACAATTCAGGATGCAGAATTATTGCAATATCATNAAGCAACCTATGAGGATGCAATGGTGCACTTTCCCAATAATCATTTCCTCCATTAGAGTTGATCCTTTTATTATTATTAAACAGATTACCGTTTTTAAAACAGGGAAGATCATTAAAACGTGGATCAACAGATGAAATATCATCCTTTGATCCCGCACTTCCTATATTCAGCCAATAATCTGCAGTAAGACCTTTTAAATANACATTTTCAATTCCATACGGCATTGAAATGGACGATTCGGTATCCTTCCATAAATAGTCACCACCGGAATCACTGATTAATTTGCTGATAAAAGAATTTCCTGGCGAAATGTACCATGTATCTTTGAAGGGAAGCCCCAGCAAAACCTTTGGTCTGCTTTTAATATTCTGATCAATAAATGACTTGAGTCTGTAATATTCATCAATCTCTGTATTAAAAATACTATCTGCCAGGTTTTCTTTGCAATAAAGAGCTCCGAACAATTTGATCCATTCAGCTCTGCCTAAAGGATCAGTCTCCAGATAATCACCATTAATAATGACTTTTATTCCCAACTCTTTTATTTTACCAACATAGCCTGAAGATTCACTTCCTATTCCATAGATCATAATCAGATCGGGAGATATTTTGAGGATCAGTTCTTTATTCAGATTTGCCTCGTATCCCACTTCTGAAACCAATCCTTTTTTAACATTGATTGCTATTTCGGGAGAATATATTAATCCGGTGCCCGAGACTCCCGCAATTGAATTCCCCTCACCCAATGCTGAGATCATTGCAATATGAGTTGTAGACATGCAGACTATTTTCCGGACAGGAACAAATATTACAGACAAAGAATCTATCCCAGCCGGAATAACAGTGCCTCTTCTAAGAAGATAATAAGTCTGATTAACACCTCTGGCTCCCTGCCATGGATTAATAATTTTAATCTCGGTCCAGCCAATCTTTTTTTCAAGGGTGAATCTTTCGGCTCGCGATATTATAGCTTCTCTGCCAATAATCCCGTTAATTATATGGTTCTCCTTTTTACCGCCACACGATTCAAACAGAATTATTAATATAGCCAGTACAGAAACTACCTGACATTTCATTTCTTACTTTTTTAAATGTAAGGAAAGTATCAAAAAATATGTTCTTCCGGGTTGTGGATAATATGCAATAGTCTTGTAATTTGTATCAAAAATATTTTCAATCTTAAACCTGAAATCAACAACATTCTCTTTAAGAGTAAATTTCAGACCGCTTGTAAAACTATTTATTGAATAGCCCTTAAGGAAACCTGAATTATCAGGAGTTGTAAAGGTCCGACCGGTGATATTTGTCATCCAGATAGTATAAATGCCTTTATAGGCAACATGGAGAGAGCAGTTTGCCTGATTTTCCGGGATATAAATTAATTGTTTCCCGCTAGTTTCAGATGATTCTTTGTTTTTATCAATAGCACTGGTGTATGAATAACCGGCATTCAGATTAACAGACAGGCTTTTATTAAGATATTTCACTGACAATGAAGATTCAAAACCTGATGAGTTAACACTCCCAATATTATCTGCAACCCAGAAATATGATTCTCCGGGGCGCCATTGTATCATATCGCGAATATGATTATTAAAGTAATTTATTTCAGAACCAACTACAAATGAGCCGTTAATCTGATGGTTGAGTTTATATCCGACCTCATACGAGTAAGCGTATTCGTTTTTCAGGTCAGGATTGCCGCCAGGATTCCAGAAACGGTCATTCAGGGACGGTATCTTTGAATTCCTCGATAAATTTAACTTTAGATAATGCTCCTGTCCTCTGATGATTCTGAATTCAAAACCTGCAGAATAATCAGGGATCAGGAATGATTTATCATCCAGTACATTCCTGATCAGCATCACTGCACCAAATCTCTGGCCTATTTTCCTTTCCGCCGATAAAGTAACTGAAGCATTGTTGTGTTTCACTCCATTTTGATAATTATTTGATTGAATACTGTTTAGTTCATCACTAAGGACAATTTTAAGTCGTGAGTACTCCCCGAGAGGTGCTGTCATTCCTCCTTTTAAAACAAAAGTATTGACTTTGTTTTTGGAATCGATGGAGTAAAGCTCGCTGGTATAGTTAAGATTTGTAGTCATCCAGGCAGCTGTGGTGAAGAATTCTTTTCTGCCATTTACAATATCATAGTTTACAAGGCTTCTGAATGATTCGTCTGATTGCTTTTCCCCTGAATACCCATATTGAGTTGATCCCGGGAGATCGCGCGTAGCCGACTGGTACCAGATGCGGGCTGAAAGCACATTTTCTGCCTTCCGTAGATAAAGTTCCTGCATAAAACCCTTTTGCATGACTTGATTATTCTCCCTCTTTTTCCAGACAGGATCAGGGACTGCTTCAGTATCAAAATATGAGAAATTATTTTGTGCTGAGTTAAGATAACCTTTTGTAACGGACTGGAAATGATCACTTCCTGTTCTCACTTTCACAAAACCTGAGTAACTTCCATAACTTCCGGTTCCAGGAACAACATCAATCATGGTCTGTTTCTTCCACAAAGGGTCATTCTCAAGATTTATTATTCCACCAATAGCCCCGCTTCCCAGATCCATGGATGCTCCACCGAAGCTGACCATTATATTGTCTACCATACCCGAAGGTAATAGGGAAAAATCGGTCTGTCCCACCATCGGATCATTGATATTGATGCCATTCCATAAAACCTGGGTATGTCCGGCAGATGTACCCCTGAATGAAGATGTCGCTGTTCCTCCTGATCCATAATTTTTTATAAATAAAGGAGTGGTCTCATTAAGCACTTCCGGCAGGGCGACGAGTGGATAATCATTAAGCCTCAAAGTGTCTATTCTGTAAAATTTGAAACCAGGCTGATCAGAACTTATCTGCTTTCGTGTAATTAACACTTCCTTAATTTTTACTGTATCGTTTTGAAACGATAGTTGTCCGTTTAATTGCAATGTAATTAAACATGAAACAAAGATGAGACTCACTCCTGAAAAGGACTTAAGTGTTTTCTGCTTGATAGTTTTTTCCATAATAATACTTATCATTTTAAATGATAACCATTATCAAGGCTGTCAGGAGGATAAGTAAGGAATCAATCAATGACCCGACGCTTTTTTCCCCGAAAGCTGTGAAAATGATTTTATCTGGCAGGTCTTCTGACTTATCCCGGTTTTATGAAGCCTTCCCATAACTTTTAAATGTCACAGTGGCGGTATTTCATAAAACCATAATCGTTAGAACGATTGGGCTTCACAGCAGCGGGTACTGTTGCGGATTCAAACCGCATTCCCTTTTCATTACAATGAAAATATTTCTTTGTAACACCAAAACATTACAAAGATAAACTATATTTTTATTTATGGATAAATGGAATTCAATCANATATCAACAGTTATTAACATATTTTGAAGGGAACAGTCGTGACTGTTCCTTACATGTGAATATTATTTTACATTTTTTAAAATTTGTTCACCAATTCCTATCCTGTAGCCTATGGAAATGTAAAAAACTGCTCCACTCTTGTCTGTAATCATAACAACCGGCAAATCGGCATCAGTTGGTAAGGTAAATTTAATATCTTCCTTTAACAAGGCAAGTTTATTATCAATACCAAATGATGTATTTGCAGGTAATCCTTTGATACTTTTGAGATTAAATGAATTACTTTTTGAAAGCGAATCCGAAAGAAAGATGAATTTTCCACCCCATGTATCAAGTTCTGTCTTCAAAAGGGGGAGCTCATTAAATATATGCTTGGTAGGTTCTTTTTCAGGATCTATCCAGATTATAACATTCCCTTTATCATTGGTGCAATCTCTTGAAGAGCTGGTTTCTTTAAGAATTGAATAAAGATTTTTAAGATTAATATATGCGAGAACAGACTTATTTGTAATATTCTTCCTGATTTTAACATCAAGTGTTTTATGCTCATTCTCAGAAAGATCAAAAAAAGTGATGTTTGATAGTATCTTGCTATCATTAAGTCTGTTACCAGTCACTAGCATATACCTTCCGGGTGGAAGTGCAAGTTCTTCCTTAAAATCAGTGATTTTCCTGTTAAAATCATATTCAAGAGTATTGTACCGGCCTCCTTCAAATCTGGCAAGTGTGAATTGAATGTAATATTCAGGAACTGGGTTTACATCAGCGGAACTCAGTTTCAGATAACCTTTTTTAAGATCAGGCTTTTTCTGATCGGAAAAGTATACATCANTCCAGTTTCCATTAAGGAAATACTGGGGCTCATTTCTTCCAGGTTCAAGTCTAGCAGGTACTCCCANGCATCTGCAAATTGCCACATAGCANATTGCCCGCGATGCTTCATCTGATACTTTGAGCTCATTAACTCCTATGGGGGTCAATGGAGTTCCGTAATAGTTTTCATCATCCGAAATTTTTATATTTTCATCCAGATACCGGACTATATAGGAAGGATCTTTAGATCCATTTGATAATAGATCTGAGGGAAGTGCTCTCAGAAAATATTGTCTCCAGGCAACCAGCTTTTCGTTTGAAACCCTGGGATTAAGAACATATTCCAGGATAATCTTTTCCTCATTCTCGACCTTAGCCTTAGCCTTAGC
>JGI20214J51650_10002100_pt1 | contig 12610 bp, 12 predicted proteins | sample WetSurMetagenome_FD_51650 | JGI IMG/M metagenome (IMG submission 51650)
AGGGTGAACCGATTCAAGCACCAGATGCCTTGAACGGTCGATTGATTCACCTTTTTTTTGTGCATACGCTCCCCAGAGAAAAAAGACAATATTCTCTTTCTNACCGTTAAGAACTCTGATCACATAATCAGTAAATTCTTCCCATCCTTTCTTCTGGTGNGATCCTGCCTGATGCGCCCGTACTGTAAGTGTGGCATTTAATAAAAGCACGCCCTGTTCTGCCCAACGGGTCAGATCACCTGAAACGGGACGTGGAATGCCAATATCTGATTCAATCTCCTTGAAAATGTTTATCAGACTTGGCGGGAAATCAACACCATCCTTTACTGAAAAGCATAATCCATGCGCCTGTCCCGGACCATGATAAGGATCCTGGCCGATAATAACTGCTTTGACCCTGCCGAACGGACAAACATCAAATGCATTGAAGATAAGCGGGCCGGGAGGATAAATCCGGGAGTTATGNTATTCATCCCGTACAAACCCCGTAAGCCTTACAAAATATTCCTTGTCAAATTCCTGACTGAGTCTGCTTTTCCAGCCNGGTTCAATTTTTACATCCATATNTAAAAATACTCAAAATAATCAAATCAATTAATACAAAATGGACTGACGTTTTAACATCAGTCCATTGACTACGCTACAATCTACCACACAACCTAAAACAAAAGAAACTCTCTTTCAGACAGTACTTTGAAAATATCTGTCAAATTACGGTTAGATAATATCCTTAACTGATTTTAAAATACTTTCATTGTTTCTAAATCAAATATATATTTTAGTCTGGATATTACCTAATATNTTTAATCATATTTGACCATTTTGTTAANAAAATGACAAAATTATAAACCGAATGTAAATTGGTAACTTTGCGATAAAAACAATGGCAATAGAGATTGAACGTAAGTTTCTTGTAAGAGGTGAGTTCAAAATGTATTCAGTCAGGAAGCTGGAAATTACACAGGGCTATCTTTCCGTTGACCCTGCAAGGATTATAAGGCTCCGCATCAGCGACAAGAAGGCAATCCTTTCGGTCAAGGCAACTGAAAAGCAAAGTGGATTTTCGAGGCATGAATGGGAATTTGAGATCCCGTTTTCAGAGGCCTCAGAAATTTTAAAGGTTTGTCTTCCGGAGGTAATCTTAAAGACAAGATATCTTGTCCCTTTCGGCAGCCATACTTTTGAAGTGGATGTATTTCATGGCAGGAACGAAGGACTTATAATAGCTGAAATCGAACTGAAGAGCGAGGATGANTTTTTTGAGAAACCCGACTGGTTAGGGGAGGAGGTTACTGGAAAACCAGAATACTTTAATTCAAATTTAATCTAAAGTTCTTTGGTATAAATCTGTTTGGGATCGCCGGGTCCGTAGAAATCCTGGAGGCTGGCTGCAAGCTTGTAACCATTTTTTTTGTAAAAACCTTCAGTTGATGCATATAATGGCCGGCCNGAAGTTTCGATCCAAAGGATCTTGCCCCCCAGTTTTCTTACATCATCCTCAATNGCATTCAGCATCACCGAGCCAAGCTTTTTATTTCTCGAGTTCTGATGCACTGCTATCCAGTATAGATCCCAGGAATGAGTCGAAAAAGCATTCTTTCCATAATTAGCAAAAGCAATCACCCCNTCTTCGTCAGTGGCCTTCAGCCAGTAGTATCCGCTNCTCTCAGTTCCCTTCTCCAGGGTTTCATCAGCAATTTCAAGAGCTGTCTCTATTTCAAATTCATAAAAAAACCCCGAGGACCTTAATATTTCCTCGATATTTTTTCTGTCTTCGGGTTTAATACCCTTTGAAACATTTGCCATATAGAATCAATAATTCAGGTCGTTGATAATTCGCTGGAGTACTACAGTGATAGGTAAGCCAGCTTCGGTGGTAGCTGCTACCAGACCGCTGTCGGGNGACATACAGGGGTTTGCATTTACCTCTATTACATAAGGGTTTTCTTCCTTATCGATCCTCATATCGACCCTTGCGTATCCTTTTAATCCAAATACATTCCAGCATCTCAGTGCAAGATCTCTGATCTTCTCACCAAGTACCGGGTTAAGGTTATTACGGGGGAACTCTCTTATAGTATTTTCGTATTCAAAGCTTTCGGCAACCCATTTNGCCTTAAAATCAACTATTTTGGGAATATTCTCGCCAAAATTATGAAATACCATTTCAGCAGGAGGCATCACCTCTGGCCCGTTTTTTTCAGGAAGAACGCTGATGTTGAATTCCCGGCCATCAATATATTCCTGAATTATCCAGTGCGAGTCGTCAAATTCTTTAAGCTTCAATCCATAATCGTCTGTAAAAGTGAATACCGAATCACCGGTTATACCCAGTGATCCATCTTCCCAGACAGGTTTGATAATATATCTGGTGCCAGGCTTCATCATCTTGTACTGTGACGGGAAAAACGACGCCGGCGAATCTATATTCTGTTCACGTAATATCTTATTTGTCAATGCTTTACTTGTGGTAATAAAGAGAGCTTCCAGCGGATTACCTGAATAAGGTATCGAATACATATTTAGCAATGCAGGTACAAAATAGCAAAGTTCGCCTTTATTATTAATCGATTCAACCAGGTTGAAGACAAAGTCAGGTTTCTCACCTACAAGCCCGGCAACTTCATTCATGAAGTCCGAAGTGATTCCTTTCCTGTATGTTTCTATTCCCAACTTCCTCAGATTCTCTTCCACGAAATCGACCTGTTCAAGTACATCGAGTTCATCAGGTAAAGCCCCATCGCGTGGTTGGTTGAACAAAATACAGCAATTTCTTTTTTTCATANGGATAAATGATATCGTTTTATTGCTGAATGCATTATCATTTCTATAAGAGATTGGTAGTGTATTCCTGACATATTCGAAAGAATAGGAAGATCAGAATGGACAGGATGAAGTCCGGCAAGCGGATTTACCTCCATGAAACAGATCCGGCCATTCCTGTCGGCTTTTACGTCCACCCTTCCTGCATCTACTCCACCGAGCGCTTTCCATACGCTCAGGGCAACAGCCTTGCATTCGTCAGAAAACTCGGACGGCAAAGGTGTATACTTGCAAAACACCTGGTAGTTTTCCTTATATTCTACTGAGTACGGCAGGTTATCCTTACATTCTATTTCCATACCTCCGATGGCTCTGGCATCATCACCTGATCCGATGACTCCTACTGTAAACTCCCTTCCAGGAAGATATTCTTCAACAAGAGCAGGCTGATTAAATCTTGTAAGAAGATATTCAACCATTTCCCTTAGCTCAGATTCGGAATGGACAAGACTTTTTTCTGTAATTCCTTTCCCCGTTCCCTCTGAAACCGGTTTAATGAAGAGCGGATAGACCAGATTGCACCTTTCAATATCTTTCATTTCGGAGATAAGCATTCCGGGACTTACCGCAACCCCTGCAGCGGAGACAATCAGCCGGGTTAGGTGTTTATTCAAAGATATGCCCATAATAACGGGCCCGCTGAACACATATGGTATTTTATACTGGTCAAGTATNGCTGGGACAACTGATTCCCTTCCATCACCATATAGCCCTTCCGCGATATTAAATACAAGATCCCATCTTTTTCCTGACGACAGTGCATCGATAAGCTGAAAGCAATTTCCGATGGGTTCAGTTTCGAATCCCATTTTTTTCAGAGCACCATCTATTGCATCAACAGTATCCTGTTTATCAAATTCAGCTGTATCTTCCATAGAATAACCACGGTCAAGATACCAGGACCGCAAGTCAAATGTCAATCCGATTTTCATCTGTTTTCAGACCTATTTTTCAGGATATTCACAAAGAACACCCTTGTAATTGCGCAGGACTATATGTTCGTCGTTATGTTCCACAACATAATTTGGAAGAAGNGGGATCTTGCCTCCTCCACCGGGAGCATCGACAACAAATGTCGGAATGGCATAGCCGCTTGTAAAGCCTCTGAGNCCTTTAATGATCTCAAGACCCCTGGCCACCGTGGTTCTGAAATGACCCGAACCGGGTATCAGATCACATTGATATAGATAATAAGGTCTGACTCTTACCTTAAGTAACCTGTGCATCAGTTCCTTCATAACCGGAACATTGTCATTAATACCTTTCAGCAGAACCGTCTGGCTTCCAAGAGGAAATCCTCCGTCAGCAAGCTTATTGCAGGCTCTTGCACACTCTTCAGTTATCTCAAGAGGATGTGAAAAATGAAGACTCAGAAAAAGAGGATGGTATTTTCTGAGAACATTTATCAAACCATCAGTTATGCGCTGAGGCAGAACTACAGGTATCCTTGTTCCGATACGGATAATCTCAACATGCTCAATCCTGCGGATATTCGAAAGTATGTAATCGAGTGTCTCATCGGAAAGAGTAAGAGGATCACCTCCNCTTATAAGGACGTCTCTGACTTCCTTATGGGATGATATATAATTGAAAGCTTTTTCATAATCCTGCCTTCCCAGTTTATCAAGTCGTCCAACTGAATGTGAACGGGTACAGTACCTGCAATAATTTGAACANACCTGGGTAACAGTAAATAAAACCCTGTCGGGATATCTGTGAACAATGCCTTTAACAGGTGAGAAAGATTTCTCGTGTAAAGGATCAGATTGTTCACTGCTGCTTTCAAGCAACTCTTCAACGACAGGTACAACATTACGGCGAAGAGGATGAGACGGCTTGGTGTCATAGATCAATGAAGCAAAATAGGGGGTGATCCGTAAAGGAAGCCGGCCTTTCAGGTTATTGATAGCCATGATCTCCTTTTCGGTCAGCTTCATAATCTTCTTCAGATCGTCGATGCTTGTGAAAGCATTCCTAAGCTGCCATTTCCAATCATTCCAGGATTCGATAGTTGTCAGGGGGAAGTAGCGGTGCATGAATTCCGAACTCCGGGTGCTAACTGACAGGTTTGGGATTACATCTTGCGAAAAAATCGTGGTTTTCGCGCCAGGCTCTTCATCAGAAGAGCAACCCACGAGGCGGTCCTCACAGCGGAGGGCTGCAACCTCATTATTGTTAGCGTTCATGTTTGTCGATGAAAGATTTCATCAATTGCTTTTTCTTGTTTTAACAGTTTTAGTTATAATTAAATTGGGCCAAAAATATATATTCCATAAATACAATGTACAATTCGACCTATATAAATATTAACACGAAANTTGATTTATTAACAATGCATATTCCAGCCACAGAGCACCAATTATGTAAATATTTGTTTATCATTGTCTTATATCGTAATGGCATATACAACAAACCAGAAAACAGACCTGCATTTTCCGGGCGGGTTTCTTTTCTGATTCCTGTTATTTTTCTTATCAAATTCTTCATTAAAACTTTAAAAGCTTCCNTTAATTTTTTTAAGAATCTCTGCAAACAATTATTATGCCAGAACTTCAAATGTCACAAATATTTGTAATGTTTGCATTTTTAGAACTTATTCTTAAAAAAGACATGCTTTATAACGCATTAATGTTGATTTAATTATTTCATTATAAAAAAAACTTTAAACCCGTCAATTGAAGGCTTCAGCAAATACAAAAATCAAATCATTATTCAGGGACATTAAGGAAGCTATTTCCGGAACTGAACAGGATTTTACCGAGGTAAAACTAAGTAAGGCAATTCTATTGCTGTCAATTCCNGCTGTTCTCGAAATGATAATGGAATCAATATTTGTTGTTGTTGACATCTTTTTTGTTTCCAAACTGGGAGCCGATGCTGTCGCGACTGTCGGCATCACCGAGTCGCTTGTTACAATAGTCTATGCTGTTTCACTCGGACTCGCCACTGCGACAACATCCATGGTCTCAAGAAGGATAGGTGAAAAAAATCCGGGAAAGGCTTCTGAGACTGCAATCCAGGCTATTCTGACAGGAATAATTGTCTCTATCATTATTGGTATCCCGGGATCAATTTATTCGGGAAAGTTACTCGAATTAATGGGAGCTTCTGACATAATCAGGGAACAGCTATCAGGGTACACGAAGATTATGCTTGGCGGGAATGTGGTAATAATGCTTCTTTTCATTATTAACGCGGTATTCAGAAGCGCTGGCGATGCTGCAATTGCAATGAGAGTTCTATGGGTAGGGAATATTATAAATATTATTCTTGACCCATGTCTGATATTCGGACTGGGACCATTTCCTGAATTAGGAGTTACAGGCGCTGCAGTCGCGACAACTACCGGAAGAGGAATTGCCGTACTTTACCAGTTCTGGCTGCTGTTTTTTGGAAAGAAACGCATACAGCTATCAATGAAGCACTTAGGCATTAATTTTAGAATTATATCGAAACTGATAAGGTTATCTCTCGGAAGTACAGGTCAGAATCTGATCGGCACAATCAGCTGGATTGCACTCGTCAGGATAATATCAGTTTTTGGCAGTGAAATTGTAGCAGGTTATACTATTGCTATCAGGATAGTAAGTTTCGTCCTCCTGCCTTCATGGGGAATCAGCAATGCAGCTTCAACACTGGTAGGCCAGAACCTCGGGGCGAAAAAGCCTGACAGGGCTGAAAGAGCAGTAATGGTTACAGGATATGTAAATATGATACTTTTGGGGATTGTTGGATTAATACTGGTAATAATCCCTGGTTACTTCATCAATCTGTTCATTGACGATCCTGCAGTTCTGACTTCAGGAACTGAATGCCTGAGGATCATCAGCATCGGATTTATTGCGTACGGGTTTGGCATGGTCCTGGTTAATTCCTTCAATGGTGCCGGTGACACAACTACCCCACTGAAGATTAACATATTTGCATTCTGGTTGATTGAAATCCCTCTCGCATGGATCCTTGCAATAAGATTTGGGATGAATCAGCAGGGTGTATTTACAGCAATAGTGATTGCAGAATCATTAATGACACTGACCTCATGGCTGGTATTCAGAAGAGGTAAGTGGAAGCTAAAGGAAGTCTAAAATCAAAATTCTTTCAATTGTCATCATAATCTGTAATATCTCCGGAACGTAATCTTTTTGTCTGCCCCCGCTTCTTTTTCTCCTCAAGACGTTCGGTCTTCGATTTTTTTGAAGGGGATGTTGGTTTCCTTTCAGACTTTACAGCCAGTCCGTCGGAGATTATGACAAGCAGTTTTTCGAGAGCTTTCTTTCTGTTTCCAAGCTGAGTCCTTTCTGATTGTGATTTTACGACAATTTCTCCAGATGTATTTATCTTGTTTTTCAGATTCATACAGATCATATCCTTTTCAGGAACAGAGAGTCCTGATGAAAGCTTGACATTGAAATGGATCTCAACTTTCGTATTTACCTTGTTTACATTCTGTCCTCCCGGTCCGCTGCTTCTTGAGGTAAAGACCTGGAACTCGCTTTCGGGAATTCTTTTTAATAGTTCTTCAGGTGTCATTCATTTTATAATTAATATTGGAATGAAGGTTGCAGATCGCGGGTTAACTCACTTTAAATGAAGAATAATGCAACCCCTGCAACACTTATAAATGCACCGGCAACTTCTGCAAATGTTACTTTCTGTTTGTACAGAACTACAGCTGGAAGAATAATCAGAACAGGAACCAGGGCCATAATTGTTGAAGCAATCCCGGCTTCAGTATTTTTTATTGCAACTAGTGAAAAGGAGACCCCGAGAAAAGGGCCAAAAAAGGCACCTGTAGTAGTCTGAATCATTGCAGGTCTGTTTAAAACAGAGGAAGTAACTGCATTCCACCTTTTCAAAACTGTTACAAGGAAGGTAAAGCCAATAATTCCGGCAAGTATTCTTATCTGTGTGGCAGCAAACGGGTCATAGTCCCTCATTCCCAGTTTACTGAGTATAAGTCCCAGTGCCTGTCCGACGGCCCCTCCGAAGGCATAGATTATACCTCTGGGGGATAGTTTTAATGAAAGTCTGTCGCCATTCCCATTTCTGCTGAAAATTGCTATTGCTATTCCCGTGAATGCAAGGGCCATACCAAGAAAGTTAAACATTGTCAGCCTCTCCCCAAGAATAATAAACCCGAAGAATGCAGTCAAAGGAGGCACAAGAGTCATGATCAGCATTGCAAACCTCGACCCTATAAGAGTATATGACTTAAAAAGAAAGAGATCACCAAAGACGAAGCCTACGAGCCCCGACAGTATAAGCCAAAACCAGTTTAATGATCCGGCATCAGCTGGGAATATCATTCCGCGGTATATAAGGGTAAAGATGCTCAGAAAGACAAAGCCAATAACCAGCCTCAGAATATTGACTGAAACTGAGCCAATCTTATTACTGGCTGATTCAAATGATAAAGAGGTTATTGTCCAGAAGCATGCAGTAAGCAGTGCTGCAAACTCACCTGAATGATACTCAAAAAAGCTCATAATTGAAGATCACAAAGAGAGGCTAAAGCTAAAAAAAGTTCCGGTAAACGTATCAGCTTTCTATTGTGGTATTTCAAATATATATTCGCCGGATCCTGAATCGATCATTACATTTTCTCCCTGAACCCTGATATTTGATAGATTCAGATCAGCAGAAAGCGGTTTACCTCCTATGGTCACCTTTTCAGCAGAATTTACAGGCAGGCAGATTGTTGCTTTTGCATTTGCAGGAACCATAACCATTACTGACACCTTGCCATCTTTCTTTTCCCAGCCTGAAACAATTTTACCGTACGGACTTTCAAATGAGGCTCTGGACATGTTCATCTTTCCTGAAATATGAGGCTGGATTAGGAGGTTCCTGTAGCCCGGAGTTTTAGTCTCTATGCCTGCCGAAACCCTGTACATCCAGTCTCCAATGGCACCATAGGCATAATGGTTGAATGAATTCATTCCCGGATCCTGGAAAGTACTGTCGGTCTTCTGTCCGTCCCACCGCTCCCAGATTGTTGTGGCACCCATTTTTACAGGGTACAGCCATGAAGGATATGTTTCCTGCAGAAGCAGATCATAAGCTACGTCAGTATAACCATTCTGCGTAAGTACATGACAAAGGAAGGGAGTCCCCAGGAATCCTGTTGAAAGATGATTCCTTCTGCTTTTAATATCATCAACAAGGAACTTTGCTGCATCAGGCCGTAATTCATCAGGAAGCAGGTTAAACATCAGAGCAAGGACGTAAGACGTCTGGGAGTTGGTTCCAACCCTGCCGGCCGGAGTGACATATTCTTTAATAAACACGTTCCTGATCTTGTTATAAAGTTCAGAATATGCTTTTTCATCATCGGTTTTACCCAGTTCCTTTGCTGTCTTTGCAAGCAGATCGGCAGAATATGCAAAAAAAGCTGTGGAGATAAAATCGTGCTCAGTATATCCGTCAGGTTCTGTGTGGTTGTTCACCGGCGGATGGTAGAACAGCCAGTCGCCATATTTGCTGCCACCCTTCCATATATAAGTATCACCTGCCTTTTTCCTGATATATTCAACCCATGCCTTCATGCTGGGATACTGATTTTCAAGAAATTGCTTATCGCCGTATACCTGGTACATTGTCCAGGGAACGATAACTGCAACATCTCCCCATCCTGCTGATGGAGCAGCTGTCTTAGCATCCTGTTTGTTCAGGACATCAGGAATTACATCAGGTACTGCACCGTCCTGTTTCTGATCAAGGGCAACGTCTTTCAGCCATTTTGTAAAAAATGCGGCAACATCAAAATTGAAAGCTGCTGTTCTACTGAAGGCCTGGGCATCACCGGTCCATCCCAGACGTTCATCTCTTTGCGGGCAGTCGGTGGGTACGTCAACAAAATTGCCTTTCTGTCCCCACTGAATATTATGCTGAAGCTGGTTAAGCAGAGGACTTGAACTTTCATATGTTCCNGTAACAGGCATGTCGGAATGGACTACCACGCCTGTTAAATTATCGGTTGTGAGGTTACCGGGGAACCCTTCAATNTCCAGATAACGAAATCCCATAAATGTAAACCTTGGTTCATATACTTCTTCTCCGCTGCCGGACAGTGTGTAGTTCAGCTGGCATTTTGCTACACGCAGGTTTGCAGTATAGAATTCTCCAAATTTATCAAGAACCTCGGCATGACGGACACTTACAACCGTTCCCTTATTTCCACTTACCTTCAGCCTGATCCATCCAACCATATTCTGTCCCATATCAACAAGCAGGCTTCCCTTTGGAGAACGGAAAACTCTGACAGGCTTGATCTCCTGGATCTTCTTTATCATTGCACCCTCTGATGCTATCAGATTGTTTTTGTAATTTCCTATTCTCACTTTTCCCCATTTTGAATCATCATAAGCAGGAAGATTCCACCCTGTAAGCCTTTTTGTTGCATCGTAGGTTTCACCATTATAAATATCATTCATTCTTATAGCGCCATTATTATTGCTTTTCCAGGATTCATCAGTCACGATAAGCGATTCTGTTCCATCGGTGAATGTTAACTTTAATTGCATCAGAAGTCCAAGCCTCCTGCCATAGATAGCCCAGTTATTACCCCAGGCAAGTGTACCGCGATACCATCCATCGCCAAGTACTGCCCCGACAGCATTGTTTCCTTTAATGATCTGATCTGTAACATCATACACCTGATACTGAAGTCTTTTTCCATACGATGTCCATCCCGGCGTAAGCACCTGATCACCTACCTTTTTGCCATTTAAATGGAGCTCATAGAAACCATGTGATGTAACATATACAACTGCTCTGACAATGCTTTTCTCAACTGAAAACTCCTTACGGAAATGAGGTGAAGGTGAATAACGGTCAGTGTCGCTTTCCATTTCTATCCATTTGGCTTTCCAGTTATCGTTCGACAGCAACCCGGTTTCCCAGTAAGCTGTCTCGCTCCATTTTGAAGCTCTTCCCTTGTTATCCCAAACCTTAACCTGCCAGTAATATCTCTGTCCCGGACGTAGATCAGGTCCTTTATAATTTACCAGGACGGATTCATCAGAAGCCACCCTCTCTGATTGCCAAATAGTTTTACCTGCTGAAAACTTAGGATCAACAGCCACTCTTAAAGAATAGGCAGTCTGCATAATATTGTTGCCAGTGCCTTTCAGTTTCCATGAAAATCTGGGCTTTAAAACATCGGTTCCAACGGGATTAATCTTATGTCCGACTGTCAGGTCATAAGTTGACAGATCCTGCGAAAATGAGAGTACCGGGATGAATAAAAGACAGAGTAAAAATCTTAATGACTTCATAATATGTAGTTTAGGTTGTGAGATTCAAGTTTTGAAATTTATCTATTTTTATCGGATTTGAGAAAGGTAAAATGACTATTTTTATACTCTTTATAAATTATTATCCGAAACTAACGAAACTTTAAATGAATCCGATTGCGGGAATTCTTTTGATCGCACTGGGCAGCATTGGTGCCGCAAGCTTTTATGTTCCACTAAAGAAAGTAAAGGAATGGGCCTGGGAATCTTCCTGGATTGTACAGGGAGTTGCGGCATGGCTGATAGCACCCTGGGTATTTGCCCTGATATTTGTACCTCATGGTGAACTGACNGCTATCCTGAAAGAGGCACCATCGAATGCCAAGCTTATGGCAATGTTTTTCGGTGTTTTGTGGGGATTCGGCGGACTTACATTCGGATTGAGCATGCGTTACCTTGGAGTTGCACTCGGACAAAGTATTGCCCTTGGATTATGTGCTGCATTTGGTACTATCATACCTGCAATTATCGGTGGACAGAATCTTTTTGCTTCAAGAGCAGGCATACTGACGCTCATCGGTGTTGCAATAACAGTTGCAGGNATTTCAATAATCGGATATGCCGGAGCATTGAAGAGCAGGGAGATGAGCGAAGAAGAGAAGAGAGCCTCGGTCAAGGAATTCGCTTTGAAGAAAGGTATCCTGATCGCTATATTTGCCGGAGTTATGAGTGCTTGTTTCAATTTTGGCTTTGAAGCCGGAAAGCCAATTGAAGAGGTCGCCCTGGCCCATGGTACGAATCCTCTNTTCCAGAAAAATCCTACATTGATATTTATNCTCCTGGGAGGTTTTCTGACAAATCTATTCTATTGCGGATACCTTAACATAAAAAATAAAACATACAGGGATTATCTTTCATCATCAGGAAATGTACTTCTTAATAATCTGGCCTTTACATTCCTGGCAGGGTTCCTGTGGTTTCTACAGTTCCATTTCTTTGGCATGGGAGTCAGCAAATTACCCGAAGGAATGGCTGTTTTCGGATGGAGCATACTGATGGCGCTTAATATCGCAATCAGCAATATATGGGGAATTGTTCTCAATGAATGGAAAGGAGTCAAATCAAAAACAATATTCGTTCTGATTATTGGTATCATTGTACTTATTCTTTCAACGTTTGTCGTTAAATTAAGTTAATCTGTTGATTATGAAAAGATTTGGTTTTAAGATGAAATTATTTCCCGGATTCAGGGAGGAGTACATTAAACGGCATAGCCAGATCTGGCCTGAGCTGGTCACCTTGTTAAAAAATGAGGGAATTGGTAACTACTCAATTTTTTATGATGAAGAGACAAATTACCTTTTCGCTTATCAGGAGCAATCCGGGTTAGCATCATCCCAGGATCTTGGAACAACAGAAGTCGTAAAAAAATGGTGGAAGTATATGGCCGATATTATGGAAACTAATCCTGATAATTCACCTGTAACAGTACCGCTTGAACAGGTGTTTTTTTTGGAATAGAAAGTAGAAATAGGGATATAAAGAAATAGGGA
>JGI20214J51650_10002101_pt1 | contig 12602 bp, 12 predicted proteins | sample WetSurMetagenome_FD_51650 | JGI IMG/M metagenome (IMG submission 51650)
TCGTGCTGCCGGCGGTCGAGCTCGCGAACTTCGGCGCCGTGCGCGAGCTCGCCCATCGTCACGGGCTGGTCTATGCGCTAGGTATCCACCCGCTCTACGTCGAGCGCGCCGCCGACGCCGACCTGGCGAGGCTGAAGGCCGCGCTGCAGGCCGCGCGCGACGATCCGCGGCTGGTCGCGGTGGGCGAGATCGGTCTCGACGAATTCGTTCCCAATGCGGCACCGGCGCGCCAGGTGGATTTCTACCGCGCACAGCTCGAGCTGGCGCGTGACGCCGGCCTGCCGGTGATCCTGCATGTGCGGCGCTCGGCCGATTCGCTGCTCGCCGGGCTGCGCCGCATTCCGGTCGTGGGCGGGATCGTGCATGCATTCAACGGCAGCGCGGTGCAGGCGGCGCAGTTCGTCGAGCGCGGCTTCAGGCTCGGCTTCGGCGGCGCGATGAGCTTCGAGCGCGCACTGCAGATCCGCCGCCTCGCGACTGATTTGCCGGCCGACGCGCTGGTGCTCGAAACCGACGCGCCCGACATCCCGCCGCAGTGGCTGTACCGCAACGCGGCGCAGCGCGCGGCGGGCGAGACGGCGCGCAACGAGCCGGCCGAGCTGCCGCGCATCGCACGCAGCCTCGCCGAGCTGCGCGGCTGGTCACTCGCAGAGACCGCCGCCGTCACCTCGGCCAACGTGTGCGCGGCGCTGCCGCGGCTGGGGGCACTGGCTTGACCGCGGCACGCGCGCCGATCGGAGTGTTCGATTCCGGCGTCGGCGGCCTGTCGGTGCTGCGCGCGCTGAGGCAGGCGCTGCCCGACGAGGATCTGCTGTACGCAGCCGATTCGGGCCACGCGCCCTACGGCGATCGTGACGCTGAGTTCGTCATCGCGCGCGCGCAGGCGATGAGCGAGTTCCTGCAGGCCGCCGGTTCGAAGGCCATCGTCGTCGCCTGCAACACGGCCAGCGTCGTCGCCGTGGCTGCGCTGCGGGAGCGCTGCAGCCTGCCCATCGTCGCGATGGAGCCCGCGATCAAGCCGGCCGCCCGCGCCACGCGCAGTGGCGTCGTCGGCGTGCTCGCGACCGCGGGTACCGTGGCCAGTGCCAATGTCGAGCGCCTGTGCCGCGCGCACGCCGGCGGCGCGCGCGTGCTGCTCCAGGCCTGCCCCGGATTGGCCGAATGCGTCGAGCGCGGCGAGCTCGACGGCGCCGCCACGCGTGCGCTGCTGCGGCGTTACGTCGAGCCGCTGCTGCGGGCCGGCGCCGACACGCTGGTGCTCGGCTGCACGCATTACGCCTTCCTTGTGCCGGCGCTGCGCGAGATCGCCGGGCCGGGCGTGGCGCTGGTCGATGCTGCCGAAGCGGTCGCGCGCGAGACCGTGCGCCGCTTGGGCACACCGGCACGGGGCGGTGCCGTTGCCGGCGTCGAGCACTTCGTCACCACCGGCGCACTGGCGCCGGCAAGGGCGCGTTTCTCGGCGCTGTGGGGGCCCGCGGTCGAAGTGCGGGCGCTGGTCGGAGCCGGGCAATGACGGCCGGGGGGGCTTCGACGGCGCGCCTCGTTGGCCTGCCACCGGCGATCGGCCGCGGCACGCGGCTGCTCGTGCTGGGCAGCTTCCCGGGCGAGGCCTCGCTCGCGGCAGGCGAGTACTACGCCCACCCGCGCAATCAGTTCTGGCCTATCGTCTCGGTGCTGCTCAGGACCGACCTGCGCGCGCTCGCCTACCGGCAGCGGCTCGTCGCGCTGAAGGCGGGCGGTCTGGGCCTGTGGGACATCTATGCCAGTTGCCGGCGCAAAGGCAGTCTGGACCAGGCGATCGAGGACGCCGAGCCCAACGACCTGGCCGGGCTGCGCCGGCGCGCTCCGGGCTTGCGCATCGTCGCCCACAATGGCGGCGAGTCGGCGCGCGCGAGGCGCGATTTGGAGGCGCTCGGGCACACCGTCCTGCGCCTGCCGTCGACGAGCCCGGCCAACGCGAGCTGGTCCTTCGAGCGCAAGCTCGCCGCATGGCGCGCGGCCTTCGACGCCGCGGGACTGTCATGACCGAGCTGCCCGAAGCCACCGTCAGCGAGGGCGACGGCGTGCGCTACCTGCACCTGGGTTCGATCTGGGTCCAGGGCGCGATGCGCATCCGCAAGCCCCAGATGGTCGAACTCGAATACGTGCAACGCATGCTCGCGAGCCTGCTTTGGCTGCCGACCTCCGAGATCGGGCGCGGGCGGGCGGTCCAGCTCGGCCTGGGCGCCGGGGCGATCACGCGCTTCACTCACAAGGCACTGCGCATGCCGACCACGGTGGTCGAGCTGAACCCGGCAGTGGTCGACGTCAACCGGGCGTGGTTCCACCTGCCGGCCGAGGTCGAGGTCGTGATCGACGACGCCGGTCGTTGGCTGCGCGCGAGTGCCGCGCCGCTTAGCGCGCAGCTGCTCCACGTTGACCTGTATGACCACGAGGCGGCCGCGCCGGTGCTCGACGACGAGGCCTTCTACGCCGACGGCCGCTCGCTGCTCGCCGAAGGCGGCGTCATGAGCGTGAACCTGTTCGGCCGCGACGCCAGCTTCGAGCGCAGCGCGGCGCGCATCGCCGCCGTATTCGGCGCCGGCCGCGTCTGGAGCCTGCGCCCGACGCGCGAGGGCAACACCGTCGTCATCGCGAGCCGCGACACAGCGCTGCCCGAGCGCGACGAACTGCTTGCGCGCGCTGCCGCGATCGAGGCGCGCTTCGGCGCCTACGGACTGCCGGCGCGTAAGTGGGTGCGCATGCTGCGCCCATGGAGCGGCGCGTGACGGCCGGGTGAACGGCGACGAAGCGCGAAGGAAGGCCGGGTCGATGCTGCATCTCCGCCGCGCCGGGCCGCGCGCCGCCCGCACAATCCAGCCATGACCAAAGTTCCGCCGTCCGTGCGTCCACTGGGCAGGCTCGACTGGCGCTGGCTGCTCGACGGACTGCGCGAGGACGGCTGGATCGGTGCCGAGGACGCCGAGCGCGTGAAAAGCCGCTTCGGCGCCGGCGCGTCCAGCCTGCACGCGCTGGTGCGGCTCGGTGGTGCCGGCCTCGTTCGCAAGGGCAGCGGCAAGGCGCTCGACGCCGAGGCACTGACCGAATGGCTGGCCGGGCGCGCGAAGCTACCCTACTTGCGCATCGACCCGTTGCGCGCCGACGTCGGCCGCGTCGCCGACGTGATGAGCGTCGCCTACGCCGAGAGCCGACGCGCGCTGCCGGTGATAGTGGGCGCGACGGAGATCACGATCGCCACCGCCGAACCCTTCGACACCGCCTGGGTGGCCGAGATCGAGGCCCACACGCGGCGCGCGGTGCGGCTGGTGGTCGCGAACCCGGACGACGTGCGCCGCTACACGACCGAGTTCTACGCTCTTGCGAAGAGCGTGCGCGCGGCGCAGAAGAGCGGTGAGGTCTCGACCAGCGCGAGCTTCGAGCAGCTCGTCGAGCTGGGCAAGACGAACAAGCAGCTCGACGCGAACGACCAGGGCGTGGTCCAGGTCGTCGACTGGCTCTGGCAGTACGCGTTCGACCAGCGTGCGAGTGACATCCACCTCGAGCCAAGGCGCGAGATGGGCGCGATCCGCTTCCGCATCGACGGCGTGCTGCACACCGTCTACCAGGTGCCGCTGTCGGTGATGAACGCGATGACCGCGCGCATCAAGCTGCTCGGACGGATGGACGTGGTCGAGCGCCGGCGGCCGCTCGACGGGCGCATCAAGACCGTGCGCCCGGAGGTCGACGGCAAGCCCGGCGGCGAGGTCGAGATGCGGCTGTCGACGCTGCCCACCGCGTTCGGCGAGAAGATGGTGATGCGCATCTTCGACCCCGAGACGGTGGTCAAGAACGTCGAGGCGCTGGGCTTCGGCGCGCACGAGGCCAAGGCCTGGTCCGAGCTGATCGCGCGCCCGCACGGCATCATCCTCGTCACCGGCCCGACCGGCAGCGGCAAGACAACGACTTTGTACTCGACCCTAAAGTCGCTCGCCTGCGACGAGCTCAACGTCTGCACGATCGAGGATCCGATCGAGATGATCGAGCCCGCGTTCAACCAGACCCAGGTCCACACCGCGATCGAGATGGGCTTCGCCGAGGGGCTGCGCGCGCTGATGCGGCAGGACCCGGACATCATCATGGTCGGCGAGATCCGCGACCTGGCGACCGCCGAGATGGCGATCCAGGCCGCGCTCACTGGCCACCTGGTCTTCAGCACGCTGCACACCAACGATTCGGTGAGCGCGATCACGCGCCTGGCCGATCTGGGCGTGCCGCCCTACTTGATCGGCGCCACCGTGATCGGCGTGCTCGCGCAGCGGCTCGCGCGCACGCTTTGCACGGCCTGCAAGGCACGCGACGAGGGCGCCACGCGCGAGGCGATCGACGAGCTCGCACGGCCGTGGCGTCTGTCCGGCGGCGTGCGGCCGTACAAGCCGGTGGGCTGCCTCGAATGCCGCCACACCGGCTACCGCGGCCGCGCCGGGCTGTACGAGCTGCTTGTGTTGACCGAGGCCGCGCGCGCCGCGGTGCACCCGGTGCTGGACATGGCTGCGCTGCGCCGCCAGGCGATGAAGGACGGCATGCGTTCGTTGCGCCTGGCCGGCGCGATGAAGGTCGCCGAGGGGGCGACGACGATCGAGGAAGTGCTGCGCAGCACGCCTGGGCTGCACGGCTGAAACGCGCGCGAGCGTTTGCTTGCAAAGCGCTGCGTCGGCGCGCGGGGGCGCTGCCTAGAATCGGCCGCTCGCACTCGAGGAGAGTCGGTACTGCCGCCGTCTTCGACCCCTACGTGGGGGACGGGCCGGGGCTGCCCGGCCCCGCAGGGGTGCTCAGGAGGAGACCGCCGTTGAAGATCAAGAGCCAGAAGGATTTCTGGTCGGGGCTGCTGTTCATCGGCGCGGGCACCGCCTTCGCGTGGGGCGCCACCCACTATCGCTTCGGCAGCTCGGCGCAGCCGGGGCCAGCCTACTTCCCGTTCGGTCTGGGCCTGCTGCTGGCGCTGCTCGGCGGCATCGTGCTGTTCAAGGCGCTCACGCTCGAGGTCGAGGGCGGCGACCGGTTCGGCCGCTGGGCGCTGCGGCCCTGGCTCGTGACCGTCGCCGCAGTCGCGGGTTTCGGCTGGTTGCTGCCGCGGCTGGGGCTGATTATCGCGATGCCGATGCTGGTGGCCGCGTCGGCGCTGGCCGGCGACGAGTTCCGCTGGCAGGAGGCGCTGATCAACGCCGCAGTATTGACGCTGGCCTGCTGGGCGATCTTCGCGCTCGGCCTCAAGCTCGCACTTCCGCTGTGGCCGCCCGGCTGGGGCGGATGAGATCTCGATGGACCTGCTGCACCACCTCGCGCTCGGCTTCGAGGTCGCCTTCACGGCGCAGAACCTGGCCTACGCCTTCGCCGGAGTGCTCCTCGGCACGTTGATAGGCGTGTTGCCTGGGCTGGGCCCGGTGGCGACAATTGCGATGCTGCTGCCCAGCATCTACTCGCTGGACGCGACGCCCGCGCTGATCATGCTTGCCGGCATCTACTACGGCGCGCAATACGGCGGCTCGACGACCGCGATCCTGATCAACGTGCCGGGCGAGGCGAGCTCGGTCGTGACCGCGATCGACGGCTACCAGATGGCGCGTCAGGGCCGCGCCGGCCCGGCACTGGCCGCGGCCGGACTGGGCTCGTTCTTCGCCGGCTGCGTGGGCACGGTGGTCATCGTGGCATTCGCACCTCCGCTGACAGCGCTCGCCTTCCAGTTCGGGCCGGCGGAGTATTTCTCGCTCATGGTGCTGGGGCTGATCGGTGCGGTAGTGCTGGCCTCGGGCTCGCTCGTCAAGGCTGTCGCGATGATCGTGCTCGGGCTGTTGCTTGGCCAGGTCAACACCGACGTGATCTCGGGCGTGCAGCGCTACGGTTTCGGCATCGCCGAGCTCAGCGACGGCATCAGCTTCGTCGCCATCGCGATGGGCGTTTTCGGCTTCGGAGAGATCATCGCCAACCTCGGCCGGCCGGCCGAACACCGCGAGGTGTTCACGAAGTCGGTGCGCGGTCTGTGGCCGACGAAGGACGATTTCCGTCGCGCCTGGCCGGCGGTGCTGCGCGGTACCGGGCTGGGCTCGCTGCTAGGCGTGCTGCCCGGCGGCGGCGCGCTGCTGTCGTCGTTCGCCGCCTACACGCTGGAGAAGAAGTTGCGCCTCGCGCCGGGCGAGGTGCCATTGGGTGCAGGCAACATCCGCGGCGTTGCCGGGCCGGAGAGCGCCAACAATGCCGGCGCCCAGACCTCGTTCATCCCGATGCTGACGCTGGGCATTCCGCCGAATGCGGTGATGGCGTTGATGGTCGGCGCGATGACGATCAAGGGTATCCAGCCCGGGCCGCAGGTGATGACGAGCAACCCCGAGCTGTTCTGGGGTCTGATCGCGTCGATGTGGATCGGCAACGCGATGCTGGTGCTGCTCAACCTGCCGCTGATCGGCCTGTGGGTGCGGCTGCTCGCCGTGCCATACCGCTTGCTGTTCCCGGCGATCGCGGCCTTCTGCTGTATCGGCCTGTACACGCTGAGCAACAGCGCGTTCGACGTCTACATGGGCGCCTTGTTCGGCTTCGTCGGCTACCTCTTCCACAAGCTCGGCTGCGAGCCGGCGCCGCTGCTGCTGGGCTTCATCCTCGGCCCGATGATGGAAGAGAACCTGCGCCGCGCGCTGCTGCTCTCACGCGGCGACTGGGGCACCTTCGTGAGCCGGCCGCTTTCTGCAGGGCTGCTCGGGGCCGCGGCGCTGCTTGTCGTCGTCGTGATGTTGCCGTCGATCCGCAGCAAGCGCCAGGTCGCGTTCCAAGGCGAATGAAGCTCCCACGGCGCGGCGCCGCGTCCGTCGTCGGCGAATGCTGGCTCGAGTAACGGCGAAGGATAGTGCGCGTCGCTTCCGGCGCCGGTCTGCACGTGCGGCGGCGTCGCGCGGCGACAATCCCGGCTCATGAGCATCGCCGCCGCTGCCGCGCCGCCGCCGCCCGCCTGGCGCGGTCTGGCGCTCGCCGGAGCGGGTTCGATCGCGTTCTCGGGCAAGGCGATCATTGTCAAGCTCGCCTACCGGTACGGCGTCGACGCGGTCACGCTCATCATGTACCGGATGGTCTTCGCGCTGCCGCTGTTCCTGCTGCTGGCCTGGTGGGCAGGGCGGGGCAAGGCGGCGCTGACTCGGCGCGACTGGCTCGTCGTCAGTGGCCTGGGCTTCTCGGGCTACTACCTCGCCAGCTTCCTCGACTTCGCCGGGCTGGAGTACACAACGGCGAGCCTAGAGCGCCTCATCCTTTATTTGAACCCGACCCTGGTGCTCGGGCTGGGCGTGCTGCTGTTCGGCCAGCGCGTCTCTGCGCAGCGACTCGCCGCGCTTGCGGTGAGCTACGCCGGCGTGCTGCTCGTCTTCGGCCACGAGCTCGGCAGGGCCGGTGCGCAGACCGCGCTCGGCGCGGCGCTCGTCTTCGCGAGCGCGGTGAGCTACGCGATCTACCTCGTCTACAGCGGGCAGGAGGTGAGGCGTCTGGGCGCGCTGCGCCTGACTGGGCTGGCGAGCACCGTGGCCTGCGTGCTGTGCATCGCCCAGTTTTTGCTGCTGCGCCCATTGTCGGCGGCACTGGTGGCGCCCGCGGTGCTCTGGCTGTCGCTGCTGAACGCGACGCTGTGCACGGTCGCACCGGTGGTGATGGTGATGATGGCGATCGAGCGCATCGGTGCGACGATGACCGCGCAGACCGGCATGATCGGCCCGCTGTCGACCATCATCATGGGCGTGCTGATCCTCGGCGAACCCTTCAACGCCTGGCTCGTGGCCGGCACCGTGCTCGTGCTGTCGGGCATCTGGCTGCTCGCGCGCGCACGCTGAATCACAACCCAGGAGCAAGACCATGGATCTTGGAATCGAAGGCCGCTGGGCGCTCGTCTGCGCGGCGAGCAAAGGCTTGGGCAAGGGCTGCGCGCGGGCGCTCGTCGACGAGGGCGTCAACGTCGTCGTCACCGCGCGTGGCGAAGCAGCGCTGCAGGCGACGGTGGCCGAGCTGCGCGCGCTGAATCCGGCGGTGGAGGTCAGGGCGGTGGTCGGCGACATCACAACAGAGGCCGGCCGCGCCGCGGCGCTGGCCGCCTGCCCTCAGCTCGACATCCTGGTCAACAACGCCGGCGGGCCGCCGCCGGGCGACTTCCGCGACTGGGACCGCGACGCCTGGATCAAGGCGATCGACGCAAACATGCTGACGCCGATCGAGCTGATCAAGGCCAGCGTCGACGCCATGGCCGCGCGCGGCTTCGGCCGCATCGTCAACATCACCTCGGGCGGCTTCGGCCGCATCGTCAACATCACCTCGGGTGCGGTGAAGGCGCCGATCGACATCCTGGGCTTGAGCAACGGCGCACGTTCGGGGCTCACCGGCTTCGTCGCCGGCCTGGCGCGGCAGAGCCGGCTCGCGAGCCGCAACGTGACGATCAACAACCTGCTGCCAGGCCCTTTCGACACCGACAGGCTGCGCGCGACGATGGTCGGCACGGCGAGCAAGAGCGGCCAGCCGCTCGACGCAGTGATGGACGCGCGGCGCAAGCTCAACCCGACCCAGCGCTTCGGCACGGCGCAGGAGTTCGGTGCTTTCTGCGCCTTCATCTGTAGCGCGCAGGCCGGCTATTTGACAGGGCAGAACGTCCTGCTCGACGGCGGTGCCTACCCCGGCACGTTCTGAATCCGAACTAGAACGCCGTCGCTGCGCTGTCGCGCGGGCGCAGCGTCGACGCCGCAATGCCGGCGACGATGAGCGCGAACGCCACGGCGTGGTACAGGTGCGGCGGCTTGCCGAGCAGCGCAGCCGACAGCAGCGCTGCGAACAGCGGCGTCAAGTTAGAGAAGAAGCCGGCCAGCGCCGGCCCGGCGGCGGCCACGCCCAGCCCCCAGCAGCGATACGCCAGTACCGATGGTCCGAGCGCGAGGAAAACCAGCGTGCCGGCCAGCGCCGGTGACCATTGCAACGCGTGGGCGCCGAGCGCGGCCTCGGCGGCGGCGGCGCTGCCGGCCCAGGCAAGACCGAACAGGGTCTGCACGAGCAGGAACTCGGCCCAGTCCCAGGCCGGCCGCGCGGCCGCGGCCAGCGACGCCGGTGGGCGCGCGAGTTGCCAGCTGTAGAAGGCCCAGGACAGCGCCGCGAGCAGCATCCACAGGTCGCCCGGGACGAGCCGGATCGCGCCGAGCTGGCCGAGGTCGCCGTGCACCAGCACCAGCACGACGCCAGCGAGCGACAGGAGTGCCCCCAGGTACTGCGCCGGACGCGGGTGCACGCCGTAGAACAGGGCGCCGACGAGCATCATCCAGACCGGCGAGCTCGACGCGATCAGCGTCACGTTGATCGGTGTCGAGGTCTGTAGGGCCAGGTACTGGAGCGCGTTGTAGGCGCCGACGCCGAGCAGGCCAAGCAGCGCGAGCGCGCGCCAGCGCGCGCGGATCTCGGCGCGCCGCGCCGCGCTGCCCACGGCGCGCCAGCCCAGCGGCAGCAGCACGAGCAGCGCCGATCCCCAGCGCAGCGCGTTCAACAGCAGCGGCGGCACGCTCGTCGCCATGCTGCGGCCGATGAGTGCGTTCGCCGCCCACATCAGCGGTGGCAGCGTCAGCAACACGACCGTACGCGTGTCGAGCTTCATGGGCGCGGCATCGCGGCGCCGCAGTTCCAGCATTGCTCGAACGGGCCCTCGACGATCTCGTGGCAGTCGGGACAGGCCCAGCGCCGGTGAGGTGCGCGCCGCCATTCGGCGAGCAGCGCGGTCGCGCGGTCGAATGCGGCCGCGTCCTCGACCCAGACCTCGGGCAGGCTCTGGTCCGGCGGGATGCCGCCGGCGATGCCGCTGGCGAACGCGCGCTGCACGCGCGCGCCGATGCCGGCGCCGACCAGTTGGTCGGCCCAGAGCGTGGCCAATGCGAGGTTGGGAGCTTGGAGCAGGCGTTTCATCGAGGCCGCGATGGTGCCACGCCTGCAAGCCGCGCCGGCTTGGCTTAACCTCGCGACCCCGCACCCCGCAGGAGACTTGCATGCCACGCGCGATCCAGATCACCGAATTCGGCGGCCCCGAACAACTGAAACTCATCGAGCTGCCGGTCGGTGCGCCCGGCCCAGGCGAGATCCGCATCCGCCACCAGGCCTGCGGGCTGAACTTCATCGACGTCTACCAGCGCACCGGGCTGTATCAGAACCCGCTGCCGCTGACGCTGGGAATGGAGGCGGCCGGCATCGTCGAGGCGGTAGGCGAGGGCGTCACGCATCTCAAGCCGGGCGACCGCGCCGCCTACGCGAGCAACCCGCCCGGCGCCTACAGCGAGCTGCGCGTGATGCCCGCAAAGTGCGTCGTGCGCCTGCCCGACGCGATCGACTTCGAGACCGGCGCGGCGATGATGCTCAAGGGCCTGACCGCCCAGTACCTGCTGAAGAAGACGCTCCCGGTCGAAGGCCTGCAACCGGGTGACCCGGTGCTATTTCATGCTGCCGCCGGTGGTGTCGGCCTCATTGCCTGCCAGTGGGCGCGGGCGTTGGGGCTGGAGTTGATCGGCACCGCCGGCGGCGCCACCAAATGCGAGCTCGCGCTGGCCCATGGCGCGGCTCACATGATCGACTACTCGCGCGAGGACTTCGTCGAGCGCGTGAAGGCGATCACCGGCGGGCGCGGCGTAAAGGTGGTGTACGACTCGGTCGGGCGCGACACCTTCGAGGGCAGCCTGGCCTGCCTGCGCCCGTTCGGCCTGATGGCCAGCTTCGGCAATGCGTCGGGCCCGGTGCCGCCATTCGCGATCGGCTCGCTGGGGGCCAAGGGCTCACTCTACGTGACGCGGCAGACGCTGTTCACCCACATCGCCAGCCGCGAAAGCACGCAGGCGATGGCCGACGACTTGTTCGCCGTCGTCCAAAGCGGCGCCGTGAAGATCCGCATCGACCAGCGTTACGCGCTCCAGAACGTGGCCCAGGCGCACCGCGACCTGGAAGCGCGCAAGACCACCGGCTCGACGGTGATCACGCTCTGATCGTCGCGGCCGGCGGCCGGGGTCGGCGCGGGTCCGGGTCCGCGTCCGGCCGCCGGGGTTACAATGCGAGCCCATTGAGCGTCGAGGCGCTGCTGGCATGCGATGCCGCGCGAACCCGACCCCCGGCCGACGCTCTGGCGATCGACTGCCCTGCCGGCCTCAGCCGGACCCCCGAAGAACCTAGAGGTGCGCCGCGTGACGGCGCTCAGCTGAACCCCAGGCCATGAACACATCGGAGGCCAAACGCGTTCTGGAGACGGCGCTAATCTGCGCCGACCGGCCGCTGGCCCTGCGCGAGATGCGCGTGCTGTTCGACGATCAGGTCGGTAGCGACACGCTGCGCCGTCTGCTCGACGAACTCGCCGTCGACTGGCAGGGCCGCGGCGTCGAGCTCGTCGCGCTGGCCTCGGGCTGGCGCTTCCAGAGCCGACCCGAGTTGCGCGCCTACCTCGACCGGCTGCATCCGGAGAAGCCGCCGAAGTACTCGCGCGCCGCGCTCGAGACGCTCGCGATCGTGGCCTACCGCCAGCCGGTGACGCGTGGCGACATCGAGGACATCCGCGGTGTCACCGTAAGCAGCCAGATCGTCAAGCAGCTCGAAGACCGCGGCTGGATCGAGGCGATCGGCTACCGCGAGGCGCCGGGCCGCCCCGCGCTCTACGCGACGACGACGCAGTTTCTCGACGACCTCGGCCTGGCCAGCCTCGACCAGCTGCCGCCGATCGACGGCAGGCTGCCGCAGGCGGCCGACTTCGAGGCGCTGGGCGAGCAGCCGTCGCTGCTGGCCGACGAAGCTCAGGCCGAGCTGGCGCTGGATTCGGCGCCCGCGAGCGAGTTCGTGCCGCCGGCCGAACCGATCACCGACCCGACCGAATGACCTTGCCGTGCCGCAGCGGCGCAACCTCCGCCCCGCGCGGCCCGAAAGCCACCGCATGAACCCGAACGACGCCGACACCCTGCCGCCGACCGCTGCTCCGACCGACGACGCACCCGCGCCTGCGGCAAAGCGGCGCCGCGCCCCGCGCAAGCCCAAGGACCAAGGCGAAGTCGCCGCGGGTGCGGCGGCCGACGCCGGTCCCGCCGAGCCGCGCGCCGCAGTGCCGATCGTGAGCGCCGAAGCCGCAGCGCCGCAGGCGCCGACTGCGACGCGAGCGACGCCAGCGACGCCAGCGACGCCAGCGACCGCGCCGGACGCAGTGCCCGGCGCCGCCGTCGAGGCCAGCGTGGACGCCGCGGCTGAGGCGGCCGCAGGTGCGCCGCCGTCGGGCGAGCGCAGCCGGCGCGGCCGCAACCGGCGGCGCGGGCGGCGCGGTGGTGATCGCGGCGCGCAGCGTGCCGACGCCGGGCCGCGAACGGCCGATCTGGCCGATGACGAGATTGGCTCGCTGGACGCCGATGCCGAGGGTGACGCCGACGAGGCGCCGGCCCAAGCCGCCNCGCTGCGCCCGGAGCCGATCGATGTCGGCGCGGTGTTCGAGCAGGTGCGCTCGGGGGCCTTCGACGCCGAGCCTGGCGCCGACGAAGCAGTGGCCACGGAGGCGGCGCTGCCGACCAAGCGCGTGCTCGAGGCCGAACCCGATGCGCCCAAGCTGCACA
>JGI20214J51650_10002102_pt1 | contig 12598 bp, 10 predicted proteins | sample WetSurMetagenome_FD_51650 | JGI IMG/M metagenome (IMG submission 51650)
GATTTTATTGGTTTCCCTATTCCGTCATAAGGAATACTGAACCCTGTTCCGTCCCATCTTCTGGCTTTTTTTGCCGGGTTGTCAAGATCGGTCAATGGGATCCGCGCAACGCTTATACACTGGCCCGACCACTCGGTTACAGGGTCATAACCTTCTGAAGTATATATTCCGGGATACCCGTATTCGCTGTAAAATACATAGAGGAAATCTCCACAGGCAATTGCAGATGGGTCGCCTACTCCTCCGGCGAAATCAACAGAAGTATTGTTTGGTTTAAGGATCATTCTGGGTTGTTTATCTTCAAGGATGATGCCTTTGTCGGTCCATGACCTGCCGGCATCGGTGGATTTCATAATGCCTATCCTACAGACGGCAGCCTCTGTTGAGTCACCCAGCAGGCCAACAGGCCAGTCCTTCAGCAAATACCCTTCCCCTGTTTCGGGGCGGTATGGAAAATTGAGCGGATAATTTTCATTATGATAAAGGGCAAATAAGGTATTATCTGACTTATCGGTTGTGTCTTTATAAACGGTTTCGAACCAGACAGCACCATGAAGTCCATCCTTATGCGGATCTGCATTTGCAGGAATAAATGGTTTCTCATATGCCTTCCATGGCAGATTGAAGACCGAATCAGCATTTACTCCACTTGCAAATCTGAGAACATCAGCTTCTCCCCATACAGGATCCTCTCCGTATTTACCTGAAAAAATCCGAAATGTATCCCTGATCCATGTCTCAGCCATGTTACAATCGACCGTCCCTTTGAAATAGATGGTTTTTTCTGCCCTCGTTATTTTAAATGTCTGAACAGGAGGGGTTTGGGTTTTGCATGAGCAAATAAGGAGGAGAGCAATGATTAAAATTTTGATACTGTTTTTCATGCGTTCAGGATTTATAAAATAGGGTCTCTTTCTGTGAGAATGGCAAACAAAAAATTAAAATTATTTAAGCTCTTCGCATCTTGAAATCAGGGACCAGGGCCGGCAATAACTAATGCAGCCTGTTTAATCCGCAGAGATCATCTATAAAAGTAAATTATAATCTGATGAATTTAAAATGAAATAGGGAAAATAGATTCCTCTTTATGCAAAAAGCAGGAAAAGCAACGATAGGGAAAGTTATTTTCGAGGAAACCAGGGGAAGAAGGCACTGGTTTTTTCAATGTAATCTTTGTACTCTGGTTTCTTTTCCACCAGCGATTTTTCAAGAAGTGCTACTCCCGATACCTTGATAATTAAGCCGGTCATAAGAAGTGATCCGATGAAAGGCAGATAGCTTCCTGCCCCGAGGCAAATGAATCCAAAACCCCACCAGACGGCTGTATCGCCGAAATAATTAGGATGACGGGTATAATGCCATAGTCCCTTATTCATCACCTTGCCTTTATTTAATGGATTTGATTTGAACCTGGCAAGCTGGAGGTCGCCTATAGTTTCAAACAGAAACCCGGTTATCCAGAAGAAAATTCCGGCATAATCAAATATGCCCAGATCTATGTTATTTCCATAGTATTGTGCTCCCAGGATAGGGGCCGAAATGAGCCACATCAGAACACCCTGGAGTAGAAAAGTCTGAAAGAAACTTATCCACCAGTATCTGTCCTCTCCATATTCTTTCCTGAATTGTCTGTAGCGAAAATCTTCACCCTTTCCTGAATTTCTCCATGTGAGGTAACCCGAGAGCCGGATAGCCCAGAAAGCCACCAGTATGATCAGAATGATTTTTCTGGGTCCAAAACCGTCAGTTTTAAGAAAATAAAATGACCCTGATAAAAGAAATCCCAATCCCCAGAACAGATCAACTATACTGACATTCTTAATAATTATGCTTATTATCCAAAGAATGGACATCATGATAATTATAAGACCTAATCCCTGAAAATAGACCTGAGTGAAACTCATTTCAAAGTGAATTAATCATACATAAGAGCAACTGAAGCAGCTCCTATTCCGGCATTGGCTCCGATAATCGGTGAAATATTTACAACTGAAACAGGTTTTTTTCCTGTAAGAGACTCCATTTTTAAGGAATACCATTTAGCGGCATCATCGTTGTTAGCATGAAGAACAATGTAATTCCAAATTGTTTTTTCCTTACTTATTTTTGTAACGTAACTCATTACCTTTTCCATGTTTGCCCTCTGACTGAATGACTTATCAAAGACAATTGGTTTCCCTGTATCATCTATTGAAACAATGGGATTAATATTCAATAACCGGGCAACCAGACCCCTAACTGCGGATACCCTTCCGCCTCTTACCAGATATTTTATCGATTTTACGCTTACAAATATTTTCAGATGGTTTGTCCAGTTTTCGGCCATCGTTACCACCTGGTTATGAGAATAACCTTCCTCAATAGCCTGGGCGGTTCGCAATACTACCAATCCAAGAGCGCCCGAAAGGTTTTTTGAATCTATAACACTGATCGGTTTATTGAATTCTTTGCTTATTGCCCTGGCGGCTTTCTGACTGCTGTTGAAAGTACCGCTAAGTTTATCGCTGAGATGTATGGCTATTATGGAATCGTAATGTGAAGCAAGATGAGAATAAAGATTTGTAAAGCTCTTTTCATTGACCTGGGAAGATTTCGGATAATCTTTATTTTCTTTTAGCANNGTATAGAACTGTTCAGGCTGAATTGTAACNTTATCGAGGTAATGGTTTTCACCGAAATTTATATTTATTGGCAGCATATTGATCTGATAGTTGTCAATAATATCCTGTGCCAGATCGCAGGTTGAATCAGTCACCAGNGCTATTTTCCACTTCCTGTCATAGACTACCTGACTCTGNCGGACCATATCATCGGCTTTCTGAAAAGCCAGAGTNCCGGTGTGNCTGAGTTCATTGAATAGTTCTGCCGGATTATTGGTATGAACATGAAGCCGCCTCATCTTATCAGATCCGGCAACTACAATTGAGTTCCCGAATCTTTCGAGGAGGTGCAGCAACGATTTATTATCGAGAGAAGTGTTTTTAATGAGAGCTTCGGTACAATATCTGAAATCAACTTTCTCGGGGATTGATTCTTCAATCTTTTCAAAAAGGGCAGTCTCGGATCTTACCTGTATCAGATCTTTCAGGTTACGGTTTGTAATAAAATCAATGATTCCTTCTACGAAAAAGACAAAGCCTCTTGCGCCGGCGTCAACAACATTTGCTTTAGTCAGAACCGCCAGTTTTGATTTTGTTGCAATAAGAGAACTATTAAGAACTTTGATGGAACTCAGAAAAAGCTGGTTAAAATCGGTGATTATATTCCTGTTATCATAAATATAATTAGCCCAGTCNTTAATGACGGTGAGCATGGTTCCTTCAACAGGGTTGGCAACCGCCTCGTAGATATACCGTACCGAGTTTTTTATGCTCTCGGCGAATTGCTTAATTGTAATTGTCTTNAAATTNCCGGTTTCAATACTCATTCCGTAAAGGAACTGGGCAAATATAATACCTGAATTGCCCCTTGCATTNATTAATGTGGTTTCAGCTATCCTGTCGGCTGTAATCTTATAGGAGCGGTGCGGATGAAGCGAATCGACCACAGCCCTGATAGTTGAGGCAAGGTTAGTACCTGTATCGCCGTCATTGACAGGGAAAACATTTATTTTATTAAGTTCAACCTGATGTTCAATTACTTTTCTGGCACCTGCAATAAAAGTATAATACAGCCTTCTGCCATCCATCTCAACTACCGGTGCCAGGGTTTCTGAAGCCATATATTATTTGTTTACAATTGAGTTACAAAGGTAGTAATATTAATACTAGCAAGTTAAAGTATGATTTTTATGATGTAAATGGCTACAGAGCTGCCTGTTCTGTTGTCGTTCGGATGTATTGTTTAATGATTCCGGCAGTGAGGTTAAACCTTTGGTATTATCCTAAAGGACAATGGTTTATCTGAGCCCCGACTTATAAGCATCAAGGACTCTTCTTCTGGCGAAGTCATGATCCACCATCGGTTCCGGATATCCCGGGTCATCAATCTCGGGAATCCACCTTTTTATATAATCTCTCTTGCTGTCAAATTTCTGTTGCTGGGTAAAGGGATTGAAAACCCTGAAATATTGCGCGGCATCGCATCCTGTTCCTGCTGCCCATTGCCAGTTACCATTATTGGATGAGAGTTCATAGTCAAGCAGTTTCAAAGCGAAGTAAGACTCTCCCCATCGCCAGTCGATAAGTAGATGTTTACACAGAAACCCTGAGGTGATCATTCTTACCCTGTTGTGCATGTAGCCGGTTTTATTAAGTTGCGACATACCTGCATCGACAATTGGATAACCTGTCATGCCTGAACACCATCTGTCAAATTCTTCCTCCACATTCCGCCAGGGGACATTATCGAACTTCGACCTGAAATTCTCTGTAACAACCTTTGGAAAGTTAAACAGGATCTGCATGAAAAACTCCCTCCATATTAGCTCGTTAAGAAAAGTCATGTTCTTCTCCAAAGCAGTTTTGACAATTTTTCTGATACTGACTGTGCCGAACCGTAAGTGTGGACCGAGGTAAGTTGTTCTGTCGGAATAGGGGAAGTCCCTGTATTTATTGTAAGTGCTTATTACTGAGAGGTCTGGCTGTCTTACAGTCAGGCTGCTTTTTGTGAAGCCAATTTCAGGAAGGGAAGGTANAGTATAATCGCATTTGAAATAGGTTGGTTCTGACGATCTGGTCTCAGGAAGATAAACGTGAACTGATTCTTTCAGCTTCTGTATCCATTTTTTGCTGTAGGGAGTGAATATAGTGTATGGCTTCTGATCATTTGTGAGTATTTCATTTTCTTCAAAGATCACCTGGTCTTTGAACCTGGATAATATGATTCCATTCGTTTTCAGGTAATTTTCGACTTCTGAATCCCTGGTAATAGAATATGGTTCATAATCTTTATTGATGAATACCTCAGATATGTTGTATGATTCTTTCAGCTTTTTCCAGATGCTCAGAGGTTCGCCCTTGAGAACCAGGAGTGAACTGCCGTACTTTTTCAGTTCACTGTTTATTCCGGTTAGTATTTCATGGATAAAACTGATACGTGCATCATCAGCCGGTAGTTCTTCAATTATACCTGTGTCGAAAATAAAAACCGGAAGAACTGGAAGCCCTCCCTTGAAAGCATTTTGCAATGCTGTGTTGTCGTCAAGTCTGAGATCTCTCCGGAACCAGAATACATTGATCTTCATCAGGGCTTTATAAGTACCGAAATTAATTCTCTCTGAAATTCATTATTGTTTTTAACACTCTTGACTTTGTCTCATCGGGTGTGGGGGTCAGTTCTTCAGAAGTAAATTTTCCGTTTTGAAGATCGATCCTTTCAAAGACCATCAGGTAAAGGTCAAATATTATCTCCAGACTCAACTGATACCGTGGTTCAAGCAGAGGCCTTATCTTTTCAATTATCTCATAGGTTCTTTTACGGTAATCGTCAGCAAGTTGATAATAATGCCTGACGAGTTTTCTGAAATTATCATTTACCGGTTTTCCCTCAGCGAACTCACGAAGCATGTCCCTGGTGAGACCGTTTTTGAGAATCAGATCATCTGCAAAATAGCTAAGGTTATTAAGCTGGTCTTTCTGGAAATCCCTGATAATATGAACTGCATAGCTGAAGATGGCACAGGGGGTAGCTGCCCATTTAACGTCGAACTGTGGTGGTTCATAATGGCCATCTACTTTTTGAAGTCCGTTCAGATGTACAAATATTGAGGCCGGAGCTACAGAGGCGCCTCCGGAATATTCAAGGAAGGATTCAAGCGTTGGAAACCCGTCGTTATTAATGTCGTAGATCATTGATTTTGCAAAGACTTCCATTGGCCATAAGGGAATCCTGAATCTTTCAATGGTTTCTCTTAATTCTCCCTGAATCGCATTGCATTCCTGAGATACAATTATCATTTTCAGCCAGCTTTCTACATTAGTCACAAATTCAGTTCTTTCTGACGGAACTATATATTTGTTTTTAGCCTTATGGTCATCAATAAGGTCGTCAATAGCCCGCATGAATTTGTAACAGATTTTAGCGGCACAGAATCTATCCTCTTCCCAGAAATTTGCCGCTACAAGGATATTTGGATGATCCTTTATTTTAGCGAAATCAATAGAATTGAAAATTTCTAAAAATTTGTCTTTTTGTGAATTCATTGATTTAAAACTGTTGTTTTCAAAGATATTAGTTTTTAAGAATTCTTTCCGAAGTAAGTTTGGCAGAAAGCAGAACATTTGGTATTCCATTTCCCGGATGGGTGCTTCCTCCCGTAAAATACAGGTTTTTATACCGGCTGTGCTGGTTATGAGGCCTGAAATATCCCATCTGCAACAGGTTGTGAGCTATACTTCCAAACACTGAACCTCTCGTAATGTTACATGCACTTTCCCAACTTTCGGGAGTATAACAGATTTCAAATTTAATATGCTCTTCAATATCTTCCAAACCAAGTTTTTTGAGCCTGTTTACCAGGGCTTTGTGTGTTTGTTTTTTAAGCATATCCCAGTCCTGCTTCTTCATTTTATCAACATGTCCGGAACCAATGATAAATGAAAGAGTATCGCCTCCGGCAGGTGCGGCGTCTGGATCTGTCCGGGCAGGAGCGTGGATGTAAAAGCTTGGCTGATCGCTGACAGACTTTTCAATGAAAATCTTATCGAGGCCATCACGGAAGCCATCGGAAAGAAAAACGCTGTGATGTCCGAGCTGAGGATATGTTTTATCGAGCCCCCAGTGAAAACAGATGGCAGAGCATGAATATTTCAGTTTATCGAGCCTTTGCGATTTAGCCCGGTCGGGTAATAATTTTCGGTATACATATGGCAGGTCGGCATTGGCAACTACAATATCTGACCTGATCTCAGATCCGTCCTCAAGTATTATGCCTTCGGCTTTCTTCCCGTTGATGCTGATCTTCTTAACCGCATTATTGTAATTAATTTTCACTCCGCTCCGAAGAGCCTCTGATAATAATTTCTCAACAATTGTATACATGCCTCCTTTTGGGAAGAAAGATCCTTCTGTCAGTTCGGCGGCAGGAACCATTGAGAAAAGCGCCGGTGAATTAAACGGACTCTGACCAACATAGATGTTCTGAAAAGTGTAAGCCATTCTCAGGTGGCTATCGCTGAAGAATTTCTTTGCATATTTCCAGTTTGAGACGTAGGTCTTAAGTTTTATCAGCATGCCGATATTCCTGAAATTTGCAAACTGAAATATGTTGTCAAAATTCCTGCCAATTAGTTTATTCATGCCAAGCTGGAAGATCTCATAGCCATCCTCAACATACTTTCTTGACTTAAGATAACTCCCGGGTTCTATCGCTTCGTGCTGTGCCTTCATTTTCTCCTTATCAGTTGTGAAAGCTATAACTTCATTGTTATCGAAATAGATCTTATACAGGTTTTCGAGAGGTTTTATTTCTATATTCTCAAAAAGTGGTATCCCCAGAGAATCAAATACATCGCGGTAAATATCAGGCATCATTAACATTGTTGCTCCCAGATCGAAACGGTGTCCATCCCGGATTAGCTGTCCGCACCGGCCTCCGGGTGCAGAATTCTTTTCGAAAACTGTTACATCATATCCGCTTTTTGCCAGGTAGACAGAAGTGGCAATACCTCCAATACCTGCCCCAATAATTACAGCCGATCTCTTTGAAGTCATCTTATTCTTTTCTTTTATTTTTTAAAGTTTTGAACTAAAGACAGTAAATAAATCATTTCGTCCCGTATTGTGAGTGAAAATATGCAAAAATCAGTAAGTTGGTTTAAGAAATATCTTTATGTCGGAATTAATTTCAAACAGCCATTTCACAAACGGGGGCGGACCAAATTTCCCGGTAACATTATTGGAGAAGCCATACCCTTCTGTGGGCTTCCCGACAACGTTGGTTTCCATTTTCCCATTTTTATTCTCGTCATGATAATACCTTATTGCATATTTACCCGACTTGAGATCAGGGATTTCGACATTGCAAGTATCGTCTGTTATGGGTTCCATTTTCTGAATCACCACCTTCTCTGCTGAATCGAACAACTGAAACATTATATTCCCCTCATTATTCTTAATTCCTGAAATCTCAATTTCCAGTTTATGTTGTGAAAATGAGATAGCCGGACTAAGTNCAAGGAATACTGCGAAAATTATAAATCTTTTCATCCTGTAGCTTTATATTTCTTTTATATGTCCCGGCAAATTAATCTTCCGGGTATTATACTATTGATACTTAATTGAGTTGATTTATGTCTTCTCCGAAAAAGTAATCTTTCCCGGCTTCCGTACTTGCAAGACTGGTAACCTTCCCTGCATAAGTCAGTTTCAATGGATTCCCCAGATTTGAAAGAATTCTTGCTTTAACCAGCTTTCCGTTATCCCAGTCAATATCTACCTGAAATCCGCCTCTTGCCATTATTCCATGAATATGACCTTTCTTCCATTCCTGGGGCAATGCTGGAAGAAGTTCTACCTCCCCGGCATGACTTTGAAGCAGCATTTCTGTTATTCCTGCAGTGCCGCCGAAGTTCCCGTCGATCTGAAAAGGAGGATGGTTATCAAACAGGTTGTTCATTGTAGACTTACTGAGAAGTGCAACCAGATTTTCATAAGCTTTTTCACCATCCTTCAACCGGGCGAAAAAGTTAATTATCCAGGCACGGCTCCATCCTGTGTGACCGCCGCCATTTGCAAGCCTGAAATCAATTGTTTTCCGTGCAGCTTTAAGTAGGTCAGGGTTGTTCTGGGTAATCTGATTACCGGGGTGTAATCCGAAAAGGTGAGAGATATGCCTGTGACCCGGTTCAGGTTCTTCAAATTCCTCGGTCCATTCCATTATCCTGCCGTCGGAGCCTATTTTTGTCGGTGCCAGTTTCCTGAGCGTTTTCTCCATTCTATTGCGGAATACTTTATCCGTATCAAGAATTTTACTGGCTGAGATAGTATTCTGTAAAAGGTCACGAATTATCATATGATCCATCGTCGGTCCCATTACCATACTGGCATTGCCCTTTTCTCCGGGGATGCGGAAACTATTCTCCGGAGAGATGGATGGACCTGAGACAAGATATCCTGTTTTTGGATTGAGAACCAGCCAGTTTATGCAAAATTCTGCTGCCTCTCTCATTATCGGATAGGACCTGGTCCTGAGATATTCCTTATCCCCTCCGAAAAGATAGTGATCCCAGATATTCTGACAGCTCCAGGCAATTCCCATTGGCCACATACCGTATACAAGTGCACCAGTGGGCTCGGTGAAATGCCACGGATCGGTAGTATAATGGGCAACAATTCCTGTTATTCCGTAAACTTCGTTAGCAGTCCGTCGTGCGTTCGGCCGCAGGGCGTCAATGAAGTCGATAAACGGTGTCTGAAGTTCACCAAGGTTTGTGATCTCTGATGGCCAGTAATTCATCTGAATATTAATGTTAATATGATAGTCGGCACTCCAGGGAGGGTTCATTCCGTCAGCCCAGATCCCCTGAAGATTTGCCGGCAGTCCGCCCGGCCGTGAACTGCTGATCAGAAGGTACCTGCCAAACTGGTAATACAACTCAAAAAGATCAGGATCTTTATAGCCGTTTTTAATTGCATCAATACGGGCATCAGTAGTGAAATACTTTCCGTCACCAGAACCCAGATCGAGATCGACCCGACTGAAGAATGACTGGTAATCTCTGATATGCTCAGATTTCAAAGTATTGTATTGACGTCTGGCGGCTGCCTCCATCTGCTTTTTTGTAAGATCTGACGGGTCCCTTCCAAAGTAATCAGTCGCGGCACACACAAGGATGGTAACGGCACTGGCTTTTTCGACCCTCATGCTATCCCCTGAAGATAATAAAGTTCCTCCGTCAGCAAGTACCCTGAGACGGGAGAACATTTTTACCCCTTTCCCATTTCCCACATGTTCACTCATCTCCATATCATTGCCTGAAGATACAATCCGGGTTTGATTACTCTGACGCGAAAGATGAAGAGTGAAGCTCAGAGATTCTGGTTTATCGGCAGTGAGTCTGATTATCATCGCCTGGTCAGGTGCACTTGAAAAAAACTCCCTCAGATAATTTGTCTGGTTGGCAGTATAGGAAACCTTCGCGATCGCATTCTCTATATCCAGTTCCCTTTTATAATTAGTGAGATTATTCTGGGGGCCAAAATCAAGAAAGAGATCACCCAGTGCCTGGTAAGTTGCTACCGGATCCTGTGGTTTCCGGCCCACTATGTTCTTCTGCGCCAGATCTTCAGCTTCCTTGAATTTTCCTAACAGAAGCAGGTGTCTTACCTCCGGAAGTGATTTGAGAGCACCGGGATTTGCATCCCATCTGGATTCTCCCGTCCATACAGAAGATTCATTTAACTCAAGATGTTCCTTATACTCTCCTCCGAAGATCATAGCACCTAATTTTCCGTTGCCGATTGGCAATGCGTCATTCCAGGTTTCTGCAGGGTGTGTGAACCATATTTTCATGCCCCCTGTTGTTATCTGGCTGGTCGCATCTAGCCGGAAAAGAAATAAAAAGCAGATTATTGTTGCAGGCTGGATGAGTGGTTTTATTTTCATCAGGATAAAGGTTACTTTATCCGGTAAATTTATATGATAAAAACCAAAAACACGGAATTTTGGGAAAAACAGATNAGGGTTAATTTCTGCCTGACGAAGATGCTATAAAAAATAAAGGGACGTTGCATGCAACGTCCCTGCAAATACGATATATTGAAACCTGATGGAATTTATTTCCATCTCAGGAATTCAGATTATTTTTTAAGAAGGTCCCTGATTTCTGTTAAAAGCATTTCTTCTTTGGAAGGAGCGGGAGGGGGAGGTGGAACTGCAGGAGCTTCTTCTTCTTTTTTCTTAGCAGCGATGATCGCTTTCAGGACGATAAAAATAGTCAGGGCTACGATCAGGAAGTCAAATGTTACCTGCAGGAAGTTCCCATAATTCCAGGTAACTGCCGGGTGTGTGGCATCGACAGCAGCCTTCAGAACAACTTTCAGATCGGTGAAATTTACGCCACCGATCAGTAATCCCAGCGGAGGCATTACTATATCCGCAACAAAAGAAGAGATAATTTTGCCGAATGCAGCACCGATAATGATACCTACTGCCATGTCGATTAAGTTACCTTTCATGGCAAATGATTTAAATTCATCTACAAATTTCATAATTTCAGGGTTTAGTAATTATTAAAAATTATAAGAAAATCCGACTCCGAGTATTTCTTTAAACTGAACAAGTGATCCTATTGATGTTGCTTCTCCGTTTCGCACAACCGGGACCTTGATCTTATCATCATAGATCAACTGTGTGTTTATATTGGCTGAAATAAACTTATTCACCTTGAATGCTATTAATGTTTCCCAGTTTACAACTATGTTCTGGGGGTTCTTGACATAATTGGAGAACAGGTCGATCTTTGTAGTAAATGTAACATTTTTCAGAAATTCACTTTTAAAGTCATTTTTAGTATAGATGGCTCTGAGGTATCCTCCGAATTCACTTAATGATTTGTCTCCGGGTTTGACACCGAATGCTCCATCGTCAGAAAGTTTTTTGTTGTTCACAATAGTAATTTTTCCTGTAACAGGCGCTATGAAGGCACTGAAATGATCCGAGGGCTTGTAATCAAGACCAAGAGCTAATAAAAGATAGGCCGGAGAAAACAGATCTGAAATAAGATCCTTTGTTTTTGCGGCATCATCATATTTATAGCCTGGTGCCATTTGAGTCTTGAAGTTAAAAAGAGCAGCGTAGTAGAAATTTTTAAATGCTTCATGCCCGTATTTTGATAAAAAATCGAATTTATCATCGGTTTTTCTGTAGCCAAGATTACCCTGATTCAGAAGGCCATATCCGAGATCCAGGGAATTTACCCAGACTGTTTTGCCTCTTTTATAGTTAGCAAACGTACTTAACATTCCGTTTACTGCAAAGGAGTTCTGCCCGCCGGCAGCCCAGTTGGTGAGTGATGTCTGTGCAAGGTTTAACGCAAATACCCCTCCTCTTTTCCAACCCTGTGTTGAATCAGCCAACTTGGTTCTCAGTGTCTTTTCCGCATCTGTAACCTGACTGTATATTGTCATTTCGAATACAGAAAGGAGCAAAACTATACCAAAGAATATTCTTCTCATTAAATTTAGATATTAGTTATAAAAAATTAGTTTAGTCAGCCCGCTGTAGTATACATTACAAGCGAGCTGACTGCATAAGCACGTGGGAAACAGACAGTTATTTGTCTTTTTCCGCGATTGTTGCCTTGGCAGCATTTTTCCTGATGGATTCAATGCCATTCTTGCACCCACTTTCACTTTTATAATTCTGGCTAGTACCAATAATCTGATTGTTAGCAGCTGTCAGATTAAAGCGGAACATCCCGGTAGGTGTCTTGGATGTTGTAATTCTCTTTTCTTCAGAGGCATTTTTCTTTACAGATTCAATTCCGTTAAGACAGGAGGCTTTAGTTGTATATCCTTCACTGCTGAGGATAGTCTGCCCGTTACCTGCTTTAAGACGAAAACGGAACTCATTGTTTTTTCCACTCTGGTAAATTTCAAATTTTGCCATGATTTTAAGGTTTATAGTGAAACATGATTATTCAAATCTAAATAAAAT